>Ga0181600_10001447_pt1 | contig 18521 bp, 19 predicted proteins | sample 041ome_2_FD_132982 | JGI IMG/M metagenome (GOLD analysis project Ga0181600, IMG submission 132982) | Coastal salt marsh microbial communities from the Groves Creek Marsh, Skidaway Island, Georgia - 041406US metaG (megahit assembly) | ecosystem: Environmental > Aquatic > Marine > Intertidal zone... | reverse complement strand
GTATGGGCTAAGCGATGATGAATTCGATGAATGGCTGGCCGCCATCGCCGTGGCGGGGCTGCAGGGGCTGAAAACAACCTACGCGAAAAAAAGACAACCTAAAGGAGAGTAGCGTAGGCTGGTTAGGAATTAACTGCCGGGTAACCAATTTTGTTCACGTTATAGCCCAGCTGCCATAGAACGGAGACTGCTGATGCGCGTGCTGTTGATAGAGGACGACCCCACCACCTCGAAGTCGATTGAAATGATGCTGACCCATGCCAACCTGAACGTCTACGCCACCGACTTGGGCGAAGAAGGGGTGGATTTGGCAAAGCTTTATGACTACGACCTGATTTTGTTGGATCTGGATCTGCCCGATATGACGGGCCATGATGTGCTGCGCCAATTGCGCCTTGCCAAGATTGAAACGCCGATCTTGATCCTCAGTGGCGATGGGGACACCGATAGCAAGATCAAAGGCTTTGGATTTGGGGCCGATGATTACCTTACAAAACCCTTCCACCGCGAAGAATTGGTGGCGCGTATTCATGCCATCATCCGCCGCTCGAAGGGCCATGCGCAATCGGTGATCCGCACGGGCGAAATCAACGTTAATCTCGATGCCAAAACCGTAGATGTGGGCGGGCAGGCGGTGCATTTGACCGGCAAAGAATATCAAATGCTTGAACTTTTGTCGCTGCGCAAAGGCACCACACTGACCAAGGAAATGTTTTTGAACCATCTCTATGGCGGTATGGACGAGCCAGAATTGAAAATTATCGACGTGTTCATTTGCAAGTTGCGCAAGAAACTGGCGCAGGCCACGGGCGGGGAAAGCCATATTGAAACGGTCTGGGGCCGTGGATATGTGCTGCGCGACCCCGAGGTGCATGACCGGCCTAACCAGAAATTGGCAATAGGCGCCTAAGCCACCGGGCAGGCTGGACGCGGCGGGCATGCGCCCCTAAACCTGAAAGCTAGGGGTTAAGGGGCGCAAAAATGACCGAAACGATTCCAGTCGATGCATTAACCGAAGGGGAAGCCCGCGTAGAATTGGCGCGTTTGGCAAGGGACATAGCCAAGGCAAACGCCGATTATCACGGGCAAGACAACCCGCAGATCACCGATGCGGCGTTTGACGCATTGAAGCTGCGCAATGCTGCAATCGAGGCACGGTTTCCTGCCCTAAAACGTGCCGATAGCCCCAGCGACATGGTGGGCGCGCCGGTGGCGGATGGGTTTGGCAAGATCACCCATGCGCTGCGTATGCTGAGCCTTGGAAACGCGTTTAGCACCGAAGATGTCGAGGATTTTGACACCTCTATTCGCAAATATCTGGGCTTTGACGCGGCAACGCCCTTGGCCTACACCGCCGAGCCCAAGATCGATGGGCTGAGCCTGTCGTTGCGCTACGAAAACGGGCTGCTGGTGCAGGCCGCCACCCGTGGCGATGGAGAGGTGGGTGAAAATGTAACCGAAAACGCTCACACCATTGCAGATATTCCCCAACAGCTGCAAAACGCCCCCGAAATTTTAGAGGTGCGCGGCGAGGTCTATATGGCCCATGCCGATTTTGCCGCGCTGAACGCGCGCCAAGAAGAGCAGGGCGGAAAAACCTTTGCCAACCCGCGCAATGCCGCCGCCGGGTCGTTGCGCCAATTAGATGCCGAAATCACCCGCGCCCGACCGTTGCGATTTTTTGCCTATGGCTGGGGCGCCCTTTCGGCGCCCTTGGCCGATACGCAAAGCGCGGCCTTGCAGCGGTTGGGCGCGATGGGCTTTGCCATCAACCCTTTGACGCAGCGCTGCCTGACCCCGGCCGCGCTGGTTGCCCATTATCAGCAGATCGAACAACGCCGCGCCACTTTGGGCTATGATATCGATGGTGTGGTTTACAAAGTGGATGATCTGGCGTTGCAGGCGCGGCTTGGGTTTCGCTCTAGCACGCCGCGGTGGGCGATTGCGCATAAATTCCCCGCCGAACTGGCGTGGACGCGCCTAGAGGCTATCGATATTCAAGTTGGCCGCACCGGGGCGCTGTCGCCCGTGGCGCGGTTGGTGCCGGTGACGGTTGGCGGGGTGGTGGTCAGCAATGCCACCTTGCACAACGAAGATTACATTGCCGGGCGCGATGCGCGGGGCGAAACCATTCGCGATGGCAAAGATATTCGCCCCGGGGATTGGGTGCAGGTCTATCGCGCGGGGGATGTGATTCCCAAAATCGCCGATGTCGATTTGTCCAAACGCCCCGAAGGCGCGCAGGCCTATGCCTTTCCACGCCAGTGCCCAGAATGTGGCTCGGCGGCGGTGCGCGAAGAAGGTGACGCCGTGCGCCGGTGCAGCGGTGGAATGATCTGCCCTGCGCAAGCAGTTGAAAAGCTAAAGCATTTTGTCAGCCGCGCGGCGTTCGATATCGAGGGGCTGGGCGCCAAGCAGGTCGAGCAGTTTTACCGCGATGGCTGGCTTGGCGAACCTGCAGATATTTTCACCCTGAAGGCGCGTTTTGGCCAAGGGCTGCAACAGCTGAAAAACCGCGAGGGATGGGGCGAAAAAAGCGCCAGCAACCTGTTTCAAGCGATTGATGAAAAAAGAAACATCCCATTTCATCGCCTGCTGTTTTCGCTTGGTATCCGCCATGTCGGCGAGGCTGCCAGCGCTTTGATCGCGCGCCATTACGGCACATGGGATGTGTTTGTCGCGGCCATGGATCAGGCTGCCGCGGCGCTGGATACCCACGAAGACTGCCCCGCATGGCAAGATCTATTGTCGATCGATGGGGTGGGGGCGGTGATGGCGCGCTCTTTGGTGATGGCGTTTGCGCAACCCACCGAAAGGGCCAGCATCGCGCGGCTTGTGGCCCATTTGCAGGTGGCACAGGCGCCACGCCCCAAAACCGATGGTAGCCCGGTTGCGGGTAAAACCGTGGTGTTCACCGGCACGTTGGAAAAAATGTCCCGGGCCGAGGCCAAGGCGCGCGCGGAAAGCTTGGGCGCCAAGGTGGCAGGCAGTGTCAGCGCGAAAACCGATGTGCTGGTGGCCGGGCCCGGGGCCGGCTCGAAGGCTAAGAAAGCGGCGGAATTGGGCATTGAAACCATCGACGAAGACGCCTGGCTGCGTCTTGTTCAGGGCCTATGAGCGCGGCGGGCCAAGGCCGACCCGAGGTGTTATTCCCGCTGTTTGCGGGGCTGGAAACCTTGCCCGGCATTGGCCCGAAAACCGCCCAAAACATGGGCCAATTGGCTATTTCACGCCCCCGCGATGTGCTGCTAAACCTGCCCCATTCGGGCATTGACCGGCAGTTGCGCGACACGGTCTTGGGGGCCGAGTTTCCCTCTACGGTGACGGTCAAGGTTGTGGTGGGTCAGCATCGCCCACCCCGCAGCCGCGGTGGTGCCTATCGGGTGCAGGTGGAAGACAGCCAAACCAGCTTTCAACTGGTGTTTTTCCACGCCCGTACCGATTATTTGCAAAAACTGTTACCCACTGGCCAGCCGCGCGTTGTGTCGGGCCGGGTCGAGCTGTTTGATGGCGTGGCGCAAATGGTGCACCCCGATCACGTGTTGCCCATGGACGAGGCTGCCGCCATTCCAACCTTCGAGCCTGTTTACCCGCTTACCGCTGGCGTGTCGCAAAAACAGATGGCGCGCGCCGTGCACGGGGCCTTGGCGCGGGTGCCGCAGTTGCCCGAATGGATTGACCCCACGCAAAAGGCCCAAGCGGGCTGGCCAGATTGGCACAGGGCTATGGCCATGGCCCATGCCCCAACTGGCCTTGATGAATTGGCCGCGCATGCACCGGCGCGGGCGCGTTTGGCCTATGACGAGTTGATGGCGCATCAGCTGACTTTGGCGCTGGCGCGGGCGCGGGTGCGCCGGGCGCAGGGGGTGCCCAGCCGGGGCACGGGCGCCTTGCAAACCCGGGTTTTGGCGGCGTTGCCTTATCAGCCAACGGCGGCCCAAACCCGCGCGATTGCAGAAATCTCTGCCGATATGGCCGCGCCTTTGCGCATGAACCGCTTGTTGCAAGGTGATGTGGGCGCTGGCAAAACGCTGGTGGCCTTTATGGCGCTGCTGGTGGCGGTCGAGGCAGGCGGGCAGGGCGTGATGATGGCCCCAACCGAGATTTTGGCCCGCCAACATATCGAGGGGCTTGCCCCCTTGGCGCGCGACGCTGGCATTCGTTTGGCGCTGTTGACGGGGCGCGATAAGGGGGCCGAGAGGCGCGAAAAGCTGGCCGCTTTGGCCGCAGGCGCGATCGATGTTTTGGTGGGCACCCATGCGGTGTTTCAAAAAGACGTGGTGTTTCACGACCTGCGGCTTTCGGTGATTGACGAACAGCACCGTTTTGGGGTGCGCCAAAGGCTGGAATTGGGGCAAAAGGGCGTGGCCGTTGATGTGCTGGTCATGACCGCCACGCCGATACCGCGCAGTTTGGCCTTGGCACATTATGGCGATATGGATGTGTCGGTTTTGGATGAAAAACCGCCCGGGCGCAAACCTATCACCACCGCCTTGGTGGCCACCGAGCGCCTTGACGAGGTGGTGGCGCATCTGGCGCGGGCCGTGGCCGATGGGCGGCAGGCCTATTGGGTGTGCCCGTTGGTGGAAGAATCCGAGGTGGTGGATCTGATTGCAGCCGAAGATCGGTTTCAACGCCTGCGCGCAGCTTTGGGCGAGGGGGTTGTTGGGCTGGTGCATGGGCAGATGCCACCCGCTGAAAAAGATGCAGCCATGGCCGCCTTTCAGCGTGGTGACACCCAAGTGTTGGTGGCCACCACCGTAATCGAAGTGGGTGTGAACGTGCCCAATGCCACGATCATGGTGATCGAGCGGGCCGAAATATTTGGGCTGGCCCAGCTGCACCAGCTGCGCGGCCGTGTGGGGCGGGGCAGCCAGCAATCGACGTGTTTGTTGCTATATCAGGCGCCTTTGGGCGAAGGCGGGCGCAAACGGTTGACCACCTTGCGCGATACCGAGGACGGGTTTCGCATTGCCGAGGTTGATTTGGAAATGCGCGGGGCGGGCGATTTGATTGGCACGGCGCAATCGGGCCTGCCACGGTTTCGCGTGGCAGATCTGGAACGCCAAGCAGGGCTGATGGCGATTGCCCAAAGCGATGCCCGCAAACTGTTGGCTGATGATCCGGCCCTAACCTCGCCGCGGGGGCAGGCGGCGCGGCTGCTGCTATGGCTGATGGAGCAAGATCAAGCGATACGTTTGATTTCAGTGGGTTAGCGCGTTTGTTCCGAAATGTTCTCAAATGTTCTTAAAAAGTTCTTTACAGACGTGGTGCAATATGAGAACAAAGTGGCAACAGATGGATATTTCGCAAGGGGCACCCAGATGCTGACACAGATCATCACCGTTATTCGCCGTAGCAATGATACGCTTTTGGCCGATGCCTTTGGGGCGGCGGCGCTGATGGTTTTGCTGGTGGCCAGCTTGCATTTGCCAACGATTGGCTGAATTCCTGCCTGCGTTTTGCTGCGGTTTGCCTATGGGCCGCAGCCCTGCCCGCAAGGCCCCACCATCGCCTGAATCGTATGTGGGGCACGCCTGTGCGGGCGTTTGAAAACGCCAAAACTGCGCCGCCACCCATTGGGTTGGCGGCGTTTCTTTTGTGCCGGTCTTTGCGTATAACTGCGGGGATTTAGGCGCTTTGCAGGGCTTGTGCCATCGCCTCTGCTGTGGCCTCGACCGATAACAAGATCGAGGCGTGGCGATTTTTATACTCGCGCGCGGGGCGCAGCACCTCGAACCCGTCGAACGGGGCATCCGGGGTGGGGCCGTCGTTTTTTAGCATTTCGCGCAGCTGGTCGCTGGCGCGCTCGATCTGGGGCAGGCTGGCCCCCAAGGCCCCAGCCCCCACAATGGCGGCCGCCGCTTGCCCCAAGGCGCAGGCCTTCACATCTTGGCCAAATTCGGAAATCACCCCGTTTGCCAACGCCACATCGACCGTCACGGTGGATCCGCAAAGCGGCGATCTTTTGCGCGCACTGGCCTGTGGGGCCGCCAGCCGCTGATGATGGGGAATATCCGTCGCCAGCGCCAAAATGCGGCCGGAATAGAGCTTGATCAGATCGGTTTCGGCGCTCATGGCTTTTCCTTTTGTCTTTGCTTGCATAAATAGGGCCCCATGCGCCCGATGCCAAAGGAAAAAACCATGTCCTTCGATCCCCATAGCCTGAAATTCGATGCCAATGGGCTGATCCCGGCCATCGCCCAAGATTGCGATAGCGGCGAGGTGCTGATGATGGCGTGGATGAACGCCGAGGCGGTGGCCAAAACCCTGCAAAGCGGCCAAGTCACCTATTGGAGCCGCTCGCGGCAGGCGTTTTGGGCCAAGGGCGAAACCAGCGGGCACCGCCAAACGCTGGTATCGATGCGGCTGGATTGCGACCGCGATTGCCTGCTGATGCAGGTGCGCCAAATTGGGCCTGCCTGCCACACCAACCGCCGCAGTTGCTTTTACACCGAAATTCAAGACGGTGCCGAGGTGATTACCGCCGCGCCAATCGCCGATTAGGGGCGGGGCTGTAGCCCAACCAGTGCGCAAATATCGTCAGGGGTCAGGCCCTCGTCGCGGTAGCGGGCGATGGCGCGGGCGTCGTCGCGTTTGGCCAGCCGTTTGCCCGCGTCATCGCGGATAAGACGGTGATGGTGGTAAATAGGTTGGCTTAGGCCCAGCAGGTGTTGCAAGATCACATGCACAAAAGTGGCGTCAAATAAATCTTGCCCGCGCGTGACATGGGTGATGGCTTGGGCCGCGTCATCGACCACCACAGACAGGTGGTACGAGGTGCCCATATCGCGCCGCGACAAAACAATGTCGCCTATATTTTCAATGGCTTGTTGGGCATTCATCATGTGCCATTCAGGGGCGCCGCTGCCGGTTTCGCAAAACTGCACCCCCTGCGGCAACAGCGCCATAGCGGCGCGCATATCCAGCCGAAGGGCGGCATCTGCGGGCCATGTTGCCGGGCGCGGGGCAGATCGGCATGTGCCGGGGTATATAGGCCCATCGGGGCCCATCTGTGGGGCACAGTCGCCCTCTTGCGGGGCGGTTAGGGCGGCTTGAATATCGCGCCTTGTGCAGTGGCAGGGGTATACCAGCCCCCGTTGCCACAGATGGTCTAGCGCGGCTTGATAGGCGCCCATATTCGACGATTGGCGCAAAACGGGATGCGGCCAATCTAGGCCAAGCCATTGTAAATCGGCATAAATCTGCGCCTCCCATTCGGGGCGTGCGCGGCTTTGGTCAATGTCTTCTATGCGCAGCAAAAACGTGCCAGCATTGGTTTTGGCCATGCGATAGGCGCAAAGCGCGGAAAACGCATGGCCCAGATGCAGCGGCCCCGTGGGCGAGGGCGCAAAGCGGGTGCGCATCTGGGGTGGGCCTAGGCCGCTGTGCTGGCCAGCCATGCGGCCCATGCCTGTTTGGCGCGGTCTGTATAGGCTTTGTAACGGTCTTTGCGGCCCTTGCGCCCGCTGCGCAACCCGTCGAGCGGACGAAACAGGCCGAAATTCACGTTCATCGGCTGAAAGGTTTTTGCATCGGCCCCGCCCGTGATGTGATGCACCAAGGCACCCATTGCGGTGTCTTGGGGCACATCGGGCAGGGGCGTTCCGGCCAATTCAGCCGCCGCCATGCGGCCCGCCAGCAGGCCCATGGCGGCTGATTCCACATAGCCCTCGACGCCGGTGATTTGCCCGGCAAAGCGGATATTGGGCCGCGATTGCAACCGCATTTGGCTGTCAAGCAGCGTGGGCGAGTTGATGAACGTGTTGCGATGAATGCCGCCAAGGCGTGCAAAGCTGGCATTTTCAAGACCGGGAATCATTTTAAAAACAGATGTTTGGGCGCCATATTTCATCTTGGTTTGAAAGCCCACAATGTTGTAAAGCGTGCCCAAGGCATTATCGCGCCGCAGCTGCACCACGGCATAGGGTTTATCGTCGGGGCGGTGGGCATTGGTCAGCCCTACGGGTTTCATCGGGCCATGGCGCAGCGTTTCGCGGCCCCGCTCGGCCATCACCTCGATGGGCAGGCAGCCATCGAAATATCCCGCGGTCTCGCCTTCGTGGAATTCGGTTTTCTCGGCGGCCAGCAGCGCATCGATAAACGCGTTATATTGCGCCTTATCCATGGGGCAATTCATATAGGCTTTACGCTCGTCCTCGGTTTCGCCCTTGTCATAGCGCGATTGCATCCATGCCACCGACATATCGATGCTTTCGGCGTAAACGATGGGCGCGATGGCATCGAAAAAGGCCAATCTTTCGGCCCCGGTTTCGCGTGCAATTGCCTGGCCCAGGGCGCCCGAGGTCAGCGGGCCGGTGGCGATAATCCACTGCCCGTCTTGTGGCAATTCTGTTATTTCTTCGGTGCTTAGAGAAATGTTCTCATGTTCCAAAAGGCGCTTGGTGACCGCCTGCGAAAACGCTTCGCGATCCACGGCCAAGGCGCCGCCTGCGGGCAGGCGGTGCTGTTCGGCCATGGCCATGATCAGCCCCTTTGCGGCGCGCATTTCCCAATGCAGCAGCCCGACGGCGTTTTGCTCGTCGTCATCCGAGCGAAACGAGTTCGAGCACACCATTTCCGCCAGATTGCCGGTTTGATGGGCAAAGGTTTCCACCTTGGGGCGCATTTCGTGAATAACCACATGCGTTCCCATTTCTGCGGCCTGCCAAGCGGCCTCGGCGCCGGCCATGCCGCCACCCACGATATGAAGCGTTTTTTCCATGTCTGGGATCTAGGCCAAAGCCCGGGTTTTGGAAAGCCCCCGCACCATCAGAAAATGGCGTTAAGCTGTGGGCGCTTGGGGCTGCCGGGGCGCGCGCACCAGTGAGAGGCTGGCGTGAAGGGACGTAAAGGCGCCGCGTGGCAGCCCCTTTGCAACCGGCGCGGCGCGCCGCCCATGGGGCTTTTGTGGCTATATCATGGCTAAATGTGGCAGAAAATGGGCCGCGTGGAAACTTTCTTGTGCCAAAGCTGCAACAATCGCCCGGCTTAGGGCTGCTGCCAATCTGGCGGGCGCTTTTCTATAAAGGCCTCCATCCCTTCGGCCGTGTCGCGATATAGCATGTTTTCCACCATCACCTGACCGGCATAGTCATAGGCGGCCTCGATGCTCATTTCGCTTTGGGCGTAAAAGGCCTCTTTGCCAATTTTCACCGCAGCGCCCAGTTTGCTGGCGACCAGCTGTGCCAGATCGGTCGTGGTTTGGGCCAGATGATCGGCAGGCACCGCATGGTTGATCAGCCCCAGCGATTGGGCCTTTTGCGCGGTGATGAATGTGCCGGTGGTCAGCATCTCAAAGGCGTGTTTTGCCGCAATATTGCGCGACAGCGCCACCATGGGCGTAGAGCAAAACAAGCCAATATTCACCCCGTTCACGCCAAAGCGCGTATCGTCGGCGGCCACGGCCATGTCACAGCTGGCCACCAGTTGGCACCCGGCTGCGGTGGCAATGCCATGCACCTGGGCAATCACGGGCTGGGGCAGGCGGCGGATCGACAGCATCATGCGGGTGCAGCGCTGAAACAAATCGTGGAAATATGCGCGCCCGCCGTCTTCGGCCTGCCGCCCGGCTTGCATTTCTTTCAGGTCGTGGCCGGCACAAAATGCCTTGCCCGCCCCCGAAATCACCACCGCGCGAATGCTGCGATCTTCGGCCAACGCGTCAAACTGCCCCTGCAGGGCTGCCAGCATGGCATCTGAGAGCGCATTCAGCTTTTCGGGTGCGTTCATATGTAAATGGGCCACAGCGCCTGTGTCGTGACGTTCCAACAGTGCCATCTTGTCCTCCGTTCCGTTTCAGTCCAACCCTAGGGGGACGACGGGAGGAAGGACAAGATGCAACTGCGCATGACAATCGACGAGCTGGCCGAGTTTATCGACCGTGAGTTTCCGCAAGTGGCCGATCAATTTGCCATAGATCGCTTGGCCCCGATGGAGATTGAGCTGCGCTTAAAGGTCGATCAGCGCCATCTGCGCCCGGGCGGCACGGTGTCTGGCCCCTCGATGTTTACCTTGGCAGATTGCGCCATCTATTTGGCGATTTTGGGCATGATCGGCCCACGGGCGCTGGCGGTGACCACGAATGCCAGCTTTGATTTCATGCGCAAACCGGCGGCAAATACCGATTTGGTGGCCAAAACCCGGCTGTTGAAATTGGGGCGCAGTTTGGCCGTGGGCGATGCGCTGCTGTATTCTGTGGGCCAAGAGGCGCCCGTGGCGCGCGCCAGCATGACCTATGCCATTCCCCCCGAAAAGGCCCCAGAATGAGCGCGCTCCAGCAAGGCGGCACTGCCTTGAAGGCGGTGTTATTCTTGATGCTGGCGATTTTGTGCTTTGATGCAATGAGCGTTTTGGTGCGGCTGCTGCTGCCGCGCTATTCGGTTCAAGAACTGTCTGCCTATCGCAATGTGGTGGGGGTGCTGCCCAGCCTTGCGCTGATGATCTATACCCGCGAATTGCGCCTGCGTGGCACGGTTTTGCGCATCACGCGCTGGCGCTTGGCGCTGTTGCGGGGCGGGATTGTGGCGATGGCGCAGTTTTTGTTCTACTCTGGCATTGGGTATCTGGAATTGGCCACGGTTTCGGCCTTGGGCCAAACAAATGCGCTGTTTGTGGTGCTGTTGTCTGTGCTGCTGCTGGGCGAGCGCGTGGGGCCATGGCGCATTTTTGCGCTGTTTTTGGGGTTTGCCGGTGCCATCTGGATCATCCAGCCGGGCAGCGATGCATTTAGCCTTTATGCGCTTTATCCGGTGGGGGCGGCGCTGTGCTATGCGGTGTCTATGGTCACGGTGCGGATGTTTGGCCCCGAGGTTTCAAACGGGCTGCTTTACCTTTATTCCAGCGTGGCCGCCGCCGCGGGGGCGTTTTTGTTTGCCGCCCTCACGACGCAATTTACCCCGATGGCCAGCTGGGCCGATATGGGGCTGATTTTGACCATGTCGCTGGTGGGGGGCACGGGGGTGTTGTTCATTATGCTGGCCTATCGGATGGGGCCGCCCTCGTTGTTGGCGCCTTTCGGGTATTTTGGGATATTGACGGCCTTTGGCGTGGGGTGGCTGTTTTTTGGGGAAGCCCCCATAGACACGCTGTTCCCCGGCGTTTTCTTGATTGTTGGGGCGGGGGCGGTGATTATGTGGCGGGAAAACCGGCGCGCGGGGGCGAAAGCGTGAAAATAAATGGGGTATTATAATACCTATTTTTTAAGTCATTGTTTATGTTTAGTTTTTACTGAAACACCTTGCTTGACTGCGCTGGCGCACCGGATATAACCCGCCCATCCAATTCGACGGCGCGTACGCGCTGTCGCGAACCAATCAAGGGTAACCCCGCTATGAAAACCTTCTCTGCTACCCCGGCAGATATCGAGAAGAAGTGGATCGTGATCGACGCCGAGGGCGTTGTTCTGGGCCGCCTTGCCTCGATCGTTGCCATGCGCCTGCGTGGCAAGCACAAGCCGTCTTTCACCCCCCACATGGACATGGGTGACAATGTCATCGTCATCAACGCCGACAAGGTGCAGATGACCGGCAACAAACGCCGCGACAAAAAATACTACTGGCACACTGGCCACCCGGGCGGCATCAAGCACCGCACCGCGCAGCAGTTGCTGGAAGGCGCCTACCCCGAGCGCGTCGTGACCGCCGCTGTAAAACGCATGCTGCCGGGCAACCGCCTGAGCCGCCAGCAGATGACCAATCTGCGCGTATATGCCGGCGCCGCCCATCCGCACGAGGCACAACAGCCCGAAGTGCTGGATGTGAAATCCATGAACTCCAAGAACACGCGGAGCTGATAAATGGCCGATCAAATCAACTCGCTCGAAGAGCTGGGCGCCGCTGCAGGCGTGACCGAAGCGGCCGTAGTGGCAACCCCGCGCGAAGCCGTGCGTGATGCCCTGGGCCGTGCCTATGCCACCGGCAAGCGTAAAGACGCTGTTGCCCGCGTTTGGATCAAGCCGGGTTCCGGCAAGGTCGTGGTGAACGGCAAAGAAATGAAAGCCTATTTTGCACGCCCCGTGCTGCAGATGATCCTGCGCCAGCCTTTCCAGGTGGCAGGGGTTGTCGACCAGTTCGACGTGATGGCCACCGTCAAAGGCGGCGGCCTGTCGGGCCAAGCGGGCGCTGTGAAGCATGGTATTTCGAAAGCGCTGCAGCTTTACGAACCCGCGCTGCGCGGTGCACTGAAAGCCGCAGGCTTCCTGACCCGCGACTCGCGCGTTGTGGAACGTAAGAAATACGGCAAGGCCAAAGCGCGCCGGTCGTTCCAGTTCTCGAAGCGTTAATTTTCTGCCCCTTTTGGGCAAAACCAAAAAGGCCCGCAGGTTTCTGCGGGCCTTTTCTTTTGCGGGGGGCTTAGCAATCTGGTGCGATCAGACCCAAACCGCGCAGGTAAACGCCAATGGCGCTTTCCAGCAGGTCTTCGGGTGGAAAGGGGCTGGCGGTGCCGGGCGAGTTGCGCGCAAAAAGCTCTACCACCCCGTGGCTTAGCGCCCAAACATGGGCCGAAAACATGGCCGCAGGGGGGCGGCGGTTTTCAGGGATGTGGCGCGAAAGATCTTCGGCGGCGCGTTCTAAAACGCCACGCGCGCGCGCAGAGACGGCGGCCAGCTCGGGGGTTTTGTTGACGCTGATGCCGCTTTCGAACATCGCAATATAATGCCCGGGATAGCGGCGGGCAAAGGCCAAATAGGCCCGGCCAGTGGCCGAAAACGCCGCCAAGGCCGAGGGCTGGCCCTTGTCATAGGCATATTGCATGACATCGGCAAAAATCTCGTAGCCTTGGCGCGAGGCCTCGGCGATCAGGTCTTCGCGGCCCTCGAAATGGCGGTAGACCGCTGCAGGCGTGACCCCGGCCAGCTTTGCAGCCTCTGACAAAGTAAAGCCTGTTGGGCCTTTTTCTTCGATCAGTTTCAGCGCGGCATCTACCAGCGCTTGGCGCAAATTGCCGTGGTGATAGCCTTGTTTACGCATCCCAAATGTCCGGTCCGCCGCAAATGTTTGGATCCAGCGCGCCAATAGCGGCCGGGTTTTTATGTGTATAGGGCAGGGCGTGCAGAACCGCACGCATTACTTCCAGCCGGGCGCGGCGTTTGTCATCGGCACGCACCACCTGCCATGGGGCCTGCGGCTGGTGGCTGCGGGCCAAGGTTTCGGAAATTGCCGCGCTGTAGCTGTCCCAGCGGGCCAGCCCATCGACATCGATCTGGCTGAGTTTCCACTGTTTAAGCGGATCACGTTCGCGCGCCAAAAAGCGCTGCAGCTGTTCGGCGCGGCCGATATTGAGCCAGAATTTGAACAGGTAAATGCCCTCGTCGATCAGCATTTCTTCGAATTTGGGCACTTGGGCAAAGAAATGCGCCCGTTCGTCGGCGCTGCAAAAGCCAAATACATGTTCCACCACCCCGCGATTATACCAGCTGCGGTCAAACAAAACAATTTCGCCCCCGGCGGGCATATGGGCGATGTAGCGTTGGAAATACCATTGGCTGGCCTCGGTTTCGGTGGGTTTTGACAAGGCCACCACCCGGGCTGCGCGCGGGTTTAGGTTTTCTGACACGCGTTTGATGGTGCCGCCTTTGCCCGCGGCATCGCGCCCCTCGAACAAGCAGGCGATGCGTGCGCCGCTGGCGCGGGCCCATGATTGCAGCTTCACCAACTCGATTTGAAGCGCGGCATAATCGCGCTCGTAGGTCTTTTTCCCCAGCCTTTTTTTGTAGGGATACCCAGGCGTTAGGATGGTGTCTTTATCTGCCACCTGAAGCGCTGCGCGCACATCTTCGGGGGCTTGGGTTGCAAGAAACTGGCTGATCGCCCCGTTGAATGGCAAAGTCATGGCAAATTACTCCTGTCACTGGTTAACATGGCGCGATAGGCCCCGCCCCTTGGGCGCGGGTATGCGCCCGATCGATGGCGTCGATCACAGCCTCGGGGCAGGCGTGCTGGGGCATATGGCCGACCCCGGGCAATAGTGTCAGCCGGGCGCCCGGCACTTGGCGCGCCAGAACCTGGGCATGAATATGGGCGGGCACCACGGTATCGGCCGTGCCATGCACAATTTCCACCGGCATGGGCAGGCGGGCGTAGTGGCGGCTCATCTCTACGATATGCGGGCGCAGGGTGGTCAGTTGGCGGGCATTGGCGCGGAAACTATCGCGGCGCAATGTCAGCCCTGCGCCAATATGGCGGGCATAGCCCTGTGGCACCGGATCTGGCGTGAAAATGCTGTGCAGCGTGGCATCAAGGCGGCTATATGGCTTGGCCGCGGTGATCAGCGGGGGCAAAAGCGCGCCCCCCAGATGGGTGCCCAGCAGGGTGTAAAGCGGCCCCAACCCCCCTGGCCATGGGTTTGAAACACCCGACAGCACCACCAGCGCCGCCACGGTTTCGGGCTGCGCCAACCCCCATGCCAGCGCCACCGCCCCGCCGTAAGAGTGGCCCAGCACAATGGGCCGGGTTATGCCCAATGCAGCCGCTGCCGCCGATAGAACCGCGGCCTGTTCTGCCGGGCTTTCGGCGCGGGTGGTCCATGGGCTGGCATAGCGCGGCTGCGTGCGCGCCGTCCAGCCAAGGCCGGGCCTGTCCAGCGCCAGCACGCGGTAGCGGGGGCTAAGCGCTGGTATCAGCGAAAATGTAAAATCGCGCAGGCTGCCGCTGGCGCCATGCAGCAGCACCAAATCGGGCTTTTGCGCGCCATCATCGCCGGCAAGATAGGCGTGCACATGGCAGCCGCCCACATCCAGCAGCTGGCCCTCGGGGGGGTAGCGCGCCTCGGCCTCGGCCTCGCGGTAATCGGCGATGCGGTTGATCAGCAGGCCAGCCCCTGCCACGGCGGCGGTTGTCAATGCCGCACCCAACATGGTTAGCGCCCGATCTCGGCCATGTCATAGGGGGTGGATTGGTAAATTTCGTTGATCCAATTGCCGTAAAGCAGGTGCGCATGGCTGCGCCAGCGGTTTTGTGGCTTTTGGCTGGGGTCATCGCCCGGATAGTAATTGGCGGGCACGTTGATGGGCTTGCCTGCGGCCACGTCGCGGTCGTATTCCTCTTTTAAGGTGCCGCTGTCATATTCGAGATGGTTAAAGATATACAGGGCCCGGTGCGCCGGGTCTTCTACCAAACAGGGGCCGGTTTCGGTGCTGTCGATCAAAATGGGCAGGCCGGCCGCCTCGATCTCGGCGCGTTGCATTTCGGTCCAGCGCGAGACTGGAATAACCATATCATCCGAAAACCCACGCAAATAGGGCGAGGCGGGCGCCAAATTGCGGTGGCGAATGCAGCCAAAGGCCTTGTGCTGCAAAATGTGTTTTTTCACCTTGTGGAAATGCCAGATCATGGCCATGCCACCCCAGCAGACCCCAAAGGTGCTTTGCACGTGGGTTTGTGTCCAATCAAATACTTGGGTCAGCTCGTCCCAGTAGGTGACATCTTCGAATTCTAAATGCTCGATCGGGGCGCCGGTGATGATGAGGCCGTCAAACTTTTCGCCACTGGCTTTTACCTCGTCGAAGGGGCGGTAAAATGCCTCCATATGTTCGGCGGCTGTGTTTTTGGTTTGATGGGCGCTCATGCGAATAAGCGACAATTCGATCTGCAGCGGCGTGGCGCCGATCAGGCGGGCGAATTGGTTTTCGGTTTGAATTTTCTTTGGCATCAGGTTCAGCAACCCAATGCGCAACGGCCGAATATCCTGCCGGGTGGCGCGATCATCTGCCATGACCATAACGCCTTCGCGCTGAAGCACGTTATAGGCGGGCAGATCTGCGGGCAGGGTAATGGGCATTACTTGAATAATCCTTGGTTTACAGCGGCATAGATAGGGCGGGGTTCAGCCGGTGGCAAGCGTGTCGGCAATAAGGGTTTCAAAATCAGCGGGGGTTTGCACGGCGGCAATATCGTCGGCGGTGACAGTGATACCCCAATTTTCCGCCATCGCCTGATAGCGCGGCTGGCGATGTGCCAAGGCTTGGGCATAGGTCCAGCGGATAAAGGCATCGGGGTTCACTTGGTCTTCGGTGATGTTTTGCTGGGCCAAATAGCTGTGCCACACCTGATCCAAAAATTCTGGCTGATAGGACATGGGTTTTGGCGCGCGGTCAAAGCGGCGGATCAGCTCGGCGGTGTGGGCGTCGCTGCCCTTGATCCACACCATCAGCGTAGATTGGCTAAGCGCCTGCAACACCGGGTCGTTTGGGTTGTGGGGATCGACCCATTCACAGATCGAGCCGCCGGTATCGCAGATGAAATGCGGATAGCCATAAAGCCGCGCGGCGCGATCGATAAAATAGGGGGTGTCTAACAGCGCTTGAATTTCGGCTTGGCGAAACTGCGCTTGGCGGCGGGTATATTCCGCGTAGCTTAGCCCGCCCAGCGCCGGATTGCCGGGCTTGCCCAGATAGGTCGAAACAGGTTCCAAGTTTTGGAAGGTGATATTCGAGCCGATATAGATGCTGTCACTCATCAGCAAATCGCGCAGGAATGGCACTTTCATCGCCTCGGCTTTGGCATTGTCGGCGATATGTTCGCCCATATACCGGGTGCCGATGCGGTAATCGATAGAGTAGTGAAACCAATCCCCATTTGCGCGCAACATATTGGAAACATGTGTTTTTCCAAGGCCGGACATGCCAAAAAACAAAATGTTTTTATGGGTGGCATTGCGCCAGGCCTGTGCGCTTTCGTAAATCATTTTACCGGGTTCCTGAATTGGCAATGCCAGTGTGGTAGCCGCCCAAACCGGGCCGGTCAAACGAGATTTCCGCAGCCCTAGCGCGGCCGCCCTATTTGCGCCGGGTTTCGGTGAGTAGATTGTAATAATTGCCCGCAAAAATCAGCGCCGCGCCCAAGAACACGAAGATATCCAATGGCTCGTTATAAAAGGCCATGCCGATAACCGCGATCAGCGGCAGGCGCGCAAAATCGATGGGCACCACCACCGTGGCCGGTGCGATAGACAGCGCCGTGGTAAGGCAAAAATGCGCCAATAGCCCGGCACAGCCGATCAGCAGCAGCCAGGGCAGGGTGGTGGCATCGGGCAGGGCAATATCGCCATCCCAGCCCGCGCAAATAATGCCGAATACCGCCTGCATGGTGGTGAGGTAAAACAAAATGCAGGTAATGGTTTCGCTGCGCGTCAGCCGTTTTGTGAACACGATAGATAAGGCAAACCCCACCGCAGACAGCGCGGCGGTGAACACGCCCATATTCAGGCTTTCTGCCCCGGGCCGGGTGACCACCAAGATACCCGCAAACCCCAGTAGGGCCGCAATCACGCGCACCCTTGTCAGGCGTTCGGCCAAGATCAGCGGTGACAGCACCAACACCCACAGCGGCGAGGTGAATTCCAAAGCAAAAACCTGTGCCAGCGGAATAACGGTGACGGCGTAAAACCACAGGTTTTGGCCAGTGAAATGCGCCATATTGCGCAGCAGATGCACCCCCATGTGGCGCCGGGTCACTTGGCCCAAAGTGCCCGCAAACCCAGCCACCCCCAGCACGATGCAAATGCCAAACAAGCTGCGATACATCATGATTTCAAACGTATCCAGCTGCAGGCTGACCGCACGCCCGGCAATGGCCATCGAAGAGAACGAGGCGATCGCCCCGGTCATCCAAAGGGCTGCACGCAATGTGGCGTTTTGGGTGGGTGTGCTCATCAGTGCCATCCTTTCGGCGGGGGCGTTTTCCCGCCGCCTGCACACATTCGGGCGCAGCGGGGTGGAAATGCAAGCGCCAATTTCCCCCCACAGGCCAAGCCGTTACGGCAGATTAGGAAAACGCCAGATCGTCGCGTTTAAAAAGCAACGGATGCGTCAGCGCCGACAGCGCCAAGATTGGCTGGCCTTGGGCGTCAAAATTTGCTGGATCAAGGTAGCTCTGAAAAGCGGCTTTCAGGGCGGGCCATTCACTGTCGATGGCGGCAAACCATGCGGTATCGCGGTTGCGCCCTTTGACAATAGACATTTGCCGAAAGACCCCTTCGTAAGACAGGCCCAAACGCTGTGCGGCATAGCGGCTTTTTTGGTTCAGCGCGTCGCATTTCCATTCATAGCGCCGATAGCCCTGTTCAAAGGCCCATTGCATCATCAGCACCATCGCCTCGGTGCCGGCGCGGCTGCGCTGCAGGGGGGGCGCGAAATTGATATGGCCCACCTCGATGCTGCCATTGGCGGGATCGATCCGCAGGTAACTGGCCAGCCCAATGGCCCGGTTATCGCTGCGGCGGATGATGGCGAAAAACACCGGGTCTTGCAGCGGTTCTTGCACCGAAAGCCATGCTTGATAGGCCTGTAGCGTGGCAAAGGGCCCATAGGGCAGATACCGCCAATTGGCGCCTTCTGTATCTTGGCTATTGGCGGCAAAAAGATCTTCGCAATGATCGGCCACAGACAGCGGGCGCAAGATAACATCTTGGCCCACCAGCGAAATACCCTTGGGGTGCGGGCGCGGGGTGTAATGTGACAGATCTTGTGAATTGGGCATGGCAGAATTCTGTGCGTTTGGGTTAGATTGCAGTTTCGCTTT
>Ga0181600_10001440_pt1 | contig 18568 bp, 9 predicted proteins | sample 041ome_2_FD_132982 | JGI IMG/M metagenome (GOLD analysis project Ga0181600, IMG submission 132982) | Coastal salt marsh microbial communities from the Groves Creek Marsh, Skidaway Island, Georgia - 041406US metaG (megahit assembly) | ecosystem: Environmental > Aquatic > Marine > Intertidal zone... | reverse complement strand
TCTGCCGGCCAACGCCTGCTCTTTGAAGTGAATGCGGCACGGTCAAAGTCGCAGCTCGACTCACGGATTGAACTGCTGACCGCAGCCGGTGAACCCGTGCCGCAGGTGCGGCTTCAGGCCGTTCGTGATTCCTGGTTCACCTTCCGAGGCAAAGACTCTTCGCAGTCGGGTGACTTCCGTCTTCACAACTGGCGAGAGATGGAACTCGATGAATACCTCTACGCCGGTGGTGAAGTGAGCCGTCTCTGGCTCTATCCGCGTGGGCCAGACTCAGGTTTTCTGGTGTATCCAGGATTTGGCACGCGACACACCTTCTTTCAGACAACGTCCGTCACTCATGCGCTGGGCGAGCCCGCCTGGGTCGTGAAGCCCCTGCCACCCTCAGCACCAGCGGAGGCCAACGGTCTGCCTGTCTTCGACATACCCTATGAGAATGACGACGAGGCATCGGGCCGACTGGGACGCGACTCACAGCTGATTGTCGACGTGCCAGCCGATGGCAGCTACATCGTGCGACTGCGTGACACGCGGGGCTTTGGCTCGGCATCCCTCCCTGATGACTTCGCCTACACCCTCTCGATCCGTCCGCCTCAGCCCGCCTTTACGGTGGCGGTAGGGGGCAAGAACGCGAAGGTCAGTCCCGGCAGTGGCCGTGAGCTCTCGTTTACGGCCACGCGACTTGAAGGCTTTGATGGACCGATCGAGATCGACGTTGAGAATCTTCCAGCAGGCTTTACCTTCCATGGACCGGCTGTGATCGAGGCGGGGCAGTTTCGTTGCTTCGGCGTGCTCTCAGCAGCTGCCGATGCGGCCGACCCCAACGACGAGGCCGATCAGAAGGTTCAGGTGATTGCCCACGCGGTTGACGCAGACGGCCATCGTTATTCCGAAGGATCACTCGCCAAGGCCGTACCGCTTGGCACGCTCGGCAATCTCGAACTCGGCCCACCTCCGAAGCTGACTGTTGCCATCACTGCCAACACCATCAATGAACCGGCCGATCGCCAAGGTGAAGCGGGCGAGCGTGAGAATGAGGCCGCCCCGCAGGCTCCGCCTGAGTTCACCATCCATCCGGGTGAGACCATAACCGCCCGGGTCGTCGCCACCCGGCACGATTTCACCGACCGCATTTCCTTCGGCAACGAAGATTCCGGACGCAATCTGCCCTATGCGGTGTTTGTTGACAACATTGGACTCAACGGTCTGATGATCGTGGAGGGTCAGAGCGAACGTGAGTTCTTCATCACCGCTGCTCCAGTTGCCCGTCCCGGCCGGAGGCTGTTCCACCTCCGCGCCACCGGCGACGGCGGCCAGTGCTCTGTCCCTGTCGTCATCAACGTCCTCCCGTAGCGCCGGTGGACAACTCTCTCAGACGCGTGCCACCGCCTGCCTGAGGCTGGTGAGGAAGCGGTCGATGTCGTCGGACGTGTTGTAGCCGTGGATCGCCACACGCAGCCGACCAGCATGGGCCATGATGTGGATGTTTGCATCGTGGAGCATGCGGTGGATCGCCTCGGCCTTCGGATGGCGAAAGGCAAGGATGCCTGCAAGCGTCGAAGGACTCTGGGGCGTAAGCAGGTCCACATCTTCACCCGCCACCGCCTCAAGACATGCCTCGGTTAACGGCTGAGCATGCGAGTGGATCGCCTCCACTCCGGTGGCGAGGATGTACCGCACGGCTGCATGCACGGCATACACCGCTGGATAGTTCGGCATCCCGACAGAGAAACTGGCCGCCCCCGGCTTGGTGACCGCTCGCTCAAACCGATCAGCGTCAAACGCATTGGCCAGATGAAACCAGCCGCCTGCCGGAACGGTCCACTCAGCTGCTCGAGCAGCCGGAACACCGACCAGCCCTCCTCCATGCGAGCCGAGCAGCCATTTATGCGTGCTGCTGACGATCAGGTCGACACCCGCCAGTCGAAGCGGCACGCGACCGGCAGCCTGCGTGACGTCGACTGCGATCAGGGCCTCGGAGTGCCGCCTCACGGTCTCGACGACGTCCTTGATTGGCAGCATGAATCCGTTGAAGAAACTCACCAGCGACACCGTGACCAGCCGGGTCTTCGGGCCGAGCAGCGGCATGAGATCTTCCACATGCAACGCTCCCTCGCGTGACCTCCAAAGACGGACGGTTGCTGGACATGCCTCCTGCAGCCAGGGCGTCGCCCCTGCTGGAAAATCAAGATCGCTGATCACAACCTCATCTCCCTGCTTCAGCTGCAAGGCCAGCGCCGCGAGATTGAAGGCCTCCGAAGAGCAGGAACAGATCCCGATCTCGTCAGGAGTGAGGCCAAACAGAGTCGCCGCCGCCTCCCGCAGCCCGCTCCACTGCTGCTCATGCAACAGCCTGCCATCCATCCCCAGCAGCTTGTCACGGCCATAGGTGGCAAGAGCTTCAATCACACACGGCGGCGGAATGCCTTCGGCTGCGGTATTGAGATACGTCTGCTTCGCCAGACGCGGGAAATCACCCGCCCTCACACTCGGCTCAATCATGCACCAGACCTCCGCGGCTCGTTCTCGCTTGTGAGGGAGACCAGAGACCGCCCCCAAAAAAAGTGTTTCGTCTCAGCACACAACCGGTGAGCGAGCATGCCAAAGAATAACTCCTCCACAAACACAGCGGGCCACCGATACCTCGTACCGGTGGCCCGCCGCTGAACCTCAGGATCTGACACCTCAGCCTGTTCCGGGAGGTGCATTCTGCTTCATCTGGTCAGGAATCGTGATGTCGCTGGGATTCGTCGTCGGTGTAAAGTTCGGATCCGCCTCTGGCTGCTTCTGCCCCGAGCAGCCGACGGTGAACACCACCGCAAACAGGCAGGCACACAAAAGAGAACGCATAGTGAAAAAACTCCTCGCTCGTGAGTGTTCATGAGACGAAGGCTCTGGAACGCCCGGAACCTTCGCAGCAGTGAATATCTCGTTTGTCAGCACGTCTCTGCTGTTCCCGCAGCTCAGTCGTCCGTCCGCTGCTTGTCATTGAGACCATTCATTGCACACCAAGACGGGTAATCGATGTCGGTATTCACGAACGTGACAGAGCCATCCGCTCGCAGGCAGCCTTCGAGACCGGGATGGATGCTGCCTGCCCCAGGCCATTCGCTGTTGAGGCCCCACGCATTGATATAACTCGGCATATAGGCGTGCGGTCCAGCCTTGAACCAGTTCCAGGCTGCCTTCACCCCCGAGTCGTCGACCTCGTAGTACTGACCAGATTCACAGCAGCGTCCTCCCATGCCGGTGAAAACGAATGCCGAATGAAACACGCCTTCGCCATTCGCGAGCCGTGGCACGCCAACACCGTTCTTCATCCATGGATCTGACAGTGGCTTGTAACCGGTTGAGTTGCCCTCCGCGAGTATGACGGTCTTCGAAGTACCGTCCTTGAAGTCCCGCATGCTCAGAGCATCCCCGCCCGGGAAGGCTCCCATGTAATCAACGCCGGCTGGAAGCACGCCACCTGGCGCGACCGCCCCTTCCCACCAGTGCCAGCCACCATTGGCAAGGTAATGGGTTACAGCGATCCCGTGCGTTTGCTTCGGCTCACGAAAACCACCATCGCTCGGACAAAGCAGGCCAGCAACCGTCTGGCCAACGATCGGCTGCCCCCATGCCGGCAGTTTCAGGTCAACCGAATCGTATAGGGACGTTTCCTCCATAAATGGCAGCAGGTAGGTGCACCAGGTGTGATGGCTCGCTCGCTGCGGAAAAGGCCCCGGCTGACCAAATGTGGCCACGGGCGGAAAACTGCCTTTGGTGTCATGGTGGTTCTGGAGCCCAAGGCCCAACTGCTTCAAGTTGTTCATGCAGCTTGAGCGACGAGCCGCTTCACGAGCCGACTGAACTGCGGGCAGCAAGAGCCCAACCAGGACCCCAATAATGGCGATCACAACCAGCAGTTCCACGAGCGTGAAACCCTGCATCCGTCGCCCCACCACGTGATGTCAATCTGTGGGATAGCGACATGAAACAACCACCCTTTCGTGCAACGATCAGACGTGAAAAGAACCCAATGGAAGGCACACCACCGCACCGAAGCCTCGAACCCGAATACGCGTCGAATGCCAATGCGTTGCCGCACGTTCCCTGCCGAAGATCTCCTCCGGAAGAACACGAGATCCCCCAGACCCCAAGTGCAGCAGACTATCAGGCCAGATAAATTTGTCGACAATTTTTTCTTGCGTGTCACATGGCAGCGCACCAGGACCTCCTGATTTCCCCGCGGACGACCGTCAACCGATGAGGGCAACGGCACATCCACCACAAAGGGAAACGGGGATCGCGTAAAAACGTTTCGCTGGTGTCAACCGGCCAAAACGAGGGGCCGCGGTTCTCTGCCGTGATCGGCAGCTGTCGAAGAACGTGAAGCTTTAGCGGTGTGCAAAGACGAGTGGATTCATGCCAGAATGGGTGTGAAGACGTCGTGTGCGATGACGCCCACCAGGGAGTACGCATCCGATTGTGTCCGGCGATGGCGTGTGGCAGTGGTGTCCGGCAGTGGGACCGGCGTGAGGCGACCGGCGTGAAGCGAAACCTGCAATCTGGAAATCCAAAGGTGGCACCGCGTTGTCCGCGAAGCGTCGCATGGGGGTTTCTCTGGCGTGTCGGTGTGGCGTTCTTCTCGTTGAGCCTCCTGGCCTTCGCACCAGAACCGTCGCTCGGCACAGATCCAGACGCCCCCCACACCGCTGCACGTGAGCTCCTGGTCTCCCGCTGCCAGGAGTGCCATTCCGCCGACAACGCCGAGTCGGGGCTGCGGCTCGATTCGCGGTCTGGCCTGCTTCGAGGGGGCGACTTTGGCCCTGCGATCGTGATCGGGAAAGGGGAAGCGAGCGAGCTTATTCGCCGCGTTCGCTCGACCAACGATGACGAACGGATGCCACCGGATGATGCCCCGCTCTCACCAGAAGACATCACCTCGCTTATCAGCTGGATTGACGCGGGGGCCCCTTGGCCAGGCTCCAAGGATGCCAAGATGGAAGGCGACCGTGACGAACGGCTTGACCACTGGGCATGGCAGCCGATTACTGAGCCGGCCGGCCCCGAAACGACGGCGGCGTTCGATTCGCTTCCGGGCGTTGAGCCGTCACAAAACGCCATCGATGCTTTCATCCGTGCACGACTGACTGAGGCAGGGCTGACTCCTTCGCCGGTTGCAGATCGCCGCACGCTGATCCGCCGGCTCTCGTTTGACCTCATCGGCTTGCCGCCCACGCCCGAAGAGATCGACGCCTTCATTGCCGACACCTCCCCCGACGCCTACGAACAGCTGGTCGACCGGCTGCTAGCCTCACCGCGGTATGGGGAACGCTGGGCCCGCCACTGGCTCGACGTCGTTCACTACGGTGACACCCACGGCTATGACAAAGACAAGCCGCGGCCCAACGCCTGGCCCTACCGCGACTATGTGATCCGGAGCCTCAACAACGACAAGCCCTACGCACGCTTCGTCGAGGAGCAGCTCGCTGGAGATGTGCTCTACGGCAACACGCGGGATGGTCATGAAGCGCTCGGCTTTATCGCCGCCGGCCCCTGGGACTTCATTGGCCATCGCGAGGTGCCGGAGACCAAGACCGACGGCAAGATCGCCCGTCACCTCGACCGCGACGACATGGTGGCAAACACGATCGGCACCTTCGCCAGCGTGACCGTGCACTGCGCTCAGTGCCACGCTCATAAGTTCGATCCTGTCAGCCAAGAAGACTACTACTCACTACAGGCGGTCTTTGCGGCGATCGACCGCGATGATCACCGCTTTGACGCAGATCCCGATGTCGCTGCCAAGCGAGTAGAACTCACGGCTCGTCGTGCGGAGCATGCCGCAGCAAAACAACAGATCGAGGCCGCCGTTGCCGAGTCAGCCGGCAGCCGGCTTGGTGAGATCACCACGCGTCTGGCCGCCCTGCCCGCCGGTGATGCCAACCCCGGCCCGGCCTACGGCTGGCACAGTGGCATCTCACCAACGTCAACGAGTGAGAAATGGGTGCAACTCGACCTGGATGAACCTCAGCAGCTCCGCGAGATTGTGCTGCGGCCCTGCTATGACACCTACAACAACATCGGCGGCGGCTTTGGCTTTCCACCACGCTACCGGGTTGAGGTCAGCAACGACCCTAGCTTTGCCACAGAAGTCATCGAGGTTTTCACCACCGGCGATACCGATCTTCCCAACCCCGGCCTGGCCCCACAGCGTCATGCCACGGACGTGACGGCACGCTCCATCCGCATCACCGCCACCAAGCTTGCTGAACGCAGCAACGACTTCATCTTCGCACTCGCTGAGGTTGAGGTCTTCACCGATGGCATGGACGAGACGCTTAGGCCCAATCTCGCATCTACCGCCACGGTCAGTTCACTCGACTCCATCGAAGCTGCTCCTCGCTGGGGTCGGGCACACCTGATCGACGGGCAGAGCCCGGCTGACACCCAGACCGAACGACAGACGCTCGAAGCGGAACGCGACGCGCTCCTGGCAGCGCACCGAACGGCCGAGCAGACCGCAGGGCTCGCGGCCGCCGACGAGGGCCTCCGCAGAGCCGATGCCCAGCTTGCCGAACTCCCCGAGCAGTCCACTGTCTACGCTGCGGCCTCCCTGGTTCGCAAAGGAAGCCCACGCACCATCCATCTGCTCTCGCGAGGTAACGTGCTGGCTCCAACGCACGAGGTCGCGCCCGGTTCCCTCGCCTTGATCGAAAGCCTGGAGCACCGTTTCCTCCTCTCCGACGACCACGGTGAAGGCGATCGCCGCGCTGCCCTCGCCAGCTGGCTGACCGATCCTGCAAACCCATTGATCTGGCGGAGCCTGGTAAACCGACTGTGGCACTATCACTTCGGTCGTGGAATCGTCGACACACCGAGCGACTTTGGCCGCATGGGTGGCGAGCCATCGCACCCAGCACTCCTCGACTGGCTGGCAGCTCGGTTGCGCGATGGCGGTGGTTCCCTGAAGGACCTGCACCGGCTGATTGTGAACAGTGCCACCTATCGTCAGGTCTCCACGATCCGTGACGAGGCGGCAGCCCTCGATGGCGACAACCGCCTGCTCTGGCGACAGAACCGACGCCGTCTGGAGGCCGAAGCGATCCGCGACGCCGTGCTCGCCGCTGCCGGCACCCTCGATCTGACGATGGGAGGCCCTGGCTGGCAGGACTTCGTGATTGAGCATCCCGAGCACTCGCCCCACTACCGTTATGACCTCGCCAATCCCGCTGATCACGCTACCTGGCGACGCGGCATCTATCGCTTCATCGTCCGCAGTCAGACGCAGCCCTTCATGACCTGCCTCGACTGCGCGGACCCTTCGATGCGGGTTGCGAAACGCAATGAGAGTGTCTCGGCTCTGCAGGCCCTGGCCCTGCTCAACAACGGCTTCATGCTCGTGCAGGCAGAACAACTGGCTCAGCGGGCCCAACGTGAGTCAGGCGAGTCGCTCACGCAACAGGTGCAGCGAGCATTCACCCTCGCGATTGGTCGTCCGCCAGACACGTTTGAAAGTGACACGCTGACGCAGCTGGCGAATGCCCACGGCCTGGCCAACACCTGTCGGGCCATTCTCAATCTCAATGAGTTTGCCTACATCGACTGAGGCCTCCGGCAGGCCTTGCCTTTCTCATGGACACACCTCATCTCACTCGCCGTCACTGGCTGGCCTCCACTGCAGGAGGCTTTGGCAGCATTGCTCTGGCCACGATGCTCGCTGAAGAACGTGATGCCGCCGCTGCAGGATCTCCCCATGCATCACCGCATCCCGCTTGCATCTATCCCGCCAAGGCGAAACGTGTGGTGCAGCTGTTCATGGCGGGTGCTGCCAGCCACCTTGATCTGTTTGACCATAAGCCCGAACTGATCAAGCATGCCGGTGAGCCGAGTGACTTTGGCGAACCTGTCGAAGCGTTTCAGAATGGGCTTGGTCCGTGGCTCGCGCCGATCTGGCCCTTCAAGCCTTATGGCCAGTCAGGCAAGCTGCTCTCTGATGTGGTGGCACCACTCGGCGAGGTCGTCGACCAGATGGCCTTTATCCACAACATGGTGAGCCCGTCAGGCGTGCACTCGGCGGCCACGCTGCATCAGACAACCGGCTTCGTGCTGCCAGGCTTTCCCGGTGCCGGCTGCTGGGTGAACTATGCCCTTGGCTCGCTCAACAACGACCTGCCGACCTTTGTCGTGCTCCCCGACCACCGCGGCTACGCCTCCAATGGCGTCAAGAACTGGGATGCGGGCTTCCTCCCCTCGCGATTGAGCGGCACGGTGATTCAGCCGGGAGCGGCCGAACCGATCGCAGACCTCCATCCGCACGCCGTCGGCGACTTTGTTACAGCCTCATCAGATACAGCCGTCCGCACTGTGCTTGCTGAGCTCAACCGCCGGCATCTCGCCAGTCGTGCATCGGACACGCGGCTCGAAGGCCGCATCGAGAGCTACCAACTCGCCGCCCGCATGCAGGCAGCCGCCCCCACGGCGCTCAGCCTCGCCGATGAGCCGGAGCACGTGCTGCGGATGTATGGCGTGCAGCCGGGCCGTGGTGACTGGCCCAGCGAGATCAACGCCGAAGAGGAGATCCACCACTTCGGGCTGAAGTGCCTCACCGCCCGCCGTCTGCTTGAACGAGGAGTGCGGTTTGTGCAGATCTTCAGTGGCAATGACAATGGCTTTCCGCGACGAAACTGGGATAGCCATGAAGATGTGGAACGCGACCACGGTCCTCTCGCCAGCGGCATGGCTCACGGAGCAGCTGCTCTGATCAAAGACCTTGACCAAAGGGGCCTGCTTGAGGACACGCTCGTGCTCTGGACGACGGAGTTTGGTCGGATGCCGAGCACACAAGGGGGCCGCGGCCGCGACCACAACCCGTTTGTGTTTACCAACTGGCTCTGCGGGGCCGGCATCAAAGGCGGCATCACCCACGGCGAGAGCGACCAGTGGGGCTACAAGCCGCTGGATCGCGACAACCCCACGACCGTCCATGACGTGCATGCCACGGTGCTCAAACTCCTCGGCATCGAGCACACCCGCCTCACCTGGCGTCACAACGGCATCGACCGCCGCCTGACCGACGTCCACGGCCATGTGATCGACGGCATCCTCGCCTGAATCCCACCGAAGATCGCTGTCGCCCGAAACCACCCCGTTTCGCTAGGGTACGCCCACAGGGTGCCGGGGGTTCGAGGCCCGCATCGGCAGCAGACGATGGAGCCAGCGGATGCCAAACACAACGGAGCCGGAACCGCAGCCGGTTCACTTCTTCATCCACATTCCCAAGTGTGGCGGCAACACCTTCTCCGACTTCCTCGCCAAGCAGTTCCACGTCGAGAAGATCTACACGGCCGAGAAGTCGACAGCTGCCTGGGAGGAGCACCGCAAAGAACTTGCCGCCCGTGCTGAGCAGCTCTCGGGCGAAGACAAAGGCGCGATGCTCAGGGAGCGATTCGCTGCCGAGATGCGGTCGCATGATCTTGTCATCGAGAATCATTACAACTGGGTGATCGCCGACCTTCTCCGCCAGCATCGCCAGTTAAAAACCTATGTGATCGTCCGCGAGCCACGGGAGCGGGTGGCCTCGCACTATCTTCACCTTCGCCGCATTCCGGTTGAGGAGGCCCACACACTCGCCCCCGAAGGCCGCGAGCTTTACGGCCTCGCCAAGGACCTTTCCATCACCGACTTCTGTCGCTGTGACCGCTATGACGTGTGGAGTTCGGTCTTCAACCAACAGGCCCGAACGATCAACAGCCAGACGATTAGCCGTGTGCTTTACCAGCAGTGTGACCAGCAGGCGTTCCTGGAAAACTCGCTTGCTAATCTCTCACAGATCAACTTCGTTGCCGACCTCGCCGACCTTGATGAGTTTGCTCAGCTCGTCAGTCTCGCCAACGGCTGGCTACCACCTGGCCGCATGGGTGTGCTCAATCCAGGGAAGCACATGGCGTCTGAAGCGAGCGACCTCGCCGCAGCGGTTCCCGAAGAGGTTGTTGAACTGGACATGCAGATCTACGAGGCGGCGAGCCGCCAGTACGATCGGTGGAAAACCGACGTGCTTTCGGAGGCCGCTGTCACTCTCTGGAAGCACCGAGCTCAACGGGTCACACCAGAGAGCGACTGCTGGGAAATCGATTTCCGCGGGCCTCTTCAAGGCACCAACTTCCACAGTCGTGAAGGCGTTGGGCTCGACACCTTTCGCTGGATGGGTCCAGATAAAGACTCCCGGCTGTTTGTGTCTGTCAGGCGAGGTGTTCCGCAGCAGATTGTGATCTTCATCGCAGCCTTCATCGATCCCGGGCTGCTCAGCGGCACCACGTTTCGCATCAACGGTGTGGATGCCACGCCGGTGCTGTCTGTCGAAGACAACTGCACCGTGGCCACGTTTGAGGTCTCAGCAGACGCCACCGCAAGCGGCCTCGTGGAGATGCTCATCAGTCCGCCCTTCACAGCATCCGACCGCGACAAAGGCTTCGGCTCCGACTCGCGACAGAAATCGATGGCCCTGCGTCGGATCCGCATCGCCGTGCGGCCAGCCGAAACATCACCACTCCGGATCGAGCCGGCCGGCTCACAGCCTCCCCCCGCCCCAAAAGAAGTGTCACCTCCCAAGGCCTCATCCCTCCCGAGAAAAACCTTTCAGGGCGTTTGGGCTGGTCATGCTATCGGCCGAAGGCTGATTTTCCTGCACGTACCCAAGACCGCAGGCACGTCGATCACCACCTACCTGCGGCAGCAGTTTGCCGAGGCTGACGCGATGCCGCAGTTGCAGGCCAACTTCCATCGCTCCCATCCGATCTGGCCACTGGTGGCCCGGCGGTATCAGCTTCTTGGCGTGGGGATGCACCTCGACCACGACCGCGTGGCGGCGATGCAACGCGGCCTCTCCCACGAGCCCGCTCCTTTCCTGTTCACCGTCCTCCGCGAGCCGAGAGCCCGGCTCTTCAGCCGCTACAAAGAGTGGCGAGCCACGCCTGATGAGCACATGCAGGCTGCCGAAGACCGCGTGAAAGAAGCGATCCTCACTGCACGGACCTGTTCGTTCTCCGAGTTTCTCCGTTCCGAAAACCCGGTGGTGAAAAGCACGCTCGACAACGTGCAGGCGCGGCTCCTTGCAGGCCTCAACATCTCTCGCAAACTCAGCGACGAAGAACTGCTCCAACGTGCCCGCCACAACCTCGCCAGTTACGACCTCGTCGGCACGACAGAGCTCTGCGATGAAACCATCGCGCTGCTGGCCGATGCCTTTGGCTGGCCACCTCCTGTCGACGGCACGCCCCGCGTGCATGTGTCAGCGAAGCCGCCAGCGGAAGCCATCGCGACATCAGAGGAAGACGAAGAACGGATCGCCGCCTTCACGCAGCTGGATCAGGCGCTCTGGGATGACCTGCTGGGCGATCGGCTGCCGCAGGCCACCGCCACGGAAGAATCACCAGGCATCCGCGAGGCCCGCGACATTTTCTGTCGCGGAGGCGATTCACCGGCCGAACATGAGGCCGCGCCGTTGGTCCTTCCTGGTGAGGCTGCTCAATCGCCAGTCAGCACACTACCAGAGGCCACGCAACCCACGGAATCACTCGGCCGTGGCTATACCACCGTTCTTGATATCATCCAGCGGACCGCAGCGGATCGAGTCGTGGGGCTCGGGAGACGAAAGTGGTTTCCCGGCCCGGAGGATGACCCTCGTCCGCTGTCCCTTGAGGAACGCGTGGTGGTCGTGGTGCGGATGCCGGCCCTGAGCCACCAGAGGTCATACATTATTCGCCGCGGGAGCATCCCCCCGCAGAGCCTGCTGACAATCACGGAGGTCGATCCCGACGATCCGCGACTTGCGGCCTTCCTGCATCGACAGCACGTGCTGCCATACGCCACGCTCGAAGGCGATGGTGACGATGCCGTGCTGGTTGTCGCCCTCGGCCGCATGCGATCCGACCACGGTGCAGGCTTCGTGGATGCGTTCATCGAAACGATGGAGCGCTGCAGTAGCACCCACCCTTCGGCCCTCTGGTCGCTACAGGATTCTCACGCCGCACGCATGCTTGCGGTGCTGGAACTGGAGATCTGCCTCGCGGCGGTCGTGGCACAGTTCGCAGGCGGACCAGCCGCATCGAGCCATGCCGCGGTTCTTGCCTCACTGCACCCCGAGGACCTCGATCCGCTGCTCCCCGACGCGGCCAGCCAACGGCCATCACTGGCTGGCTTGTGGGAACGAGCTGCTGATGCTGTGTCTGCCAGAGCGAACCTCCGTGACGGCATCGTGGCGGAACACCTCACCGCAATCGAAAAGGCTCTGCAGTCTCTGCTTCTGGCAGAAATGCCTGAGGCCGCCACACTCGAGCAGATTCTCACGGCTTTTGATGCCATATTTACGCTCCTTCGTGGTCTCTCAAGAGATTGCTACCGCAGTTGATCTCCTGATCTCCGATCGCTCCACCGCTGCCCGTGCCAGGCCTCCAGCCGTGCATTCGGTTGAGTTAGAATGCGGTGGCTCGTCGTCACTCTCTAGAGCAGGTCCTCTCCATGTACCACCCCTTCTTTGCACACCACTGGCTCGCTCTGCTGATTGCTGTCGGATGCTTTGCAACGGCAGCGGCAGACGACATCACCCTCCTCGTCGAAGCCGAAAGTTTTGCGGAGCATGGCGGCTGGAAACTCGACACCCAGTTCATTCAGGAAATGGGTTCGCCTTATCTCCTCGCGCACGGCCTGGGCTCACCGGTTGCCGATGCCACCACCACGATTGATGTCCCACAGGCTGGCCGCTACCGCGTCTTCGTGCGAACCAAAGACTGGGTTGCTCGCTGGCAGGCTCCCGGCATGCCTGGCCGCTTCCAGCTGGCCATCAACGGCACGCCCCTCGACGCCGAGTTTGGCACTGAGGGAGCCGAGTGGAGCTGGCAGGCGGGCGGTGACGTAGACCTGCCCGCCGGAAAGGTCTCACTCACCCTGCACGACCTGACCGGGTTCGATGGTCGCTGCGACTGCATCGTGCTGACCACGGCTGCCGAGCCCCCACCAAACAACGATTCGATCCTGCCCGCCTGGCGGCGTCGGGCCCTCGGGCTTCCAGAAGCCCCCGAGATGCAAGGTCCATATGACCTGGTCGTGGTCGGTGGCGGCTACTCTGGCATGGGCACCGCGATCTCTGCCGCACGCATGGGCCTGAAGGTGGCCCTGATTCAAAACCGGCCAGTGCTTGGTGGCAACGGCTCGAGCGAAGTCCGCGTCTGGGCGATGGGCCTGATTCGCCGCGGCCGCTTTCCGCGGATTGGCGAAATCGTAGAGGAGTTTGCCGACCACGCCACCAAGAGCCCTGGCACCTACGAAGAGTTTGAAGACGAAAAGAAGGAAGCGGTCGTGCGGGCGGAGCCCAACATCGACCTGTTCTTAAACACGCATGCCTTTGATGTACGGCGAGATGGCAACCGCATCCAGAGCATCACCTGTCTCGACACCCACACCAGCAGGGTCCTGTCGTTTGAGGGCCGGTTCTTCTGTGACGCCACCGGCCATGCCACGATCGGAGAACTTGCTGGTGCGGAAACGGTGATTGAGGAAAAGGGCCGCATGGGCATGAGCAACATGTGGGCATGGGCCAATGATGAGGCAACGCAAGCGTTTCCGAAAACGCCATGGGCTCTGCAGCTGGGCATGGACGACTTCCCGTATCCCCGCGACTTCCACGGCCAGTGGTTCTGGGAGAGCGGCTTCGACAAAGATCCCCTCGGTGATGCTGAGGGGATCCGCGACTGGAACCTCCGGGCGGTCTACGGCGCCTTCAACGCGATGAAGAATGGTGATGGTGCCGCCGAGCACCCCAATGCCATGCTGACCTGGGTCGCCTTCATCGGAGGTCCTCGTGAGAGCCGCCGCATTCTTGGTGACGTCGTGCTCACCCAGAGCGACATCGTCGGCAAGCGGGAGTTTCCCGATGGCTGCGTGCCCTCCACCTGGTCGATCGACCTGCACTACCCCAAGGAGGAGTACGCCGACAAGTTCCCAGACAACCCGTTCATCTCAATCGCTGTCCACGACCGCCGCATTGATCGCAACTACGGCTACCCTGTGCCCTACCGTTGCTTCTACTCCAAGGACATCGAAAACCTCTTCATGGCAGGCCGCTGTGTCTCGGTCACCCATGAGGCTCTCGGCACTGTCCGCGTGATGAAGACCTGCGGGATGATGGGAGAGGTCGTCGGCAAGGCAGCCAGTCTGGCAGTCCTTTACAACACAACGCCTCGCGGTGTCTACGAAGACCACTGGGCGGAGATGGAAACGCTCCTTTCACTTCCCGGCAAAGCCCGTCGGGCCACTGTGACCGATGAGATCGAGATTCCCGCTGACGCCATGCCGCTGGCAGGCCCATATGGCCCACCCACTGGTGTGGATCCTGCGCAGCTGGCCAAGGAGAAGGACGTTGTGGTGGTCGATGACCGCCAGGCGACCTTTGAAGGCGGCTGGACCGAGGGCACGGGGCTCAAGGGATACGTCGCCTACGGCTACCGCTACGCACCCGCCGATAGTGGCAGCACCGCTCGCTTCGAGCTGAAGGTGCCGAGCGATGGCACCTACGAGCTCCTCGTCGCCTGGCAGCCGCACGAAAACCGCGGCACGGCGATCCCAGTGCTGATCGAAACCCCTGCGGGTCGCACCACCACCACTCTCGACATGACCCAGCGGGCGAGCCTCGACGGCAGCTATGGTTCTGTCGGTCGCTTTCGACTCGCTGCTGATGATCCCTGTGTGGTTGTCCTGAGCACCGAAGACGCGGGCGGCTTTGTGCATGCTGATGCGGTACTGCTGGTGCCGACGGGCCAGTAGACTTCCCCGGCATGAGACCGTTTCGTCTGCTCGAACACCGCCCGCTGCTGGGACACTTCTGCCGCCTGTCTCTCGTGGCCGCGGTGGCCTGGTGTGTCCATGCCACCCACGCCAAGCAGCAGGCGACTCGGGCCACACTCGACCTTGTCGATCTCCCACTGGACCTGATTCAACGTCACCTGCCAGCAACGGCCGAGGTCGGTGAGGTGACGACCACGGTCGCCGGTGGTCGAGAGCTTCTCGACAGGCATGGGTCGTCGATCGGCATCGTCTTCCGGACAAGCCCCGTTGGCGATGCCGCGGTCGGCTTCTCCGGTCCCACAGACATCCTCGTGGTCTGTGGCGATGATCTGATGATTGCCGGCATGTCCGTGCTCTCCAGCGGTGACACCCGAGACCATGTGCGGGCTATCGAAAATGACGCGAGGTTCTGGGAGTCGTTTGTGGGTCTCCCACTCAACGAACTCGCTACACCGAAGCGACGCCGGTCGGTTGGTGGCTCCACGCTCACGAGTCGGGCGATTGCCGAAGCACTCACGCTCCGCATCGGCGGCGCTGCACCAGAGAGTCGTTTTGAACAGGGGCCCGGCCTTGCCGATCTCCAGAAACTCTTTCCAGAGGCAGCCGAGTTCGAGCCGGATCCTGGCGATCCTGCGGTCATCCGTGTGCGCGACGCCGAGGATATTCCTCTTGGCTGGGCCCTTCGCACGAGCCCCGCAGCTGATGCCGTCATCGGCTACCAGGGGCCGACCGACGCTGTCATCGGATTCGATACAGAAAACCGCGTGGCTGGACTCCTGGTACTGGCATCTTTTGAGAACGAGCCCTACGTCGGCTACGTCCGCGACGACCGAAGCTTTCGCAAGGTCTATCGGGGGATGCCATTTGAAGAGCTCTCCGCTATCGATCCGAGCAACACGGGTATCGAGGGGGTCAGTGGCGCCACGATGACAAGCCAGGCGGTCGCTGAAGGAATCGTGCGAGCTGCGGCTGCCCACCAGCAGTTGATGAACCAGGCGAAGGCCGCATCACTGACAGAACACATCTCAAACTGGCTGCGCCGTATCGAAGGCCCACAGTGGGGAGCGATCGTGGTGATGCTGCTCGGACTCGTCACCGCTTTCACCCGCGCTCGTGGCAGCTGGTGGGGTCGCCTTGCACTGCCTGTGATCGTGTTTGCCTATCTCGGATTTGGTGCGGGCGCCCTGCTGTCGCTCGGCCAGCTTGCCGGCTGGGTCGGTGCAGGTGTGCCGCCGGCAGCGAGCGTGCTGACGGTGCTGACTGCGATCGCTGTCGCCATGCCAATCACGACGAAACGCAACGTGTACTGCTCGCATCTCTGTGCACACGGGGCTGCACAGCAGGTTCTCAAGCAGCTGCCCTCGCCGAAGCGGTCATTGCCCAAACCCCTGCGACCATGGCTTGCCCGCCTGCCATTCACTCTGTTGGCGTTTGCGGTCCTGGCTGTCGTGCTGCCACTCCCCGTGAGCCTGGTTGACCTTGAGCCATTCGATGGCTACCTCCTCGCGGTCTCAGGAGTTGCCGCGTTTACGATCTTCGTCCTCAGCCTTCTCGCGAGCCTCAATGTGCCGATGGCCTACTGCCGCTATGGCTGCCCCACCGGTGCCCTCTTGGATTACCTCCGGCTCAATCGTCAAAGTGGACGTCTGACCTGGCGAGATGCCGTGCTCGCCACCTGTCTGCTCGTTGCTGTGATCCGCTACTGGGGGATTCTGTGAAACGCCCAGTGCTCTGTATCGCCCTACTTCTGATGCAAGTGCTCTGCGGTCCGCAGCGAGCGGCCGGCACAGAGCCCCCCGCAGTGCCCCCAACAGTCGTCGAGCGTGGTGAGCGTGTCATCGCCGGCCCCGCAATGGGCACCACCTACCGGATCACGCTCGCCTCCCCGGTGCCAGGCATGAGCCGCGGTGAAGTCCATCGCGAGATGGAGGCTGTCCTCGCACGCATCGACGCTGCGGCTAGCACCTGGCGACCTGATTCAGATGTCAGCCTGTTTAACCGAAGCCCAGCCGGAGAGTGGGTTCCGATCTCAACCGATCTCGCCACTCTGGTGGAGATCGCCCGTATCGCGCATGACGAAACAAACGGCTGTTTTGACATCACGGTCGGCCCACTGCTGGACCTCTGGAGCAACGCAGAGCAAAGTGGAACGAAGCCACCTCAGGCCGCGATCGATGCCGCCATGGCCAAGGTCGGCATGGCTGCTCTCGAACTTCGTCACACACCCAGCGGCACCCGAGAACTCCGCAAGACCCGCACCGGGCTCACGGTGACGCTCAGCGGAATCGGGCCGGGCTATGCCGTCGATAGGCTCGGCGAACGGCTCAGCCAGCTCGGCTCAGCCGGTCACCTTGTCGTCCTTGGTGGCGAGGCGCGAGCCTGGGGCACGCGGGCTGACGGACGTCCGTGGGAACTCAGCATCATGCGGCTCCCCAATGACTCAGCCGATGGCGTCTCGTCATCGCTGACTCTTGCCGAGGGCGAAGCGGTCGCCTTTTCAACAATTCACCCGGGCCGTTCTCCGATCGATCCCCGCACCGGAAAGCCTGTCGACCATGCTATGGCGACCGTCATGGCACGTGGTCAGACATGTGCCATCGCCGATGCCCTCGCTGTCGCTGCGGCGATTTCCATGCCCGAGAGAACGACACACTAGAAGATGCCACCTCCTGCGTTCACCGTGGGCCTGTCCACCTCATCAGCCTCATAGGCGTGTGCACCGCGTTCCCAGAGCGGCCCATCGGGGTCTTTGGGCCAGCTGCCTTCAGTATTCGGCATGGTCAGCGGCTGTCCTTGTCCATAGAGCGGCTCCACTTCAGGTGTAGGCAGCTGGGGTGGGCGACCGCGTCTGGAGTACCAGGCGTTCCGCCGAAAGTGAAAGGTCTCTGGTGCGGTGGAAGGGCCGATGTTGAGCATGACCCCAAGGTCATCACCCATGACCACAAGATTGTCTTCGAACAGCCCTCCGTGGCTGGGTTTCATCCGCGGATCCTGATTCTCCTGCAGGATTCGTAAGACCCATTTTCCTTGACCGACAAACGTGTTGTGGTGCACGTGACCACCTTCTGCTGTCACCCAAGCCACAGCAGACATTCCTCCAACAAAACGGTTGCCCGCCACTTCAATCTCAGCTGCCTCGCTGTCTCCCACGGCAGGACGAAAGTAGGCAGCCCCCGTGCTGCCACCGATATTCACTGCCCTTTGACCAGCATTGAGAAAATAGTTCTCCAACACCCGAACTCCTCGCGAGCCCCCCTTGAGCTGCACGGCGTTGGACTGACTGAAGCCCTCCACTCCCTCAAAGCGGCACCGTTCGACCGCGCCCTCGTGGCAGCCCACACAGTCGATCGCCGATCCTCCCCAACCGCGAAACACGCAGTCGGCCACCCGAAACTGATCGACACCTGACATCTTCAGGCCGTCACGGTTTCCCTCAGGACCGGTCTCCAGCACCTGCAGATACTCGATGCGGACATGATGCGACGGAGTCTCTACGGACCCACCATCATCAATGTTGACGCCATTCCCCGGAAAACCACGCACCACCAGGTCCCGCAGCACCACGTGGCTGACATCGGAGAGATGGATGGCAACCGATCCTCTTCCGCCGGCAGCTTCCCCGATGAACTCCGGAGGCTGCTGCGGATCCTCTCCCGCGATCACCACCGGTTTGGCTGCCGTGCCATGTAGGCCTGATCGTGCGAAGCCGCCTCGGTATCGCCCGGGGGCAATCAGAATCTCACTG
>Ga0181600_10001422_pt1 | contig 18662 bp, 7 predicted proteins | sample 041ome_2_FD_132982 | JGI IMG/M metagenome (GOLD analysis project Ga0181600, IMG submission 132982) | Coastal salt marsh microbial communities from the Groves Creek Marsh, Skidaway Island, Georgia - 041406US metaG (megahit assembly) | ecosystem: Environmental > Aquatic > Marine > Intertidal zone... | reverse complement strand
TCCATCAGGGGCATAACGAACCGCAAGCAGCGGACGGCCGTGCTTGTATTCGAGCGTCTGATGTGTCTTGGTGGGGTCGATCATCGCGGTCTTCCAGGGCGTGTGGGTTCAGGAGCACTCAGGCCAAGAGTTCATCGATCGGCCCCTTGGCCGGATCGGCAATCGGATGGTCACGGCCAGCCACATGGAAATCGCCGAGCGAGTCGACGCCAATCGCCTGCAGAATCGTGTGGAACACATGCCCATGGTCGACGGCACGGTCTTCAACAGCGGTGCCGTCGGCGTTCGTGCGGCCGATGATGCCCCCCGACTGCACACCCGCTCCTCCCATCACGATGCTCCAGGACGTGCCCCAGTGATCGCGACCATAGCGGTCGTTGATCCGCGGCGTGCGACCAAACTCACTCATCACGCAGACAAGCGTGTCTTCCAGGAGACCTCGTTCGGTGAGGTCGTTGACCAGGGTCGCAAAAGGCCGGTCAAACTCGCCGAGCTGCTCGATGTGGAAATCGAAGTTCTCAAAGTGCGTGTCGTAGTTGGAATGATTGACCTGCACGAAGGGCACCCCTCGCTCCAGTAGCCGACGGGCAAGCAGGCAGTGCTGGCCAAACTCATGGCTGCCGTAGCGATCGTGATCGCGGACCGACTCCTTGGTCACATCAAACACCTCTCGCTGATCGAGCAGGTCGAGTGCCTGGTCATAGGAGAAGGTGTAGGCATCGGTATCGGCGGTGCGACGGCGGCCAGCAAACCGGTCGTTAAACCGGCTTCGCAGGGCAGCTCGGCGACGATCGTCCTCGCCGGTGAGTCCATCGGGACGGGCCGTGTATTCCGGTGGCTTGCCATCGTTCATCGCCACTCCGGCAAACTGCGGGCCAAGGTAGGCGGCACTGCCGGGCCCAGTGCCTGCACCACGGATCAGGATGTGGCCGGGCAGTGAAAAACCCGCCGGCGTGGAGGTCTTCGCGACCACCGCACCGAGTGAGGGGTAATCCAGGGGCGCCGGCTGATCGCGACCGCTGATCATCTCCCGCTGGCCACGGCCATGATCACCATTCTTGGTGTCGAGACTGCGGATGATCGAGAGGCGGTGCATCTGCTTGGCAGTGTGCGGCAGCAGTTCACTGATGTGCGTGCCGGGCACACTGGTGGGAATCGCACGAAAGGGCCCACCGGTGTCGGTGCCTGGCTTGGGATCCCAGCTCTCAAGCTGGCTCACCCCACCATGCAGAAACACCACCAGCACCCGTTTGCTACCTCGCTTCACGGCCTCGGCAAGAGCTGGTGTCGCCGCCAGACCGCCACACATTCCTAGGGCTCCGGCCCCCATGCCACCAAGCAGACGCCGCCGAGAGAGGGCGTGTTCAACACTGCGGCAGGCTGGATCAGCAGACATGCGTGAAGTCCTTTCGTGGGAGTGCCGCGATCCGACGAGCGGGCAATGCGGCAGACAAAACCCTTAGTGCTGAAAACGGAACTCGGTGCTTGAGAGCATCGCCCAGATCAACTCGGCCACCGCCTGCGGCCGCTCTTCAGTCGGTCGCCCCAAAAACGCAGCCACATCCGCCTGCTCTGCTTCGCTCGCCGGTCGTGAAAAGATCGCCAGACAGACCTGATCGGCCGCCTCGGCAGGTGCACACGCGATGAGCCGGGCAGCGAGGTTCTCCCCTTGAGGAGCCAGCTCGCTCGACACCTGTGAGGCATTCCCTAGATAGAGCGCCTGGTTGAGGGTGGCCTGAAAGCCTTCCACGAGTGGATCGGCATAGAGCGAGGCGAAACTGCCGAGCACGCCGCCCGCCTGCTTGAGAAGTTCCGCTTCGATCGCCTTTTCGCGAGCGACATCCCGTTCTGCATCCACCGCCTCCGTCACCGAAGCTGGTGGCTTCTTCTCAATCGCAGCCACCGCGGCTGCTTCCAGCCGAGCGAGTCCACCGGTCGCCTGCAGCAACGAAAACGCGAACTGATCAGGGGAGAGCGGCCGCAGTCTGGCCACCTGAAGGTTCTCGGTGAGCCGCGTCACGACCGAGTCCCAGAGCTGCTCTGCGGCGACCACATCCGCTTCCCGCAAGCCGCTGAGCCGGAGCATGTCGTCGGCGAGTTCCAGCCGCCAGCTGATTCGGTCGAGCTGCTGTTCACAGTCGACCAGTCGCCGCCTCGCCTGCTCTGCCTCTTTCGTGCATGCAGCAAGGGTCTCCGGAGATCGCTGGCTCGCCAGCTCGTCAAACGCCGCACGGGCCGCCGTGAGTTCTGCTTCGGCAGCGGTCTTCGCTGACGCCTTCTCCGCTGCGGCAGTGTCTGCAGCCTGCTGGGCGTCGCTGCGTGTCTTCTGCTGCTTTTCCAGCGAGCTGATCACGCCGGTCACCTCAGCGTCACCTGCAAGCAGTTCGGAAGCCTGACGTGCCTGAGCCAGTGCTCCCTCCACCGCCTCCGCCACAGCTGCGGCCTGATCGCGGGCGGCATCGGCCGCATCAGCCGCTTTCGCGGCAGTGTTGAACTCGGTACGGGTCTCGGTACGGGCGGCAATCGAGGGCTGCAGCTGCTCATGCAGAGCCCGCTCCCTATCGAACGCCTCCTGTCGCCTGCGTTCGGCGGCTTTGGCTGCTTCGGCATGCTGTTCACGCTCGGCCGTGAGAACCGTCATGGCCTCTTTCAGCGTCGTGATGGTCGTCTCCAGTGAGGCTGTATCAATCGCGTCGGCCTGCGGAGGATCGATCGATCGCTGGTATGTCTCGGACGAGACAATGCCCCGCACAACTGGCCGTAGCTGGTAGTCATGCTCCACCAGGGCATCGACCAACGCTGCCAACAGCTGCGGATGACTCGGCGCGTTGTCGGGGCCGAGGCCATCGAGCGGATGCACCAAACCCTGACCGAAGAACACCGCCCAGAGTCGGTTGACAAGATTGCGGCGGAAGGTGTCACTCTCCGAGAGCCGAGCAGCAAGGGCCGACCGTCGGCTGTAGCTTGGAACCCCTCGTGATGATTTCGAGGGAGTGGTCGTGTAGCCATCCCCTGGCTCGACGACCGGCTCATCGATCAGCGGTGGTCCGTCGGGCAGCTGCGGCCAGGCTGCCTTCACCGACTCTTCGGTAAACACCGAGGTGAAGTCGACCTCACCAATCGCAGCCTCCGAGAGCTGCTGTGCCTTGCCCGCCGTGAACAGGCTCGTGCGTTTCACGAAGGCATGCAGCCCATGAAACTCCGCCTGGCGGATGTCGTCATCAAGCGGATGATCGTGACACTGGGCACACTGCAGATCGCGTCCAAACAGGATCCGCCCCACCGCTCGCGTCATCTTGACCGGCTCTGCAGACCTCGCCAGAAGAAAAGCCGCAGCCGGCTCGACGGTCGGATCACCCCCTTCGGCCGCGACAACATCACCGAGCAGCTCATCGAGCGGTCTCTCGTTCGCCACGGCATCCCGCAGCCACGCCTGCCACGGCACCGCCAGCCCGCTCGGAGGACTGGTTCGCTCAAGCAGCATCGCATCAAGCACGAGGCCCATGTGCCGCACGAACGCTCGACTGTTGAGCAGCTCCTCAATCAGCTGCGGTCGTCGGTCCGACCGCTGATCAGCAAGAAAGGCCTGCACACGCTCGGGGGTCGGGATCACACCGGTGAGATCGAGGTGAATCCGTCGCACAAAGTCCGCGTCACTTGCGACCTCTGCACTCGGCCCCACCGCTGCCTGGGCCACGATCCGATCGATCGATGCTGCGAGCGATTCCGCAGCCGTCGCACGCCCATGCCCCTGCATGCTAAAGACCGCGGCCACCACAAAGCTGCCGACCGCTGCGATTCGAGCATGACGTCGTTGCATCCGCCTCGGCCCCGAAAACCCCATGTGTTCCCGGAAAACTCCGGGTAAAAGCCAGTTAATGAGCCTAACAAGCCAGCTCTGCGGTCCGCAAACCTGCAGCGGGCCTACTCGCTGACGCTTGCCGCAGCAGGAGCGGTAATAAAGAGCTTCACGTTATGGGTAGCGCGGCCAACGGCAACGACATCCGGAACACCATCACCAGAGACATCGCCAACCGCAACCGCCTCAACGGTGGTGCCACCAGCATCGAGCACCTGACGACGCCATCCCGCGGCCTCCAGAGGCGAGCGGCTCTCGTCGCGTGCATAGATCGCCAGGGTAGGGCCGTGGCCTGGCGTCTCTGAGGGATCGCTCGAACCAAACACGATTTCATCACTGCCATCACCATCGAAGTCGGCAGTCGCCAGGGCATGACCACGGCTGTAGCCCTGATCGATCACGCCACGCTCCCAGTCGGCAGGCCCATCGCCACGGCGGGTGAAAACCGATAACGCTGAGCCATGCATCGGCTCCACTGCCACCAAGAAGTCGTCGCCATCAACGAGCCGGCCTCGAGCGATTTCGCCTGCGCCGCTGGCGTTTGGCTGCTGAGCCTCTGCCCCGGTACTGATCTGTGCACGAGCAAACCCATCCCCTTCGAGTTCACGGACCAGATGGAGCCCTTCGCGGCTGGCCGTGATCGTGTCGATCCGGCCATCGCCGTCGAGATCGGTGTGGAGGTGGCCATGCATGCGGTTGAGCTCACGGTCGAGCACTGTGGGCATCCAGCGATCCGTCGCCGGGTTGTCGGGAATCGCATACGCCGTCAGGGCGACCCCCGCTTCATCTGCAACCGCGTTCAGCGGCGAGACCACCAGCTGCGGCTCACCAACGCCCAGCACATCCCCCCACTGCATGCGGTGTGTCGATCGCAGCGGCCCAATGTCATGCACTCTCCACGGCTGCGTGGGATCTCCATCTCGCACCAGCCAGTGCAGCGTGCCCTCCCGTGGCCAGCTGGCCCCGAGCGCAAAGTCAACCTGGCCATCACCGTCGATGTCGTGGGCCGCAATGCAGACATTGTCTCGCGGCGTGGTACCACGAGTTAGGTCGTGCTTGCTCCATTTCCTGCCAGCCCCGCCATCATTGCGATACCAGATCACCGCTTCTTCGGTCACCACAACAATGTCATCGTCGTCATCGCCATCCACATCAGCGAGTGTGACGGCATAACAGACCTCACCTGCGTGCGGGTCGAGCACCTGCTCTTCAAAGCCGACCGTCGTCGATGACGCCTCGGCGGCTGTCGTCTCCCAGGTCACCTGTCCCTGGGGCCAGTCGAGAGCAGCGGCGGTCTCGGCCACGTAGCCAAGCCTCTCCGTATCAGCATCCCGTAGCAGCACGGGACTCTGGGTCGCCACCATGGCAATCGCCTGAGGCACATCAAGCACACGGAGCACATTCAACAGCGATGGTGCAATCGCGTGATCACTGCCGTCTGGTGGCAGGTTGTGCGAGGCCGGCACCTCGGTCAGTTCCAGCCTCGAAACGGGCTCTTCAAAGAGACAGGCATACGCTGCAAGCACCGCCATATCGCCTGCCGCAGAGACGGCTAGTGGCACGTTCTCAAGCCCCGGGGTCTGCCGCAGCCCTGCCCGGATCGTCTGCATGGCTCGGCCAATGTCGTAGGCCTGCATGCCTTCCCAGGTCTGGCCTAAGAGCAAGAACCGGCGGCGGATCTGCACATGCTCCTTGGGCTCAGCATTCCACGCGGTTGTCCCCACGCCTCGCGGCGCAAAGAAGGCAACCGCGAGCGGCTTTGCCGTGAGCGTTTCGTGGATCTCGGCCGCCCGCGGACCGAGGGTGGCGGCCTCCCCTGCGAAGAGTTCTTTGCGGGCCACGTCGAGCTGCTCCCAGCTCTCCTGATCGAGCACATCGAGCACCACCACCTCAGGCACACCGATCTCACCACGGTGGAGCACCACCAGCTCAAGTTCCACCTCCGGCTGGCTTTCAAAGCGGTACCGCCGCTCAACGAGCCCATGTCCTTGGCGAGTGCTCAGCTCGACACCGGCCGGCGGCGTGCTGGTCGCGGGCCAGCCAGCAAAGGTGATGTTCTGGAGCTGCTCACGCCAGGTGGCCGTCTGAGCCCTCCAGGCTGCCTGATCGACAGGCGGCTCAAAAGGCCCGGCCATCGGCACAAACACTTCATCGATCCGGGTGTTCTGCTCGTCGGTCGGCAGCGCTGTAAAAACCTTCAGCGACTTCGGCTCAAAGCGTTTCCGCGCTGCCGAGTCGATCAGCCGCGGGCCCATGCCGAGGTGTGCATCGAGCCAACGAATCGCTGGCATCTGCAGCTCCTGTGTGTCGGCATGCCCACCGGAGGTGATCGCCAGTCCAAACGCATCCGGTTTACCACCGAGGTCATAAAGCCTCCGCACATGCGACTGCGTCCGCATCACACCGTCGAGTGGAAAGATGCGGTCCTGGTCGGTGTTGGCCAGCAACAGTGGCCGTGGATAGGCCAGGGCGGCCACCTGCGGATAGTCCCACCGGTAGGTGTTCACGATGAACATGCAGTCGCAGTGGCCACTGACACAGCCTTCGACCACATGGTCTCGCAGGTCGGTGATCCCAGCGACCGGCACAGCCACCTTCACGCGGTCATCGAGCGTGGCTGCCCACCAGCTGCCAGCGCCACCTCCGCTCCGGCCAGTCACGCCAATCCGCTCGGCATCCACTTCAGGACGGCTACAGAGATAGTCCACTCCCCGCAGTCCGTTGAGGGCCTCCACGCCTGCTGGCGTGTAGCCGCGTGAGGGCCACCACCAACGGCCTTCGCGATATGTACCGTGGTGAATACCCTCGATCTCACCAAGCTGCAGGGTGTCGATCATCAGCACGGCATAGCCATGCTCTGCCAGCCATGCTCCGTGATGCTGGTAGTGCACCTTGTTGCCGAGGCTCACCCCATCCTCCACCACACGTCCGTGACCGCAGAGATAGAGGACGCCGGGGCAGGGGTGATCAGCCGACGCATCCTGAGGCAGGTAGAGGTTCGCTGTCACGTAGAGTCCAGGCCGCGACTGAAAGTGCACCTTCTCAACGGTGCATCCGCTGCCGTTGTCATCGTCGTAGACCAGCCGACCGGTCACCACGGCCGCCAGATCTTCGGTGGATGCAGGAGGCACTCCCTCAGCGGGCAGGCCAAACATCTCAAACAGCTGTCGCTTGAGCTGAGGGCGTGCCTGCTCCCAGTCGGCGATCGAACGGATGTCGGCAAGACACGCCTCCTCCAGCCGGCGTGTCTCGCGGGCAAAGTAGCGGGACAGACTGCCATCAGCCGCCGCAGTCGAAGCCTCCTCTGCCGCCGTTGCCACTGTCACCGACAGCATTGCCGCAGCCACAACGCAGCGAGTGAACAGACATATGGCCGCATCAGGCCAGTTGATGATGCACCCCATCTCCCCCATCCTTTCTCTTTACACCACGAGAGGCCCACCCTGATTGGTCGACTGTTCTCTGGCAGGGTAAACTGACGAGACTATAAACTGTCGACAGATGATCTGCTGCGATATCTCCGAAGGACTCCAGCGATGCTCAACATCCTTGGTAAGCGTTCCGGCCCTGCGGCCTTCTGCGACCACATCTCGCGGCGAAAGATGCTGCAGGTAGGCGCGATCGGCACCTTCGGGCTGAGTCTGCCGAATCTGCTGCGGGCTGAGGCGGCCGGTCTTACACACCCAGCGGCCCGCTCGAAGAAGTCGGTGATCCTTGTCTGGATGCACGGTGGCCCCTCACAGCTCGACACCTTCGACATGAAGCCTGAGGCACCGTCAGAGTTTCGCGGTGCCTTCAAGCCGATCCACTCCAACGTGCCGGGCATCGACGTCTGTGAACTGCTGCCCGAGCATGCCAAGGTGATGGACAAGTGCACGGTGATTCGCAGCTTTTCGCACGGCAATGGTGACCACTGGGCGGCCGCCCACTGGATGCTCACCGGCCGCTTGGGCGCCACTGGCAACGACCGTAAGCCGCGGTATCCATCGATGGGTGCGGTCGCCTCGCATCTGCTCGGCCCAACGCAGCATGGATCGCTCGCCGCCGTAAACATGAACGACGGTGGCTTCGGCTTCCACGGCGCCTCCTGGCTGGGCGTGAGCTACAACCCGCTGCAGTGTGGCTCATTCAGCTATGGCAACGAGGCAGGCGTGCTCCCGGCTGCCAACGCCAACGACTTCGCGCTGCGTGACGGGCTCTCCGAGTCACGACTGATGAACCGCATCTCACTGCGGCAGCAGCTCGATGGCCTCAAGCAGCAGATAGATGCCGAACGTAGCTTTGACCAGATGGACGCCGCCGAGCAGCAGGCGATCGACCTTGTTCTCTCGGGCAAGGTTCGCAAAGCGTTCAAGGTTGATGAGGAAGACGCCGGGCTGCGTGAGAAGTATGGCCCCGGCTGGGGTGAGCAGGCGTTGCTCGCTCGGCGTCTGATTGAAGCGGGTGTTCGCTACGTGTCGCTCAACACCGGCTATTTTGACGATCACTCCAACATTGGCCCGGCGCTCAAAGACAAGCTGCCGCGTCACGACAAGGCTGTCGGCGTTTTGATCCAGGATCTTGCCGACCGTGGCATGCTTGACGACACGCTCGTGGTGGTGGCAGGTGAGTTTGGACACACGCCTCGCATCAACGGCAACGCTGGCCGCGACCACTGGCCGCAGGCGCAGAGCATCCTGCTGGCTGGCGGTGGCTACAAGCACGGCCAGATCATCGGTGCCACCAACGACAAGGCTGAGTATCCCACTGACCGGAAGATCGGCGTCGAAGACTTCTGCGCGATCGTTTACCGCTCGATGGGGCTTGCCATCGAAGACACCGTGATGGACCTGTCTGGCCGACCCACGCAGCTGGTGCCCGGTGGCGAGGTGCCTGCTGAGTTGATCTAACGCGTTCTCGCAGCAGAGGGGCAGCGTGCGAGTTTCACCGTTTACGAGATGGCATCATCCGCTTGCGGTGTGTGTCGCAGGCCTGCTGTTGGCGACCTGCACCGCTGTGGCCTCTGAGACCGACAATACCACAGCCCTGCTCAGCACGGCTGACGAGTTTGAGCGAACGATCCGGCCGATCTTGGCTCAGCGGTGCGTCTCCTGTCACGGCAGCGAAACCCAGTGGGGAGAGTTGAGGCTCGACCACCAGGCAGGCATGCTCGCGGGCGGTGAGCATGGGCCTGTGATCGTGGCAGGAACACCGGACGAAAGCCGTCTGATTCAGGCGATTCGTCGTGAAGGTGAGCTTGCCATGCCACCTGATGACCCGCTGCCCGCCAACGAGGTGGCCCTGCTGGAAACCTGGGTTCGCAGCGGAGCCTTCTGGCCAGAAGACGGTGAACCACGAGCCGACCCCCGTGATGCTGCCGGCACACACTGGGCCTTTCAGCCAGTCGCTGACGTCGACCCGCCAGCCGTCGATGACATTCCCTGGGCGAAGACATGGGTCCGCACGCCAGTCGATCAGTTCATCGCCCGCCGGCTTGCCGATGCTGGGCTAACGCCGACGGCAGAGGCTCTCCGACGCACCATCGTCCGACGCCTCTCATACGATCTGACCGGTCTGCCACCCTCTCCGGAGGAAGTCGCCGCCTGTGAAGCCGACACCTCCCCCGACGCCTACGAACACCTGGTGGAACAGCTGCTCGCTTCCCCACACTACGGCGAAGCACAAGCCCGCCGCTGGCTCGACCTCGCCCGCTATGCCGACACCAAAGGCTACGTGTATGCCCGGGAGCACCGCGTGTGGGTGCATTCGGCGACCTATCGTGACTGGGTCGTGCGTGCCTTCAACGACGATCTCCCCTACGACCGTTTTCTCACCCTGCAGCTGGCAGCCGACCAGGCAGCGGCCGATGACCTCGCCGCCCAGGCTGCAATGGGCTTCCTCACGCTGGGCCGCCGCTTCCTCGGTGTCACCCACGACATCATCGATGACCGCATCGACACGGTGACACGCACCACGATGGGTCTCACCGTCGCCTGCGCCCGCTGCCACGACCACAAGTACGATCCGATCCCTACCGACGACTACTACGCCCTCTATGGCGTCTTCGCCAGCTGCACCGAAGAGCTGCTGAGGATCTCACCGCCAGGTGGGCGGTCGACCACCACGCCCAGCGATGAAGAGATCGCCGCCTTCGAAGCAGGCCTCGCCGAGCGGCAGCAGACGTTCGACGACACGATGTCCACCCGTCGCCAGGAGGCCAGTGCACGCGCCCGAACGCGGTTTGGCGACTATCTGATTGCCCAGACAGAGCTTGAGAACTATCCAGCCGAAGGCTTCGACACGGTCCTGGGCGATGACGACCTGATTCCCGCCTTCGTGCGGCAGTTTGAGCGGTTCTTGAACGAAGAAGAGAGGGCAGCCGACCCGGTGTTTGCCCCCTGGGTCGCCGTCGCGGCCGTTGAGCCGAGCGACGAGGTGAGCTTCGCTGAGATGGCTCACGAAATCTTCACCACGCACTTCCCTGCCAACCAGGCCGAGAGTGAGCCGGCTCTCAACGGGCTGGTGGCTGCCATCCTCGATCCGCCGCCAGCCTCACGACGTGAACTCGCCGAGCGGTATGCAGCCTTGTTTGCCGATGTGGAATCGCAGTGGCAGGCAGCCCAGACACAAGCGAGTGAAGCGGGGCTGGCCCCACCTCAACAGCTTGAGAACCCAGAGGCTGAGCAGCTCCGTCAGCAGCTCTATGGCCCCCAGGCGGTCTGCTGTGTGCCGGATGAGCCGATCGTGAGCACCGAGGGCTACTTTTCCACGAAGGGATGCGAAGAACTCTGGAAGCTTCAGGGAGAGATCGACCGCTGGCTTCTCAGTCAGCCAGCTGCGGCGGCCTACACGCTCCGCCTGATCGACCGAACCCCGCTCCGCACGCCGTGGGTCTTTCGACGTGGCGACCCAAAACAGCCAACCTACCGGGTGCCGCGGCGGTTTCTCTCGCTGATGGCGAAGGACGAAGCGAGTGGGTTTGTCGACGGCAGTGGCCGATTGGAAATGGCAGAGGCGATCACCGATCAGGCCAACCCGCTCACCGCACGGGTCTGGGTCAACCGTCTCTGGCAGCAGCACTTTGGCCAAGGGCTCGTCGACACACCGAGCGACTTTGGCACCCGCGCTCCGCCACCGAGTCACCCTGCCCTCCTCGACTGGCTCGCTCGTGAACTCATCGAGAGCGGCTGGAGTACAAAGCACATCCATCGACTCCTTGTGGGCTCAGCGGCATATCGCCAACGGTCGGATGCCGCCAGCACCGACGCGGTCGCTGACCTTGCTCGCGAACGGGATCCGGCCAACCGGCTGCTGTGGCGGATGAATGCCCGCCGGCTCTCATTTGAATCGTACCGCGACACGCTGCTGGCCGTAGCTGGCAGGCTTGATCGCACTATCGGTGGTCCCGCCAGCGACATGCTTGCCGGTGACGGCCTCGGTCATCAACGTAGGAGCCTCTACGGCCAGATCGATCGGCAGTTCTTCCCCACGGTGCTGCGGATGTTTGACATGGCCAACCCCGATCTGCATGTGCCCCGTCGCAGCGAGACGACCGTCCCCCAGCAGGCCCTCTTCTCGCTCAACCATCCGTTTGTGGCCGAGCATGCCAAAGCGGTTGTGGCAGTGACTGCCGCAGACAGCGTTGAACCTGCAACCGCCGTCGACAGGCTCTACGAAACGCTCCTGCAGCGTGAGCCGACAGCCGCTCAGCGAGCCAGCAGCCTGGCCTTCCTCGAGCAGCCACTCGACCCCTCAGCCGCACCTCGTCCTGAAACAAAAGCCTGGCAGTATGGCTACGGGCCAATCGACCCGGAGTCTGGAACGGTGACCTCCTTCACCCCCCTGCCTCACTTCACGGGCGATGCCTGGCAAGGTGGCGACGCCTGGCCAGATGCGGCCCTCGGCTGGGTGCAGCTCACTGCAGACGGCGGCCACACCGGCAACGACCTGGCCCACTCCTCGATCCGCCGGTGGACAGCGCCCCACGACGGCACATTTCAGGTTGTCTCCGAAGTGATCCATGAGGTCGCAGCCGGCGACGGCATCCGCTGTCATCTGCTCGTCGACGGTCGCCGCGTGGCAGAGGCCGTTGTCCACAACAGCCGGGCTTCTCTCTCGACTGGGCCCTTAGCGCTCACCGCTGGCAGCACGATCGACTTCGTCGCCGATGTTCGCGAGATCCTCAACAGCGACCAGCACCTCTGGACCGCCACGATCGACGAGGTTCCGCCCACCACCGATTCAGCAAGGCCCCCGCTCACCGACGCCCACTCTACCCGTTGGAGCAGCCAAGCCGACTTCTCAGGCCCCGAGCCCGTGCGGCTGACTCGCCTTGAGCAGCTTGCTCAGGTGCTCCTCATTTCGAATGAAACACTCTTTGTCGACTAACACTCCACCGCCAGCTGCATGCGAGCGTTGATCTCAAACGCAACCACAGCCGCTGGAATGCCTCGTGTCCTCCTCGTTGCCGCGGCAGCGAGAGCATGTTCTTGGGAGGCTCGCACCTGGATCACACGACGTACCCCGTCGTGTCACACCCCATCGCAAGGCGGCGACGACCCGCTGGTCTCCGCCACGTTAGCAGACTGTGGAAATAGCCTGCCGCCACAGGATGCGGCGATTGCGACCTCCAAAAACCTCGGCTTGGTGTGTTGCCCAGTTGGAAAAACACCATGGATGGCTTTTCCACGGACCGTTAGGCCAGGACGCCCTCAATCACCTGACCATGCACGTTCGTCAGGCGTCGCTCAATTCCATTGTGATAGAAGGTCAGGCGGGTGTGGTCGATCCCGAGCAGGTGGAGCACGGTTGCGTGGAAATCAGGCCATGTCACCCGCTTTTCGACCGACTTCCATCCGATCTCATCGGTGGCTCCGTACGCGAAGCCGGGCCGTGAACCTCCTCCTGCCATCCAGACCGTAAACCCTTCGGGATTATGGTCTCGCCCAAACCCCATCTGCCCCTGTGGTGCATTCGCAAATGGCGTCCTGCCAAACTCAGTCGTAAACAGCACGAGGGTGTCCTCCAGCAATCCTCTCTGATGGAGGTCGTGAATCAAGGCTGCAATCGGTCGATCGACTCGGTCAGCCTCCCGCTGATGGTCGGTTCGGCAATCCTCATGACTATCCCAGCCATGTCGCGGTTCGCCTCCAAAACATCCTCCGGCGAACAGCTGAACAAAACGAACACCCCGCTCCACCAAGCGGCGTGCGATTAGGCAGCGTCGAGCCATGTCATTGGTCGTTGGCTGATCGACTCCATACGCATCGAGCGTTTGTCGTGTTTCTTGAGTGAGATCGGTTGCTGCAGGGATCGAAGTCTGCATCCGCGCCGCCATCTCGTAGGCTTCAATTCGCGCCTGCAGCAGGGAGTTCGATTCACGACCAGTTTGGTGCGTGCGATTGAGTCTCTCCAGCAAACGTCGCGAAGCCTTCTCTTCGGCTGGATCAATCGGATCGGCAGGAAACAAATCGGGAATAGCCGCGCTTCCCCCTTGGAATCGGACCCCCTGATGCCGGGCCGGCAAGAAGCCAGCGCTCCAGTTCGCAGATCCCCCGCTGGGAAGACTCCGGCCATCGGGCAGCACGATGAACGTTGGAAGTTCGTCGGTCTCATTTCCGAGGCCGTAGGAGAGCCAGCTTCCCATGGAGGGAAACCCATTGGCCTGAAACCCGGAGAGCTGTTGAAACGTGGCTGGCGTGTGGTTCGCTGAATCACCAACCATCGAATGAATCATCGTCAGATGATCGGCAACCTGCGCCAGATTCGGAAACAGCTCCGACACCCACAGGCCACTCTCACCACGACGATGAAACTTCCAGTAGGGGCGACATAAAAGCCCTGCGCTTCCAAAAAACGTCTCGGGCGTCGCATCGCCAGGAATTGGACCGCCATGGCCTCGTTCGAGTTGTGCCTTGTAGTCGAAAGAATCAACGTGGCTGTAGCCACCCGGGAGACAGAGGTGAATCACTCGACGCGCTCGCGGAGCCGCCTCGGTCAAGTGAGTTGCGTGTGCCTGAGACTCGCGGTTGAGCAAGGTCCAGAGAGCAGCGCCACTGAGTCCGCCGATCGAAAACCTCAGCATATCTCGACGATGAACCGCTTCTGTATTCACGATCAGTGGAATGTCATCCTGCATGGCTCACCGTTCTTAGCAGGCTGTGAAAATAAACTGCCGCCGCACGATGCGGCGAATGCGACCCCCAAAACTTCGTCTTTTGGGATTTCGTTTTTTGGGATGTCGCCCATTTGGACTCGATGCCGCCCGCATTCGCAGGCAAGGGCCATGGAGGGCTTTTTCCACGAACAGTTAGTCGATCGTGACGTTTTCACCCGCATTAAAAAGTACGCGACACACGCTGGGCAGACCGAACTCATTCGCCAACGTCACCGACTCCGATAGCTCATCCAATGTCGGCTCGCGCAGCAAGACCGTTCGCCAGGCACAACGGACCTGCTGTGAAACGTCGTCCCCTGCTTCACGCCTTACTTTTTCAGCTAAGAGATGGGACATCCGCAGTACAAACGCGTGATTCCAGAGGCTCAATGCCTGCGTCGGTGTGGTTGTCACGGCACGCTCAGGGGCTGCCGCGGAAGGGTCGGGGCAATCGAAGGCATCGAGAAGCGAACCTCGACCTCCACGAGGCCGCCAACGATAAATCGTGCGACGGTCAAACGCTGGGCCGGCGACCTCTTCAGCACGATAGTAGTGCGCCGCCCCCACTGTCTGGATCACGACATCGCGATACCCTGGTCCGTAACGCTCAAATGCAAGTGAGCCGGCCATCGAGAGCATGGAATCTCTCAAAACTTCTGCCTGCACACGCTTCGGCTGTCGACGCCACAGCCAGATAGCCTCTTGATCGACTGCTTCCCCAGCTTCTCGCTGCTGATCATTGGTGAGCGAGGCCCGTCGGTAGGTTTCGCTGAGCACGATCTGTCGAATCAGCTTTTTCATGGACAAACCGGAGTCACGAAAGTCGCATGCCAGCCATTCAAGCAACTCGGGGTGTGAGGGCTGGCCGCCTTGAAAACCAAGATCACTCGGGGTCGCCACCAGTCCTCGTCCAAGCAACCAATGCCAGATTCGATTGACCGCGGTGCGATGAAAAGGGCCGTTGCTCTGATCGGTCAACCAGCGGGCCAAGCCGAGGCGGCGTTCTCCGTCACTGGCATCAGGCTTCTGTGTCCACTCAGGAGATGGACCCTTTATCGCTCGGGGGGCTCCAGCAACGACCGCATCGCCTGGCTGCATCGGATCCCCCCGTCGCATCACACGCATCACCCCGGGCGTGCCGGGAACGACGGTGTAGATCGGCACCCCAGAAGGCGGAGGAGGAAGCTCGTTAAGCTCCCGCTGCAGCTGCAGCTCGACCTCGCCCATGGGCTCAACGTTGGTATCCAAGACACCGCCGTAGAGCTGCACGGCGTCATTTCCCGGAGCCACCTCCACTGCATGGATTGCGTTGGTGCCGAAATGCTCCCAGCGAGCAGACGTCATGCCGAAATAAATGGCTGCTGCCGTGTCGGCCTGGCTGCCGCGATGGTCTCGCCGTTCAAGGTCATCAAACATCTCATCGACGACAACCTCCTGGCCCGCAGCTCTCACAGAAAGCCGGTCGATCGCGCCACCGAAGCGATTCTCATGAGTCAACGACTCCACACGAATTCTGAGATCGCCTTTTCCGTCACCTCGATATTCAAACTCAAAGGGCACAAATCGCGACTGCGATCCAGCATCGGCCCATGCTCCAGGGCGAGCGACAAACCGCTGTGCGACCGAGCCATCTTTGCGTAGGAACTGGACCAGCAATCCATCATCCCGATCGGTGGCCTGTGTCAGATCGGCCCAGACGGTTGGCGAAACAAGCAATCGCAGCACATAGGTTTCATCGACCTGGTTTATCGCATACAGATGGCGACTCAGAATGGCATTGCCACTGAGGCTCAGAACAGCGCCTCGCTTGGATTGCTCGTCGATGAGCGCCTGGCGAAGAGCCGCTCGTTTGGCTTCGTGAGCCCGGGTCTCTACGGTATCGATCGGCTGCGTGGCTCGCGTGCCATGCTGTATGCCATCGAGTGCTGAGATGAATCGATAGTAGTCGCTGGTCGAAATGGGGTCGTACTTGTGATCATGACAGCGTGCGCAGTGCACGGTCAGACCAAGGAACGCCTGAGAGACCGTGGCCGCGATCTCTTCGAGTTCGGCATGACGAGCATTGGCCCGCATCGCTTCACTTTGGCCAATCACAGGATTATGAACGCCGGCGACCAGAAAGCCGGTGGCTGCAAGTCCGTCTTCGGTTGGCCCCTGCATCAAATCACCCGCGATTTGCATCGCCACAAACTGATCGTAGGGAAGATCCCTGTTGAAGGCGCGGATCACCCAATCGCGATACGGCCATGCCTGCTCTCGCGGCTGGTTGTATTCAAAACCATCAGACTCGGCATATCGGGCAATATCCATCCAGTGCTGGGCCCAACGTTCACCGAACTCAGGTGAAGCGAGTAAGCGATCGACCATCACTTCCCAGGCTGCATCACTGGGTTCGGACTGAAACTGCAGCACCTCATCGTAGGTTGGTGGAAGTCCGATCAAGTCGTTATAGAGCCGCCGAACCAACGTCCGCGGATCGGCTCGGCCAGCCGCCTCGAGAGGAAGTCTTTGCAACTGGGCATCAACCATTCGGTCGATCGGATGAGGTCCTGAGGGACCAATCGGTGGAAGTGCAATCGAGTCAGACAACGGCTGAAGACTCCACCAGTCGTAGCCTGCTCGCGCATCCGAAGAGTACCGAAAAGGATCGATCTGGCCCTCTGGCCATGCCGCTCCAGCATCAATCCAAGCTTTCAGGCTCGCTTTTTCGGAATCAGTCAAGGCATGGTCAGGAGGCATCTCATCACTGGCAACCCGTTGCCAAAGAAGGCTCGCATCAGCATCGCCTGAAATGACGATACTTTTGGCGAGCCCTTCCGAGCGCGACAGATCGAGATCGCCCTCTTTGGTGTTGGAGTCGTGACACTCCAGACAGCGACGGGCGATGATTGGTGCGACGTGCTGCTCGAAATGGCTATTGGGCCGGGCGGTTGCATCCAATCCATGGCAAGCGAGCCAACCGACAGCAATCAACCAGCCAATTCGTGTCTGAGAAAAAACGCCTACTGACTCGGTCGATCGGCCTTGCATACTGGCACCTCATCGAGGAATAGATCCAGCTACTCGCTCTCCGTCGAAAAACCATCCATGGCCTTTTTCCACATGGGCGACACCCCAACAAGCCGAGGTTTTTGGGGTTCACCAATCGCCGCATCCTGCGGCGGCAGGCTTTTTCCACAGCCTGCTAGCGTAACGACTTGGACGTTGGCCGCACACGAGTGCAGGTGCCCGTCATGCTTGAACGCTCGCGTGACACAATGCCGTCAGCGGCACAGCACTCGTGTTTTCTTGACAAAGGACTTCATGAGCCGGATGGCATCGGCTGAAAAACCGAAAGACGACTAGAACTGTTTCCTTCTTGCCCATACACGTGTCGACAGCCGTCGCTGGCTCAGTAACAATTGTTCCAACGGCGATCCATGGCCATCCCGACTCCACCAAACACCCATGCCTTTCCCACCGCTCTCCCGTCGTGAACTACTCGCCCGCTCTGGGCTGGGGCTCGGTGCGTTGGGGCTGGCGGGTGTTTGTGCAGATGAGATTCCGGCTGCGGGACTGGCCGCAGCTGGCCCCGGCGGCTGCCCGCACTTCGCCCCGCGGGCCAAGCGGGTGATCCACTTCTTTTTGAACGGCGGCCCGTCACACGTCGACACATTCGACCCCAAGCCAGCCCTGGCAACCCACGCCGGCGAGCCGCTCCCCACCACGCTGACCACCGAACGGAAAACTGGCGGTGCCCTCCCCTCCGCCTTCAGCTTCTCCCGCTACGGAGAGAGCGGCCTGGAGGTCAGTGAGATCTTTTCCAAGACCGCAGCGCACGCCGATGACATTGCGGTGATCCGCTCGATGGTGGCTGATGTGCCAAACCACGAACCATCACTGATGCTGATGAACTGTGGCAACTCCGCTCAGCCTCGACCGAGCGTGGGCGCATGGACGCTCTACGGCCTCGGCAGCGAAAACGAGAACCTGCCCGGCTTCATCGCGATGTGCCCTGGTGGAATGCCGATCAAGGATGCCGAGAACTGGCAGGCGGGCTTCCTGCCTGGTGTCTACCAGGGCACCTTCGTCGATCCCCAGCACACCTCAATTGAGAAGCTGATCGAGAACACACGCAGCCGCCATGCCAGCCGCTCGATTCAGCGAGACCAGCTTGACCTGCTCGCCTCGCTCAATGCAGAACATGCCGCGGCCCGCATCGACCCTCGGCTTGAGGCCCGTATCGAATCGTTTGAACTCGCCTTTCGCATGCAGACTGCGGCGGCTGAGGCCTTCGATCTCACTCGTGAGCCACAGTGGCTTCGCGATGCCTATGGCGATTCCGTGCATGGCCGACAGACGCTGATGGCCAGGCGGCTCCTGGAGCGAGGTGTTCGCTACGTGCAGCTTTGGCATGGTGCTGGCCAGCCCTGGGACAACCACGCCGATATCGCCAACGCCCACCGCAATCTTGCCGGCCAGATCGACGGGCCCATCGCCACCTTGATGGCCGACCTCAAGGCCCGCGGCATGTTTGAAGACACCCTCGTCATCTGGGGAGGCGAGTTTGGACGCACGCCCACCAGCGAAGGTGGCAGCGGCCGCGACCACAACCACTACGGCTTCTCCGTGTGGATGGCTGGTGGCGGGATCAAGGGCGGTCAGGCCTACGGGGCCACCGATGAGTTT
>Ga0181600_10001417_pt1 | contig 18685 bp, 17 predicted proteins | sample 041ome_2_FD_132982 | JGI IMG/M metagenome (GOLD analysis project Ga0181600, IMG submission 132982) | Coastal salt marsh microbial communities from the Groves Creek Marsh, Skidaway Island, Georgia - 041406US metaG (megahit assembly) | ecosystem: Environmental > Aquatic > Marine > Intertidal zone... | reverse complement strand
TATTCTCTTATAAATTCAAACTTATTTAAAAATTATCCACCCAATATTAATTCAAACTGTAATAAAAATAAAAAAATTAAAGAGTGTCTTGTTGAGTATATAAATTTTTATTTATTTATTTTAAATTTATCTAAAAACAGTGAAAACTATCAGACTTTATCAAAAATATTTAATAATAATTTTTCTATAACAGATTTTACTAAAGAATTTACAAAAAATATAAATTTATTGAATAGCGATAGTATTAAAAATTTGACAGAAAGTAATTTGGAAAATAAAAAAAAATTTTTTATTGAGCAATTCTATATACTTAATAAATCTGAAATATTTTTAACTTTTATTGCAAATAATCAATCAATTTGTAAAATTTTATCCCCAAACTGCTTTGAGGAAACATCAAGATACTTAGACAAATTATCATTCATACACTCAGAAGAGGCAAAAAACTTGTTTAAAGTTAAATATAATTTGCCTATAGAAAAAAGCGATTTTTTTTATCTATCTGAAAGTATTAAAATTTTTGCATTTTCAATTTTAATTACTTATATTTTATTTATCTTTACAAATAAATTTCTAAGAGAAAAGCTTAGATAAATTACAAAAGGTAAAATCATCCATTTTTGTCGAGAATTTAAACCGTAATTAAAAAAAATCTGAGGAAAAACTAAACAATAAATAATAGAAATTAAAGATAAAAAAATAATTAATTTTTTATTATTAATCTCTAATTTCCTATTACGAAATATTAAAATTGCTACTAAAACAAATGTAAAGGCATCAATAAATATTGAAAAAGAGGTTAGTAAAGAGGTTTTTTTAAAAATTAAATCTGTGGGAAAGATAAAATAATTAAATATATTTGATAAAATATTTGTATTTTCATAGGCTGAATTAGTCATTTGATATTTGTTCATGATAATATGAAGTTGATTTAATGCCTGATAAAAAATATTATCTATAAAAATATCTTTCTCGGTTAAAAAAAAACCAGCTGTTCGAGGAAAATATAAAATTAAAAATAAAAAAATAAGTAAATTTAAAAATAAAGTAATTTTTTTCTTAGTGCCTGCAAAGAAAATTTCACTTAACAAATAAGATAAAAAGAATATAACACCTACATGAGGTCTTAAAAGACTGACTAATAAAATAAAAAGAATAGAAATAAAAAATTTTTTTTCTAAATAAAAATAAAAAAAAATTGAAAGTAACAAAATAATTAACGAATCTTTTCCTGGCATACTTGTCCAAAAATGAAAAGTTGGAATAAATAAAAAAAAATATGTAATTTTTTTTTCTACTCCTAATTTTATTAAATTTTTAACAAAAATTAAAATTCCAAAAAAAGAGAATAATGAAAATAATAAAATTATATTAATTTTTTTTAAAAATAAAAAATGCTTCAAATATACTATTAAAGCTACTACAAGATGAGAAGAAAAAAAATTATGAAATTTCAAATTTTTTGGTTCTAGAGAATCTGCCCAAAAAAAATATGTTTCCCAATCTGAGTATGGAAAAAGTTTGATATAAATTATAGTAAAAGCTAGATGAATAAATAAAGAAAATAAAAAAATTATGTTATTAAGATTAAAAAAGTACTTATTTGTGGCTATAGTTAAATAAATTACACTACATAAAAATAAATTATTATATAAATAACTTAGCATAATATTTTAACTAATATAAAATTAAAAATCTTAAGGATACAATATAATTTAAATCAATTTATTTAAAAGTAATAATAATTTAAAAAAGCAATCATAGAGTTAAATTATGAAATATTCACATAAAATTAGAATAAGATCAGATAAGGAATTAAAAATGCAAAACATGGGACTCAAAGAATTGAGTGAAATTTTAAAAAAAAAAAAAATCAAACATTTTATAAATGGTGGCACTTTGCTTGGAGCAATAAGAGAGCAGCAATTTATTAAATGGGATTGGGATGTCGAAATTACAATTTTAACAGATCAAGTATTTAATTTAAAAAATAAATTAAATAAGTTATTTATTGATAATGGTTTTAAGGTAATTAAAAGGATCGATAAATTTGAAAATCTTAAATGGGAATTATCAAAATATAATTGTACTTATGAAATAATAGGATTTTATAAAGACGGTAAATGGATGTATAGACTTGGTAAGGGTATGAGGGTGCCTGCTGTATTTTTTAGCAAACAGTCTAAGCTATTTTTTTTAGGAAATTTATACAAAACAGTTTCCAATCCTATAAAATATTTAGAATTTTGTTATGGAGATTGGCAAATACCCAAGAGAACTTATGATAAAAAAAAATATTTAACTTCTAATCACGTGCCAAAATTAAAAATACATAATATTTTAATACAAAAAATTAAAAATTTTTTCATAAAAGTAAAAAAAATATGAATATTAAAGAAATTACTAATAGATTTGGTGGTCTTTGGAGAAATTCCAATATAATAGATTATTTTTTTTTGGTAAATCCATATTTCCCAAATAATCTATTACTTCAAAAACTAAAAAAAAATTTTTCTAATCTTGTAACGCAATATCCATCGTCGCTGAAGTATCAAAATAAATTAGCAACAAAAATATTCAAAATTAATCAAAATAATTTAGTGGTTTGCAATGGCGTCTCTGAAATCATTAAAATTTTACCGAATATTTTTGATGGGAAATTTGGTATTTTAATACCTACGTTTAATGAATATATTAATGCAATTGGTCTTAACAGAATTATTTTAAATGAGATTGAAGATGAATCTTTTAGATATTCTATCAAAGAACTCTATGATCTTTCTAAAAAATGTAAAAATATTATTTTAATAAATCCAGATAACCCGAGTGGGAATATTATTTCTCAGAAAGAATTAATAAAGTTTTTAAATTATTTAAAAAAAAAAAATAAAAATCTCATTATCGATGAATCATTTATAGATTTTTCAGAAAGAAATCATTTAAACAAAATGCTTTCACAAAAAGTTATTACTAAGTATAAAAACTTATTAATTATAAAAAGTATTGGAAAAAGTTTTGGTGTTGCTGGAATTAGACTAGGTATTGCATCTACTTCAAATAAAAAACTTTTATCAAAAATTAAAAGCTATTTACCAATTTGGAACATAAATTCTTTTGGTGAAACTTTTTTGGAGATAATGCCAAAATATCTTCTTGATTTTAATAAGGCATGTAAAAAAATAATAATTGAAAGAGATATATTTTACAAAGAATTAAAAAACATCAACTTTATTAAACCTTTACCATCACAATCTAACTATATAATGTGCAAGATTTTAAAAAAATTTACATCTAAAATACTTACAAAAAAACTTTTAAAAAGAGGATATTTAATTAAAAATATTTCTGAAAAAATTGACAAAAAAAAAGGTGAGTATATTAGATTGACAGTTCGAAACAGGACTGACAATAAAGGATTAATTAATATTCTAAAAGAACTTCAATAATTAATATGACAAACAAAACTGCAATTTTTTTTGGTAAGTTTCAACCACCACATCTTGGCCATGTTATTACAATAAAACGTCTTTTACGAAATTTTAAAAAACTGATTATTGGAATAACATATGTTAAATCAAAAAACTCCGTTTTAAAACCAAAGCAAATAAAAAAAATATTAAAAGAAACTTTTCAAGATTGTAATAACATTTCATTCGAGTTAATCGAAGGCTCAATAGAGGAAGGCACTGCTTCTATATCTCATCTTAATTTTGATATTATAATTTCAGGTAATAATAAAATTTTGAATATTTTAAAGACTATGGGATACAAAACATTATTTCAACCTAGGTCTGTAGGAGTAGGGTTTAGCGGTTCGGAAATTAGAAATTTGTCTAATCAAAAAACAAATAAAAAAATTAAAAGAAATATTGAATTCAAATTAGAATTTGAAAAACTTTCAAATCTAAAGCCACTAGAAAAAGTTTTGCCAAGTCATTTAGCAAATATTGAGCAAATGATATTAAAAGACGGTATAATGCTTAAGCCAATAATAATAGATAATAAGCATAATATTGTTTTAGATGGGTCTCACAGATATGCTTTTCTATTAAAATTTGGATATAAAAAGGCACCAGTAATAAAAGTTGATTATACTGACGAAACTATATTTGTTGGTAATTACTTAAAGCATAGATATTTAATTGACAAAGATTTAAGGTTAAACAAATCTGAAATAGTAAAAGCAGCTCTAAATGAAAAACTGCTAGATGCAAGAACTACCAGACATTTTTTTCCATTTAGAAAAATAAACTATCCAGTTAAATTAAGTAAATTAGTTCGAGGTAAGCTCAAAAATATTGAATTTTTAATTGAAAAAACAAATATAAAAAAAGAAATAAATAAAAACCTTCAATATATCGATGAAATAAATACTGAATTAAAAATTCTAAATAATTATATTGATGAACAAAAGGATATAAAAAATTATTTAATTTATCAAGTAGATTTAATGAAAAAATCAAAAAAATTCAATTAATTAATAACAAATTCTATTTTTTTTTTATTAAAATAGTTTTATCTGAAAGAAGTCTGCAGTCTAATTCTATTTCAATTTTCAATATTGCTTTTATTTTCTTAATACGTTTACAAATATCAACTTCAGTTAATGGTTGAAATTTATTGTTATTTTTTTCAAAACTGTTTTTAGAAAAAAAATTTAAAAGATTCATTTTAATCAAATCTCTTAATTTCATAATTTTTAAAAAAAATTTAAATACAAGCCAGTTAGAAACTTTAGAAAAATTTTTATTATCATGGCCCTCCCATACTTTTATAATTTTATCTGCTGCTAATTCACTATCATCAAGATAAATTTTATTAAGTATTTTTTCAGAAATTTTATTATTATTTAAATTGCCAGTTTGTGTCTCAAGATAAATAGAATTTATTTTTTTTAAAAGATCTTCTTTTGTAGCAACAAAACAACCTAAATCATTAGCAAATTGTCTACTATACTTCTGTTTAAATGGCACATAAGAAATAACTGGCTTACCTGAGATTGAAGCTTCTATAGATGTTGTGCAACCATTATGCAAAACTGCAAAAGAATGAACAACCCAATTAGTAATTGGTCCTTTTTGTATAACATGCACATTTGGTATACCATCTAAAAAAATTTTCCACATATCTTCGTTTTCTGTGGGGTGCGGCCTTAAAACAATGTCATATAAATTATTATTTTTTGATAAATATTTAATTGCTTCTATAAAGCATGACATCATACGTGATTCATCAGCGACCCAAACTAAGTGTTTATAGATAAGTTCTGGATCACGTTTATAATACCCAGAATTTTTATGTTGTTCCATTAATTTCCATACAGATTTCTTATTATTAACAATACCCAAGTTTGATGATATTAATAAATAAGGTTTTGAAGGTTTTTCTTTTGGAATGTCCCAGTAATTATAAAAAAGAGGTTTCCAAAGATCAGCTCGGGGAGATCCTGTTTTATAAATTTTAGATGAATATTTTGAAAATATTTTTTTTAAAGAATCTGTATCTTCTACACCCCACCCAAAGACTGCTGTAGATTGATCGATAGTTTTTTCTGAATATCTAATTTTTGCAAATTTATCATACCCATAATCAACCAAGCCACCCTCTTCATCTATACTAGTGACATTGAAACCACTATCGATTAATTTTTGATGCCTTAAAATTTTATCCTCACCTGGCGTTAAAGATTTTGTATGAAAAATGCCTGGAGCTAGCAAGCGCAGGGCTACCCCCCTTGTAATGCTACTTAAATTAGATACAATCACTTGATGACCTCTTGATGCTGCTAAAATTGCCAAAAGAATTTTACTATCTAATTCTCTAACAACATTTTCAACATGAATATATATATTCATAATTAAGATCTATCCTTTGAATACAGCATTATTTGTAGATTAACTAAACGACATAGCTCTGTACCTTTAGAAATTTCAATCGTTGATGGATCAATCTTTAATTCAAGGCAATCGTATAAATAATTTAAATATTTTTTACAGGAATTATTACTAACGTGCTTAAGCAAGATACGATTAATTACGCCTTTTTTATGTCCGAGAATATCTCTAAGATTTTTTAAATCAATTTGAGATATGTTGCTCTGATATGATTTCACTTTTTTAAATTTCTTTATTTTTAAATTAAAAAACTTTATTCCAAAATATATTATTTGTTTTGGAAAAAATATTAATTTATCATTAAAAACTTTTTTTCTTAAACTTCCATAACTAAATCCCAGCTCACTCTTTATATAATTATGTAAAAATATTTTAGGAAAAAAAACATCTCTGATATCAAGTTGATATGAAAGCAATGGAAATGCAATAGGACCTTCAGAAAAAGGCGTGCAAATTGTTATTTTTTCGTTATAAGAAAAATTTAAAAATTGTTGCTGAAAGTTGCCAATAGTTCTTATCCAGCGAGCTAATCTCATTAAATGATTATCTTTTTCAAAATTAGCAAAACTTGTTTTCTCTAAATTTTTGTAAAAATCATCTTGTAGCCATATTGTAAATGGCTTCATGTATGACTTTTTTTTGTAATTATTAATTATTTTCAATATTTTTTCATTTAAAGTGTTAGTGGATATTTCATGCTCTTTAAGGCCACAATAGCTTTTTTCTATTTTTAAAAGCAAAAGTTTACTTGCATCTTTTTTTTTAAAAATTCGGCACAATCTAAAATACATTTCTGTCGTTTTAAATCGTAAGAACAAACTTGATGACAATTTTATTAGTCTAATTACACCAGTTGTAAATGAGCTTGGCGCAAATGTATCTACATGGAATAAAGTATCCGAGTTTTGCCCGGTTAAAATTATTGTTTTATTTCTTTGGTTAGGTTTATATGGACTATAAGTAAATCCATGTTTCATATATGTTAGACCATTCATAATAGACAGTCCTTTTTTAATTTTTTTTCTAATACTTTTTACAGAAAAATTAACTACAGGTTTGACAAAATTTATTTTGGCATTGGTTATTTTTGCTATTTCATGGGCCATTTTTATTTCAGATAACTTTCCCCTATCTTTGTAATAACCTTGATTATATTTTTCTAAAATATTTTTATGATTTAATAGTAGTGCCGTAGAGTCAACACCTCCAGAAAATGCAAGTTTAATTTTTGCACCTGTAATTTTTTTATAAGATTTGTATACTTCATTTATAGCTTTCATTTTTTTTTTTAGAATTAAATCTTTTTCTTTTCTAGGTTTTTTTTTCTTATCAATTATAAAGCAGCGAAAATCAGTTTTGTTTAATGAATATTTTATATAAAATCCAGGGGGAACTCTTTTTGTTTTGCTCAAAATACCCTCGAATGGTGGACGCAAAACAGATTGATGAGAAAGTATTGCATTCATCAACGCGCCATCAGATATTTTACAACCATAGTGAAGTGCATTACGAAAAAATTTACCTTCATCATTTGAAATTAAATAATTTTGAACTTTCTTATTATTATGTCGGTATTTCATCCAATAAAAACCGCTGCTAGCACATGATGAAAAAAAATAAACCTCTTTATTGTCTGAAACTTCAATAATGCATGGACCAACAATTCCTTTCATCAAATCAACTAATGAATTCACCCCCCCAACAGACCAGGTTTCTTTAATGGTTTTTTTTATATTATTAAAATCAATGATCTTTTCACCATCTGTCCATCCCATTAATTTTCCATGAAAAAAAAAGTTAGCCGACCGATTTTTTGTTTTTTTACTATTGATTACAATTTTCTTATGTAAGTTAATATTCATTTACAAATGATTTTTGTTTATAAAAAAAACTTATTATCAACTTACTTTCTAACAAATAAATTTGATATTTATTTAAAAATTTTAAAACTATCATATTTAAATCTTTATAAATAAATGGATTGATTTCTCGGCATCTCGAATTAGATATTGACTAAATTTTACCTATAAAATTTTTATTAGTATCTAGCCACTTTCTTAGATCATCTTTTTTCATCCAATCTAAATTGTTATTACTAGAATAAACAAAACCCTTTGAAACTTTATTACCATTTTTAATTCGTTTCAAATCTTTATCCCATTCATTTATTTGAGGTAAAATCTTAAAATATTTAGAATACTCATAGGTATAATAAGAATCTTCAGTTCCAATCATTTGTTCATGTAATTTTTCTCCAGGACGAATTCCAATAATTTCAAATTTAGCTTTTGGTGCAATCACATTTGCAATATCTACAACTTTCATAGATGGTATTTTTTTTACATATATTTCACCACCAACCATATCCTCAAATGCATGCCATACTAATTCCACCCCCTGTTCTAAAGTAATCATAAATCGAGACATCTCAACATCTGTAATTGGCAAAATACCTGTATCTTTTATTGATAAAAAAAACGGAATTACTGAACCACGTGAGCCCATCACATTACCATAGCGCACTACAGCAAAAATAGTTTTGTGACCAGAAGCATATGAGGAATTACTTGCAACAAATAATTTGTCAGATGCTAACTTAGTTGCTCCGTATAAATTTATTGGACTACTTGCTTTGTCTGTTGAAAGAGCGATAACTTTTTTTACTCCTTGATCAATACATGTATCAATTAAATTCATTGCTCCAATTACATTAGTTTTAATTGACTCAAATGGATTATATTCTGCTATAGATACTATTTTACTTGCAGCTGCATGAACAACAAAATCAATACCAAGTAAGGCTCTATGTAAGCGTTCCTTGTCCCTAATATCTCCTATAAAAAAACGTACACGATTATCATTTTTAAATAATTTTGCCATTTCCCATTGCTTCATTTCATCACGTGATAAAATAACTAAACGTTTTGGATTATATTTTTTTAAAGTAAGTCTCACAAAGGCATGTCCAAACGAACCAGTGCCGCCAGTTATTAATATTGAAGAATTTTTTAGCATGTTTTGCTTAAATTTTTGACACTGAGGCTCTAAATTGTTTGCTTGTTGAAATTAATTTTTCAAAATTTCCTTGCCCTTTTAATTCACCTTTTTCAATGAGAAATATTGTATCACATTTTTTAACTGTACTCAAACGATGAGCAACAAGAATTACTGAAATTTTTTTGCCAATATTATGAACTGCATCCATTACGGCCTGTTCGGTTAAATTATCTAATGCGCTAGTAGCCTCGTCTAAAATAAGTAACTTAGGACTTTGATACAAAGCTCTTGCTATTCCAATACGCTGACGTTGTCCACCCGAAAGTCTTATTCCGCGTTCTCCAATTCTAGTTTTATATTTTAATGGTAGTTCATTTACTATAAATTCATACAAGTTTGCAATTTTAGAAACTTTCTCAATTTGATGTATATCTATATTTTCATATTTGGTGCCAAATGCAATATTGGCTTCAATAGTGTCATCTGCAAGAAAAATTTGCTGAGGAACATAACCTATGCATTTTTGCCAAGATCTTTTATTATTAATATTTATAACTTGATCATCCACCTGCAATGACCCAACTTTTGCGTCAAACAATCCTAATATGACATCAACTAAAGTAGTTTTTCCGCTTCCGGTAGATCCGACAATTCCAACAGTTGTATTTGCAGGAATTTTTAAATTAATATTTTTTAGAGCTTCTCTATTTGAGTCTGGATAACTAAAGCTTAAATTATTGATGGATATATTTTGTTTAAAAGATAAAGCTTTAGTATTTTTATCAAAATTAGCTGGACTAATAATTTTTAGATCTTCATAAAGAGAGTCTAATGAACTACCAATATACCTCAATTGACTTATGGAAACATATATTTGCTGAATTGAAGGCATTAAACGATAGCCTGCAAAGGCATAAAGTGAAATAATTGGCAATACATCTAAAAATACTGCATTTCTATAAATTAAATAAAGTACCATCAAAACCATTCCTCCAAAAGCAACTGCCTCCAGAAAAAATTTAGGTAAGTTACTTACTAGCTGTGCAGATGATGCATGCTTTGCAGAAAGTTTTGAAGGTTTTGAAAAACGCTCAGTAAAAATTTTCTCCAAACCTCCGACCTTTATTTCTTTTATTGCCCCAAAAGCTTCTGTGATATTAGTAAATCGTTCTTGATTTGCCTGCATCCGCTCAGTTCCAATTCGCTTTAAAAAACTACGTGACAATTTATATATAATTCCATAAGCTGATCCCAACGCAAACCCTACTATCAAAGAAAGCTTTGGATCAACCAAGATCAATAAAATAATTAACATAACTGCAATTGAACTATACGTAATCAAATTCATAATTGGCTTAAGACCATGACTAATAATTAAACTTACTTCAGATAGAATAGTTTTTCCTAAATCTGCACTATGTCTATTTAAAAACCAGCTATATGGCTGATTTAAAAAACCTTCGACTAATCTTTTTCCGATACTATATTCTCGCATAGCACTAAACCGAATTTGAGCATAAAGTGTTAGTGCCTTAAATGCTATTGATAGTATCAGCATAATAAAAACTAAAATACCTAAAAAAAAAACAAACTGCTGCTTGTCGTTAATTCCAAATTTTTTACTAATAAAAAAAACTTCATTTAATAAGTAGTTATTTTCTATAATTTGCGGATTTGTTAGTACGGTCATAAAAGGCATTATCGAAGCAACACCAAGCATATCCAAAAAAGCCATTACAAAAATCATTAACAAAAGAATACTAGCTGATTTGCGCTCATTGGGGGTCAATATGAAAAAAAGTTTTTGGAGAGTTTTCATTTTAAAATTCTAAAAGTCAAAAAATGATATAATATTTTTAAATCAAATTTAAAAAATTTATTCACTAATTTTAAAGTTATCAGGAGGAAGTTTGCATCCAATTTCATTTAATTTACTAATTAAATTAGAATTTAATTTTAATTGATTTAATCTTTCAGGTATAATTTTTTTTTTCAAGTACCCAGCTACATTGCTGTTGCTTAGATCATCTTTTGCAAAAGTTGCGAAAATTGAGCATCTATCTTGTTTGTATTGTGTTGGTAAAAATAAGAATTTTGGGAGCATTCTTTCAAAAAAGGGTTGCAAACAAATTTTTGGAAATAACTTTAATCTTCTAGAAGTTCCACAATGATGTGTTCTTAAGTTCCAGATAACTACATCTCCTTGTTCTAATTCTAAATTTATACTTTTTCCTAATTTTAATGAATTTAAATTATATCTTGTTTTGGTAAAAATAATTTTCAAAATCCGTACGGTATCTGCTAAAGTTCTTCTAAAGTTAAAAATAAAATATTTATGTGATTTTTCTTTTATTTTTAAACCTCCACTATAATTTTTATAATCCTCGAAGTAAATTCCTGCTCTTACTATTGGATATTCATGCTCATATGGTATTTTATCATCCTCCCCTCTAGCGTCATTATGAAATCCATTTCTGTTTTGAAATGGATTTATATGATTAACTACACTACTATCAGCGTAATATAATATGTTGCTTGTACCTAATATTTCCTTAATAGTTTTCACTAACTGATCACTTAATAAAATATTTTGAATATTTTGATTAAGCAATATTTCATATTTGCTCATATCTTTATAAGAAAGATTAATCATTTCATTTCTAATTTTAGAAATATATTCTTTGGGGAACATTGATTTTATAACAATAAATCCCTTTGAAAGATAAGTTTCTCTTAGATTATTTGGTTGCTCCATAAATTAGTTTTTCAGCAGGTGGTATTGTACTAATAATTTTAGAATAAAACATATTTAATCCTATTGATTTTACTAAATCATCCAAATTATCCATAGATTTTATTTGATTATATGGGGATGCGATTAAATACCCTCTCTCATTAATTTGGTCTTGATCAGTCTTTTCTCTATTCACACTGTAGCCAATCATAACAAGTCCATCTTTAGACATCACTCTTTTTACTTCTGATAAAGCTACTTTTTTATTATTGCTATAGGCCAGACACCAGCCCATCAGAACTATGTCAAATTCCTCATTTTTAAATTCAAGTTTATGCATATCACCTAATTTTATATAAGGAGAATAAGAAAATAAATCTAAGCCAGTAATATTATTTAATTCAAATCCATGCGCAAATAAATTAAAAATTTCTCCTTCTGCTCTAGGTCCAATACTCAAAACTTTTAAGTTTTTAAAATCTGATTTATTAAATTTTTTTTTAATTCCCTCAATCAACAAATTTGCGCTACCACCAGCCAAAGATCTTCCAATATCTAACACACTAAAACGTTTAGGTTTTTTTGGTAATTTAATATTTTTATTATAAACAACTCGTTTATTTGAATCTAATGTATTTTTCCAAGTTTGGTCCGATACATCATTAAAGTTTTTCATATTTTGTTTGATTTTACAATAATAAAATGCTCTTAAGTAACAAAGATTATTTCTAATTTTTCCAAAGAGAAGTAATTTTCTACAAATAGTTTTTAAAATTGATTTCATTAATATTTTAATTATACATTAATAAATTATTCTTCAAGTAAAAAACAGTTAAATAAAATGGTTAAAATTAAAAAAAAAAATACAATTATATTTCTACGGAACTCGAAAGTTTTTTTTAGACCATTTGAAGTAGGAGATATTACAGAAACTTATCAACGTAATTTAAATGAATTAAATACGCTGGGAATTAATATCGTATTTCCTAAAAATAAAAAAAATTTAAATGATTATTATAATAATTCTAAGATTAATCAAAATACAATTTTATTTACAATATGTAATTATAAAAATAAAAAAAATATTGGAACCGCTAGCTTATCCCAGATAAATTGGGTAAATAGAAATGCTTGCTTTGGAAGATTGATATTTTCTGAGTTTAGAAATAAAGGGTATGGTACAGAAGTTGTGAATTTATTAAAAGAATATGCTTTTAATTATTTAAATTTAAAATCTTTATGGACATTTGTGTTTTCTTCAAACATAGCCTCGATAAAATCTAACAAAAAAGCAGGTGGAAAAGTTTGTGGCGAGTTAAAAAATCACGTATTTAAAAAAAACCGTTATTATAATTCATCACTGATACAGCATATAAAAAAATAATAAAGAATTTCTTTATTTATATCCTTTAGAATTAAAAATATGTTTTTTAGATTTTGACTTTTCCAACATTGCGTGCGGTGTATAAAATCTATCACCAGCAATAATTTTTTTAATTATATTATTGCCTTTTTCATCTAAAACTTTTTCAATTATTAACATATGTTTAGATTTTGTTGAGACTACTAACCAGTCCTTGTCATGTCTCGAGACAATCCCTGACATAAACGGATGGTTTGAACTATCCCCGCCATGAAGCTGTACTTTTTTTATATACAATCTTCCAAAATCCCCTCTATTTAAAAATGTAGAAGCCCCCTGAAATGGATCTTCAAAAGCATTAATAAAATTTAATAAATCATAGGATTCCATTTCCCAATTAATAAAGCTATCAAGCTCAGAAAAAATTCTAGGATTATATCTTCCTAAATATGATTGTTGATATTGAAGTTTTAAACTTTCTTTGTTTAGAATCTTTTTTAAAAAGTTTTTATAGAAAGGACGAAAATTTTTCATCTTGAATTCCACAAATTCATGTGGAAGATTGCAATTTTTTGGAATTATGGAAGTATGATAATCAATAATAGGCCCTGCATCTAAATCACTGTTTACAAGGTGAACAAGCTGGCAATCTATTCTATCCTCTCTCATAATCCTCCAGGATATATCTGCACCCCCTTTATCTAACGGCAGTCTTGCTAAGTGAAAATTAACAAGATTTTGTAAAAAAAAATTTTCAATAATTGACTGTTTAAATATTAGTCTAGATCCTATACTAATAAAAATAGTCTTACTAATATCTGTTTTTGTTTTAATAAAATTTTCAAAATTAAGATCAATTTTATCAAAAATTTTATATTTAATTTTTTTATCTATTAATTTTGACTGATCAGAGCTTGTAATAACAAATGTATTTAATCCAAGAAATTTATTTATCTCAATTAATTCAGCAAATAAATCAGAAGCCCCTATTAAAAAAACACTTTTTAAATTTTCTATAAAAAAGTAATTATCTTTAATCATTTGTTTAACTTTAACAAGTATATATATAATTTGAATCTATATTATTTCTTTAAATAAAAGTATATAAATATATATCAACTAATTAAATTCTTAATTTTTTTTAAAATAATTTTTTATAATTTGAATAATTTTTCTTTGATCTTTCATACCTAGCTTTACATAAATTGGAATACTTACTGAATTTTTAAAATATTTTTCTGAACCGGGAAAATTAGTTTTTTTTTCTCTATAACAACTAAATTTATAAATAGGAATGTAATGATACTGTCCTAAAATATTGTTTTTATTTAGATATCTTAAAAAATCATCTTTATTTTTTTTAATTTTTTGAAAAATTATATGCAATATAAATAAATGATAAGATGACTTTATATTTTTTGAATAAATTGGAATTTTTAAAAAACTATTAAAATTATTAAAATCAGCTAAATACTTACTGTAAATTTTTTTTCTTTTTTTTAAAAAAAAATTAATTTTTTTTAATTGTGACAAACCTAAGGCACAATTAATATCAGATAATCTGTAATTTAATCCGTGTTGCAATACATCATATTTCCAATATTTTTTTTTATCTTTAATTATTCCATGACTCCTTAGTAATTTTAATTTATTTGCAATTTTGAAATTGTTTGTTGAAATAATTCCACCCTCTCCAGAAGTTATGGTTTTAACTGGGTGAAGTGAGAATGTGCAAATGTCAGAATGTTTGCAAGAACCAACTTTTAAGTATTTATTATTAAATTTATATTCTGAGCCTAGAGCATGACAAGCGTCCTCAATTATAAAAAAATTATATTTTTTCTTAATATCATTAAATTTTTTTATATTTTCAGGATAACCACCATGGTACATTAATATTAATACTTTTATTTTTTTTAAATTATATTTTTTAATAGAATTCAAAACTTTTTCGGGAGTCATTTGCCCTGAATACTCATCAACATCAACTAAACAAACCTTGAGCTGCATAATTTTTGCTACATTATATGATGCGATAAAGTTTATTGCTGGCATTAAAACTACATCTCCTTTTTTCAAATCTAAAGACATCATTGCAAGATGAATAGCAGCTGTTCCACTGCTGCATACAAAACTAAATTTAGAATTAAAATATTTTTTTAATTTCGTCTCAAATTTTTCAACAAACGGCCCTGAACTTATCAAATCTTTAGTTAATGATAGTTTAACAGATTTTTTGTCTCTATTGTCTATGAATTGTTTTCCATAAGGAATAAAATGTTTCATTTAATTAATTCGATTTATCGGCTTAAAACATATTTTAGAATTAAGTTTTATTTTGATTTTTTTTTTTGATATATTAAATAAAATTCTATCTAATACTTCAGTATATTTTTTTAAATTTTTTTTATTATGAAAAATATTAACGTATACTAAATTAGTTGCTAATATTTTTTCTTTTAACATTTCTTGGGTTAAATAGGTTTTATATCTTAAATGATTATTCATAAATTCAAATGATGGAATTGCATTAGTGCCCATGATCTTTATGGGTACATTGTGCTTTTTTGATAATTTAAACCAAATTTCTTTTATATAATTTCCATTATTTTCAACAATATTAAAAGCATTTAATCTTTGAAATTCTTTAATTGAAGATAGCGCAGCAACATATCCAACTCTTTCTCCCCAAAAAGTACTACTAATAAAAGTATTTTCTGCTTTTTTCATTATTAGTTTTTTTCCAATAATTGCATTTATCGCATATCCACTGCCTAAAGCCTTTCCAAATATTGCAATATCTGGCTCTACTTTAAATTTTAAATGTATACCACCCATATTTTCTCTATAACCAGTGGTGCACTCATCAAAAATTAAAATTATTTTTTTTTTATTACAAATATTTTTTATATTTTTAAGAAAATTATTATTTGGATGAATATTTCTCATTACCTCCATTTTAATAATTCCAATATTTTTTTTTTTAATTAATTTCAAAAGATATTTAAAGTCATTATAAGGAAATGGAAAACTTGTATTTTTTAAATTTTCATGCATTCCATCATAATTCAAACCAGACATTAAATGCTGATCTAAATTTTTTTTGGAATTCAAATTTGCTGACAAGTACCAATCATGCCAACCATGATAACCGCAAAAAGCAACATTTTTTCTTTCAGTATTAGATCTTGCAATTCTAATTGCAACAGCATTGGCCTCCCCCCCTCCTCTTGTAAATTTTGCCATAGACGCCCAACTATGATGTTTCAAAATTTCTTTTGCCAAAGTAACTTCTTCTGCACAATTAAGAGAGGTCATATTGCCTTTTAATATTGTTCTAGAAATTGACTTATTTATATTAAAATTAGAGTAGCCAAGTATACTCGTGCCAACCGCACAAAACATATCAAAATACTTTTTTCCATTTAGATCCCAAACGTCAGATTCTTTTGCTTTTGTAAAATATGCTGGCCACTTGTTGGGTAAATGTAATTCCGATCTTTTTGAAAATAAAGTTGTACCTCCAGGAATAATTTTTTTTGCATACTTATACAAAGTCAAACCATTTCTATTTTTCATTTTTTTTATCTATTATTACTAATTTTTAACTCTTAATATATTTTATTAATAATATTAACTAAAGTTTTATTTTTTTTTTCAGCTTTTATTAGATCTTTCCAAGAAAAATAAATATTGTGATGGAAATATTTAATAACTTTTTTTAGAAAAAAGAAATCTTCGATATAATCGATAGTCCAACGCCTGTTACCATAGTTAAAAGAACTTTTTAAATTATATTTTTTAAAAATTTTTGATTTTCTTATAAAAGGAGTGACATGTTCTTTGTTAAATGAAGATTTGCAAAGTTTTTGGGATTTTATCAAAACATCTAAATTAATAATTTCTACATCTAAACCATCTGGAAACGAAATCTCAAGTGTATTCGAAGTATAATCAGAACTTTTTTTCAAATGTAACTTTATACATTTATCAATTAATTCTGGATCTATAATTGGGCAATCTGCAGTAATTCTTACAATTATTTTAATTGAGTTTTTTTTTGCACAATCTATTATTCTTTTTAAAACATTGTTTGTGTCTCCTCTAAAAATATCAATATTATGTTTATTGCATATATGTTTGAATTTGAAATCAGTAACTTTTTTTGTGGTGCATAAAAAAATTTTTTTAACTAATTTTGTTTTTTTTAGTCTTAAAATACATAAATCAATAATTCTAAGTTTTGAATTTATTTTTAAAAAATGTTTATTTGGCAATCTCTTTGAACCAGACCTTGCCGCAAGAAAAATTGCAATTTTTTTTTTCATATATAAAGTAGAAAATTTAAATGAATAAATTAAAATTTAATATGTTCTAATTTTAAAGCAGTACCAGCAAGAATATTTTTTTTTACTTTTTTACCAAGCAACTTAAAATAATATTTTGGATGCAATCCGTGTGATGGTCTAATTTTTTTTATATTTGACTTATTAATTAGCTCATTTTTTTTAATATCTTTTATTACATATATTGATCTTCTAAATTTTTTCGAGAGCTTATCTTTTCTCAAACTAAAATCATCTGTTCCAAGTGTCATCCATATCTTATTAATTTTTTCACAAAAAATTTTAAATTGATCAGTATCCATTGAAAATTTTGAATCATGACTTTTATGATCTCCTTTTAATTTAACATGTTTTTCAATAACCTTTGCTCCTAATGCTGTTGCTGCCAGTGCAACATCATCTCCTTGGGAATGATCAGAAAGTCCAATGTGTAAATTAAATTTATTTTTTAATTTTAACATCATTTTTAAATTATAATCATAATAATTTGACGGATAACTACTCATGCAATGTAATAAAATAATTTTTTTATTTTTTGTTTTTTTTATAACATTTAAAGCTTCTGAAATTTCATTTAATGAACACATACCAGTTGATATTATTATTGGCTTATTTTTTTTTGCGACATGAAACAAAAGTGGATGGTCGACAATTTCAAAGGATGCAATTTTATAAGCTGGTACATTTAATTTTGATAAAAAATTCGCACTTATTTCATCAAATGGTGTACTAAATGCTACAAGACCTAAACTTTTTGCGTATTTGAAAATTTTTTTATGCCAATTCATTGGTGTTTTTGCTTCTTTGTACAAATCATGAAGTGTATACTTTTTCCACAATCCATTTTTAATTAAAAATTCTGATTTATTGGAATTTAAAGTCATACTATCTTCATTATAAGTTTGAATCTTAATAGCATGAGCTCCCGCCTCTTTAATTTTTTTTATTAATTTTAAGGTATGCTTTAGAGACCATTTATGATTTGAAGAAATTTCAGCAATTATAAATGGCTTGCTGTTGTCATTAATTTTATAATTAGCAATTGATAAGTTCATACGGTGTATATATATATTATATATAAATAAAAAATATTCTTTATGTCTGCAAATTATAAAATAATAATCAATCAGATTGAAAAAATAAGAGGAAAAAATAACAAAAACTGGATGAACATTCTTAAAATAGCTTTTAAGTATAATCCTAAAGAATCTGCAAAAATAATGTCTAAGATTTATATAGATGACCAAAAAATAGCAAAATTAGCTAAAAAATTACTTAAATAAGTTTCAAAAAATTGTGGATCTGAAAAAAGAAAAAATCTTTAAAGTAAGAAAAGCTAATATTAAAGATG
>Ga0181600_10001411_pt1 | contig 18724 bp, 10 predicted proteins | sample 041ome_2_FD_132982 | JGI IMG/M metagenome (GOLD analysis project Ga0181600, IMG submission 132982) | Coastal salt marsh microbial communities from the Groves Creek Marsh, Skidaway Island, Georgia - 041406US metaG (megahit assembly) | ecosystem: Environmental > Aquatic > Marine > Intertidal zone... | reverse complement strand
TACTGCCTGATCGCCCAGTGCTGTTTCAAAATATTGTTCTACAATAGCAGTTGAATTATCTCCGTTAGTTGTTTGATAATTTACAGCAGGCGCTAGTTGTTTTAAAACTTTTTCAATTAATGTTAGTCCATAAGCAATACTAGCTGCTGTTTCAGTCTTTTGACCTAGGTAGGCAGATCCTGCAGGAGCGTTAACATAACTTAAAGCTGCTTCTCTCGCCCTTACATTGCCGCCATGCGCTAGATCCCAAATAAATGCGTCAATTAATAAACCCATATCTCTTTCACATTTTGCACTATCATAAACAAATGCACTTGTAAATGGAGAAATATTATTAGTTATCTGATAATCTGTCCATTCTACTATTTCTCTTTGAATAAATCTTCTGTTTAATTCTAACAATCTGACAGCGTTTGACGCTTTTGTTCCTCTTTCAACTTGTTGCGTTGCATATCGTATAGACTTCCAAGGTCGATCAATAGTCTTTCCGTAAATAGGTGCTGGACTATCGACACCATTTTCTGCAACATAATATACATCGTCAGCATTATCTATACTTGCCCATTCTGGAGTTCCTGAAGTGCTTACTTGTAAAATTTGTCCATCTGTTCCAATAGGTAATCTAGTAGGACCGTTACCACCATAGTAAACTAGGTCTCCTGTAGTTGTTAATACACTCTGTTCACTGCCAATAGTGAAAATGTTCCAGTATGTTCCTGTTGTGTCTAAATCAGGTCGACTGTTTTCTGCTCCGCCACCTGGATCTGTAGGTGTCTCTGTGGAGTAATCGTCACCTTCTGAAATATGTCCTAGAACACAAATATAAGAATTGTCGTTATATCTTACAACATCGCCTAAGAAATATTCCTGATCGTCTAACCATTCTCCTCGCCAGTCTATACCTGTATTAAATCTTTGCCAATATGTAGTATTAGGAGGTTGTTGTCCTGTATGGTCTTGTTTTGCTCTATATGTATAGCCTCCAAGTCTTACTAGATCACCTATTTCATATTCAAAGTTTGAAGAATCATCTCCCCAATCTCCAATAAATCTTATTCCTTCAGAGAATAAATCCCATGTAGCTAAACTAGTAGGAGGTCTAATACCTGAGTTTTCTTGCTTGGCAATATATTGATTGCCACCATAATTTACAATATCACCTGGTTGATATGATGCAGGACCTGTCCATCTTGCTTCATATTGAAATCCATCTACAAACTTATTCCACTTTGCAACATCTGTTGCAAACGCTGATGCAGATGTATGATACTGATTTGCAATATATGTATTAGCACCAAATTTTACAACATCATTTACTTTATATCTAACACTAGCAGTCCAAGTTCCTTTATAATCAAATCCTTGATTGAATATATCCCATTTTGCTAAATCAGCTTCTAATCCTAGTATATTTGTATCAGCACTGATATGGTTTTGATTACAAACATAAGTTGAACCACCATATTTTACAAAGTCATTTACTTTATAATCAAAACTAGTTGCCCAATCGCCTTTCCAGTCTAAACCTTCAGCAAATATTTCCCAGTTAGCTAGGTCTGGTTCAAGCCCTGTTGTACTATCTTCTGCAGAAGTATGTTTTGTTTTACATATGTATAATCTACCACCGTATCTTACAATAGAATCAACTTCATATGTTATTTGAGGTTGCCAGTCTCCTTGCCATGTTTGGCCGTCACTTACTAAATTCCATTTAGGCGGACTTATATCAAAATCTGTAAAAAAATCTGCAGAACTTGTGTGGCCGATTGTACATATGTAAATTTTTCCACTATATGCAACTACATCGTCTTGATAATATTGGGTAGATTGTTCCCAATCATTTTTCCAAACAAATCTAATTCTACCAAGTTTAAATTCTGCCATTTATCTTCTCCGCTATGTTATTTATCTTATTGTACTGTGTCATTGAAGTTCCTTGAAAACAGCATTTGACTTATAATAGTGCCCTGTATCGCTGTTGGATTTCCTAATGCATCTTGGCCATCAAAATTTACTTCAGTTCTTATGTTCAAATAGTTACCACCTGTCATTGTTATAACATTTTCGCTTGTTCCAATTTGTACTTGACCTGCTGTGATTGCATTTGTTTCAAGATCAGAACCGCCAACTGATAATCTATCTGCAAGGAATGTTGCAATAGCTTTTTGAGTTGGTATAATATTGTTAGAATCTGCACTAAAAGTAGGATCTGTTGAAAACTCGCTAACAACAGCACCTGAACCACCTAATCTAACTCCGCCTAATGATAATTCAGACAATCCATCTAAATCAAAAAATTCTGCACTAATTGTTACAATACCAGTTGCTTGGTCTACTCCAAATAATTCACCAGTTCTAAAGTTACCATCTTGGTCTGTACTAACATAGAACACTCGTCCTCCTTCAACTTCTAGCACTTCATTTTCTGGTGCAGCTTGGAAGAATGCTCCGCCTGCATATAATTCAGGGTAATTAGTTTCTGCAAAGTTACCAGTACCAATATCTAAGAAATCGTGTCCTGAAATTCTACATTGACTGTATCCAGTTCTGAGAGTTGCTTGTGTTCCGTGTGCTAAGTTGTATTCATTTTTTAATGCTGGAGAAATAGTAAACCTAACAGTTCTAGTACCATTACCCGATCCGTCGTCGCCTAAATCTGTAGCACCCACACCAGTAAACAATTTATAAACAGCTGGATCATCACTATTTTCATCATCTATAGTAATAAATCTAATTTGTACACCAGGACCTGGTATAGTTGCACTGACACCGTCTAAAGTAACAATTGATGATTGTTCCACAATGTCAGCAAACCCGTCGCCTATAAGCGTAATTGTACTGGTTGATGTTTTATATCCTGTGCCTCGATTAATAAAATCTGGTTGTGGTAAAACATTATTTGCAATTCTATTTTCTAATTCAACATCGCTGCTAAAATTATTATCTATCACAGTTAATGTTACAGGGTTGCTCACACTATAACCGCTTCCTGGCTCCCATATTTTAATTCTGTTAAATGATCCAGCTGTTACATCTGCTCTAACCTTTGCTTGACAGCCTGTTTTGATTATTGCTGCTCCTTGGTTGGTGCTTGAATCTGAAAGAGCTATCCATGTTGGTTCGTTTCCTAATGATGAAGACATTATTGTTGACCATTTTCTTGAATATGCTAAGTTTCTTTCTTGCCAAGTAATTCCATCTTCTGTTGTTACTATGTAATCAGTTGGGCCTGTCTGATTACCATACGGATCACCGTATTCTACTGGACTTACTGCTGTTCCTCCTGTATCACATACTGCTACAAATACTCCTTGATTATATTTAATGTCCTTCCAAGCCATTATTGTTGAACCATCTATTGATGGTGCAGCAGTTCCTAATTGCCAGGATGCTCCTCTATCAAGGCTGTAAGCAACATCACCTTTATCTGAAAAAGCTAAAAATCTATTATTTCCGTATTCAAGTTTAATCCAAGTATATTCTCCTGCTGGCAGAACATTATCATACCTAGCCCAGGTTGTTCCGTCAGTAGTATAAGCAACATCTTTAGTTTGCGATCCAGTTATAGCAATAAATCTCTGTTGTCCGAATGCTATAGCCTGCCATTGATCTCCGGATGAATCGTCACCTGTTGGAAGTGTAGATGCTGTCCAGTTTAATCCGTCTGAGCCGTATGCAGCATTATTGCTATTTTCAGCAATCACAACAAATCTATCACTGCCATCACTTAGAATTCCGTGTGCACCGTCGATCCAGTTTGCACTGCTAGGTAGTGTTCTTGAAAACCAGGTCACTGCATCGTAACTAAAACTATAGCTTGCTGTATTTGTTGCCAATGCAATAAATCTATTCCTACCTACTATTAATCTGTTGTAATTAAGCACATCGCTTAAATTAGCTTCAGTCCACGAAGCTCCATCATCACTGTAAACTACAAAATTTGGTTCTGCTAGTGCAACATATCTTCCGCTTCTACCTGTTCCTGAAGTAGATATACTTTCAATACTGTTTGTACTGTCATTACTATTTTCTGTAACTGTAATAATTAAATCATTTGCAGGTGATGCTCCGCCTAAACTTGTGCCTGCAATAGTTAATTCATCACCTACAGCGTATCCTGCTCCTGGATTTGTAATGTTAACAACATAGTTTTCACCGTTTCGAATTACATTAACAACCGCTGCAACTTCTACAGCATCCTGTACACCTGCAGAACCATTTGCTAGGGTTATATTAAAATGAAACCCTGTCAAATCTCCAAAATTACTGTCAACAAAAGTTCTAGATTGAGGAAGAGCAGAATATGTAGAAGTAAATCCTGGATGATTAGCATAGATTCTTGGTTCAATTCTATAAGTTGTAGTGCTATCTAAATTTGCTTCTATAGGAAATCCTGGTAAAACATGATCCCAACCTAATTCATTTGTACTTTCTTTACGCACTGTACAAACTTTAGAAACTGTATCGTATGCAGCAACATAACCATATTGTCCTACTCCTGTTCCTTGAACAATAAGTATTCTCATATTTAAAATTTCTGATTCAAACTGTGTTTGTTCGTTAGTATTTAAAATTATTTGACTATCTCCGGGTATAGTAACCTGTGCTGAACTTTGTCTTACAGTATATCCTGATCCGCCTTCACTACCCGAACCGGATGTGTTTATTAATCTTGATTGAAATAAAGCACCGTCTCTGAACTCTCTATACGATACACTAGCATCAGCACCTGCACCTACTATTTCTGCAGCAACAGTTGTATAGTTCTGTCCAGCATTGTCATACTCAAATGCAAATATTTGATCTGAATTTCCGCCAGCGAATGCTGAATGTACAATAGCTTCATTTTCTCTGTTATTTACAGTAACATCTTGTGGAACTTCGTTAGGGTCGTTGCCTTCTGCAATTGATCCGTATGTGCCGTATGAATTGTTTCCGTTAGTTGCTCTAATTACACCACCGTTCTCTGCAAGATATCCTACTTGACAGTAGTATGTAAATACTGATACAAGTTCTGCTCTAGCATTATTTGTAACCCATGCACCAATACCATCACTTAAAACTTGCGTAAAATCATTTGACACCATGGATCTATTACCGCCATTGTGCAATGATCCATCAATCTTCTTACCTACACAAGCAGTTCCTATGTTTGTCACACCCTGAATATAAGGTGATCTATTTACAATCCAAGTTCTATTGTCATCTGGTCCCCAACCTGGATCTAGTGCAACACACGCTCCTCCTGTTGGTCTTTGATATTGAGCAAAAACGCCAGGCGGATTTAGTGTTCCTTGTAATCCGTCTATTGTACATTGTCTCAAACCAGTTGTGTCTCTAACCCAAAACAAATCGTCAAGAGTTGATCCAGTATTACTATTTGCAATATATCTTGCGGCTACTAGTGTTAAATAATTTCCTGCGTATTGTATATCTCGTTTTAAACCTCTAAAAAGGTACAATAAATCTTGTTTGACTTGTACTTCGTCGAATGTAATATCTGGATAATTATTTACTAACCAGTGATATCCTTCGTTTGCTAAGAAATTTTTATTAAGTTCTAAATTATTACCAGCGTTTACTTTGAATGGATTAATATGTAATGTATTAACTCCGCTAACTTCAGGATCTGTTGATCCCGAAGAAACTCTAAAATTAATATAGTCTTTGTAATCTGTAAAATTAGCAACCAGTGCATTGATAGCATCCAAACTAGTTGGTGCTGTTACTGTATTTTGTTGTGTAGTATTTCCATTTTGTGGTGTTATTGGAATACCGTTTAAAACATCAAATATCACTGTTGTAATATAATCAATAGCAGCATAGTGATAGTTTATATAGGCAAGATTATAAGCAGTTTTTGCTTTAGATGCAACTATAGTTGTAGATCGCAATTCGTCTCCTACAACTGCACATCCTGCAGGAATACTAATCGGTCCAACTTCTTCAAATCTTCCTGTTGCTACTGATATTTTAGTTGGAGTTAAAGGAGGAAAATTATCTTCAACATATTGACATGCATATCTTACAGTTCGGAATGGTATATTTTTACTTAATCCATATCCTTCAGCATCTACTCCATGTTTTCCTACATAAATTACATCACTGTCTGATCCTATATTTCTCCAAAATACTTCTAATTCATCAGATACACTTAATACCTGTTTAGTATTGCCTATGGGTACTCTTATATCGCCTAATGTAGAACCATCTCCAACTTGGTCTCTACTTAATCCATAAGTTAGTAGATCACCAAAATATAACATACCTCCTGGTGAACCAGCTTGAACTAGTAAACTCCAGTATGCATACCCACTACCGTTATCTCCTGGAAAATTATTATCTCTTGCTACATGTTCTTCATTGCATACATATGTGGATCCGTAATAAGTAACAACTTCTCCTACAGAATAAGTTTCATTTTCTTGCCATGCAGCAGAAAAAACTTGTCCAGGAATTAATGTTTCCCAAACTTCTGGATCTAGGTAATCTAAAGTACTTCCATCACCGTCACTTATACCTACATCTCTGACAGCAACATAAAGTCTACCTCCCCGTTGTACAATATCTCCGGTTTTATAGCCAAAACCAAATCCCTGCCAGTCTCCTCTAAAATTATATCCTTTTGCCAGTATAATCCAATCTATAGTACTATCGTCTGTGTCACTTACTTGTACTTTAGACGGATTGCTATCTCTATTATTGTTTATTGCTTGATAAAGCACTCCGCCATATTTTACAATATCACCTTGATTGTATACTGTCGTAGAGCTCCAATCACCATCATATTGGCTACCAGGAAAATATATAATAAATTTTGTATCATCTAGTTCATCAGCTGCAGATGTATGAGTTTCTATGCATAAGAAAATTGATGCTCCGTATCTTACTAGATCATTAGGTTTATATAATGTGCCAGACAACCAATTATTTTTATAGTCAAATCCTACATAAAATTGTTGCCAATTTTCAGTGTCGTTTTCAAAATTTGACGAGCTTAGGTGCACTTTTATAGATTTATATAAAATTCCGCCATACTTAACAATGTTGTTTAATCCGTAACTGGTATTAGATGACCAATCATTATTAAAAAATTGTCCTGCAGCAAACAATATCCATTTTTGATCACTTTCAGAAATTGTTTTATCAACTCCTTCAGCATCTGTGTGAAAATCTGTACTAGCGTGTGCTATTTGACACACATACAAGGATCCTTGAAATTGAATAATGTCACCTATATTATAATCTGTAGAAGTTTGCCAGTCTCCTATGAAACTTCTACTACTAGTCATAACTACCCAACGAGGTTGAGGTATAGGCGGACTTGAGCCTGGTACTATAGCATTTTGATCTGTTCTAAAAGAAGCACTTGCAGTATGTCCTACTATACAAACATAACTTTTACCATTTACTCTAACTATATCATCTCTGATGTAATCAGTACCTGCTGTCCAATTTCCTTTCCAGTTATACTTAAATCTATCTAGTGAAAATTCTGCCATCTTAGTATCCTTGTCCGTTTGGTGTATATGGTGTTGGGTCTGTTAAAACAGCTGACTCATCGCCGTCACTATAAGATGGTGACGAAATTGCATCAGGATATACATATGCCTGTGATAATCTTTGAATAAATTGTCCGTCTACAGGATCAATAAAATATGTCAACGATCTACTATCCCATTTAAATTGCGGATATCTAACATTATCATATAATTTGTCATGATTTTCATCTATACCGCTAAGAAAATCAATACCTTCTTCAAAGTCTAAGTAATTTTCTTCAGCTATACCAATATCATTGACAACAACAATATTTTCATCTCCGCCTGCAAGTTGATCGGATTTCATTAAAAATAATTCGCCGTCTTCGTTTCTGCGTATTCCATAAAAATATCTTTTGATAAAACTGTCAATAACGTCAGTTGGGCTTGTACCTATATAATATGTCATTATGTTATCTCCACATAGCTGACTATAACGTCAACCGAATCATCTACACTTGATCTAACTAGCAATTGGTTACTTGGTGCTAAAACAAGTTTTTCACCTGTACTAACTGCTCTTAAACTTGTTCCTGCTGGCAAAATACTGTCTTTCAAATAATAACCTGTAACACTAGTATCGTCTTTAATTAACACATCACAGTAAATAAACTGATCTGTAAGATTAGTAAAACTTAATCCTAGTATTGTTACTCGTGTTGTTGGTAATGTTTCATAAATTAAAACAGGTACTGTTCCACAATTTTTTATTACTGTATTTTTTAATATTGTTGCCATTTAACTATCCAAAAATTAATACTTTCTCAATTGCTATTTCTTCTGCTTGAGCAAAGGAAATACCGCCACTTGCACCAGCTACACTAACCCAGCTAGTACCGTCATATAATTCTACTCTAGAATCGTCAGTATTAAAACGGACCATTCCTTGAACACCTGATGGACGAGTAGCGTTTCCTCCTATAGGTAATACTACACCTTGTGTACCATCGAATTTTACATAACCGTCACCTGTATTTTCAAATACTGTAACAGCACCACTTACTGTGTTTTTGATAGTACTATCTGTAAAACCTAAATTTTCAAATTTTACAAGTCCAGTACCATTTGCAGTCAATTCTAAGTCTGTATTAGTAGTAATACTACTTATCACATTACCGTCAATCTCTATGTCATCTACGGTTACACGATTAGTATTAAATCTGCTTGCATTCATGTCTGCTACAATAGCACCATTAATATAAAATCTAATAGTATTATCATTTGCGCCAGGTGCTAATTCTGCTGTAATTTTTGTATTGCCATCTAAATCTTGCAATCCATCTAGTTTTATCCAATTTGATCCATCGTATCCTTCAAATCTCGCAAGTTCGCTGTTGAACCTAAATTGTCCTGCTACCGGTGTTGGACGTTCTGCTGTTGTACCTGATGGTAAATTTAATGCTCCGGTGCTGTCAATATCTACTATTCCACTACCCGGTGTAAGTGTTATATCGCCTGTGCCTGTTATTGTGCTACCTTTTATCGATAGTGTGTCAATTACAATACTACCAGTTCCTGCAGCTCTTAATTCTAAATTACTATTGCTGTTTGTGGTAGTAATAAAGTTATCTCTAATTGTAATATCACCAGTATCAAACTGTGCCGATGTAATTGTTCCTGAAGAAATTAGATCAACAAAATTAGTTGTACCTCTAATAGTTAAATCATTTGATATAATAACATTATTATTTGGAATAATAACATTACCAGTTCCGTTAGCTCTTAGTTCTAAATCTGCATTACTGCTTGTAGTTGTAATAACATTATCGTCAATTAGTATTTCTTCAAATTGCGCAGCCGCTCCGACAGTTAGATCTTGTGTGACACTTACATCTCCGGATACACTAGCATTACCCGTTTGTGTATGTAAACCAACAAGTGTAACTGTTCCAGTAACATTTGTATTACCAAGTGTTGCAGTTCCGGCAATAGTTAAGTTATTATCAACTTGCAAATCATTAGTTGGTAATACAACTTTGCCAGTACCATTTGCTCTTAACTCTAAGTTTGCATTACTAACTGTCGATGCAATGTAATTTGTATTAATTTCGATATCGTCTACAAAAAGTTGATCTACAAATAAGTTGCCCCATAAGTTTGTAGTAGAACCTAGTGAATATCTACTTGTAATATTTGGTCTTAAATCTGATGCAATACCAGCAACAATTTGTAAATTATCATCGCCGCTATCACCTAGTGTAATGTTGCCACCAATTGTTACATCACCGGTAACATCAATATTACCATCAATTGAAACATTGTTTTCTAAATTAATTTGATCTGTAGCAGATTCAAATATTAAATTACCAGATAAACTTTCAATAGTATTTCCACTAATACGAATGTTACCGGTATCAATTCTTTCGCCGTTTATAAATGTAGTGTTACTACCATCAGTAAATGTTGCTCCAGTAGTTAGCGTAATATTTAATGATGATGTGTTAAACTCAACTGTACCAGTTTCTTGATTAACATAAAATAATTCACCTACTCTAAAATCGCCTTTATGATCAACTGAGCTGTATCTTACTTTTGCACCGTTTAACTCAACTACTTCATTTGGTTGATTAACACTTTGTGGATCATTAGTAACTTCTTTGCCGTTACCAATATATGCTAAATTTTGTCCAATAGCATATACAATTACGCCTTCACCGTCACCGTATAAACCGTAGTTACCATAAACATTTGCACTACCAATCATACGCACTTCTGCGCCAAAATCTCTTACGTCAATGTTTTCTATAGTAGTAGCACTGCCGCCACCGCTAAAGGAAATAGTTTGAGGAGTAGTATCAAAATTTAAAAGATCTGTATTTTTACCATCAATGATTAATATATCACTGCCACTAACACTTTCTATGTTGAGCGGTCCAACTACTGTTGACGCATCAGTTGATGTAAATGTTACTGTTTGTCCGCCAGCTGGTGCAGGACCAGTTAGACCACTTAATCTAATTCTTGTCTTACCATTACCGGCTAATCCGTCATTGCTATCAAAAGCATACAAACCTCTGTTTGCAAAATATGTAAAACAGTTTAACCATTCAATTCTTGCGCCGTTAGTAGCAACTAATCCGTCAACACCTGGTGTAATAAATGTTACACTGTGGAACAGCATAGCTGCTTCTCTTGAAGATGCTGTTGCATATGCTCCATCAACATAAGCACCTTTACCAGCGTCTCCTGATAAAAATCCTCTAGGGTCATCACCTGTTATAGTTGTACCTTTGGTTATCACTGTGACGTTTCTAATATAAGGTGAACGAGTAGTTACTTCAAAGTCAGTTGCAAAACGAAATCCGTATCCGTTGTCTGGAAATACTCTTGTGTCACTATTACAACTAAATGTTAGATTTAAAATGAATACATTGTGTCCTACATAACTATCATGCGGAGCACTTGTAGTAATTTCTAGTACACCTGTGATATGATTGTATGTTGCTGAACTAACATTAACCGGTGCAGTGCTATCACTAAAATCTACAGTTCCTCCACTTACATAAGTGTGTGCAAAAGGAGCAGTTCCTACATTTACTTTAAATGTATCAGCATCAACTACTTCTGTAATTGTAAAATAATTACCACCGCTATAAAAATCTTTCACAGTTAAATCTTCAACAGTGCTTTCGCCATTTAGCAAAAACGCATCATTATAGCGTGTTTCAGTAGTAGGAGAAATGTTTACACTTCTAAGGCTGTGTCCTTTAACAGTAACGCCTACAGGAACTGTCATAGGAAATTGTTCTGTATAATTTCCTGGATAGATATGGATTGTATCACCATCAGTTGCTACACTTAATGCTTTTTGGATTGTTGCATAAGGATCTTGTGGATGATCACCTGTGTTCGTATCGTCACCGTTCTCTGCAACATAGTAAATGTTACCTTGTCTTAAAGTTAGATCAATTCCGTTTACAGTTAATGCATCTGTTACGATAGAACCTGCATTAAAATTACTAACCCAAACATCACTCCAACGCTTTCCTCCTGTTGCAGGATTTGAACCTAGCGTATATGTATTGTCAACATCTGGAACAATATTACTTGCAACTTCTGCATTTATAACAATGTTATCTGTGTTTGCATCACCAATAGTAATGTCGCCATCAGATGTAATACTACCAGTTGCGTGAATGTTTCCTGTAACATTCATATCTGCTAGTATTTCAACACTGCCAGTTCCGTTAGGATTAAATTCTAAATTAGCATTAGAGTCGTTAGTTGAAATAGTATTGCCTTCGATATCAATACTATCAACTCTTAATTTATTCTGATAAATTACATTATCTAGTGTACCAAGATTTAAATAATTTTGTGTGGTAGATATTGTACTACCTTGTATGTTAACATTAGCAAGATCTGCTGATGTTGTAACAGTAAGATTGTTTGTTCTTGTAGTTCCGTTGACATCTAACTCGTGTTGAGGAGAACTTGTTTTGATACCAACACGCTGGTTGATAACATCCAGATATAATAAGTCCGTCTCAAAAGCCAGATCAATCCCGTTTCGAACGAGATTCGACTTTAAGAGAGGACCAGATATGCGACCAACTGCCATCTCTACTCCTTAACACGGGGATCCTGTCCCACCAACCACCTTACATTGCGGGTTGACCACAGTTCGTCCTGCTATCGGTTTGGTCTACCTTTTATAGCATTACTATTATTTATCGTTTATTGTAATAATAGCTGATTAGCCGTAGATTAATGACTGAACTAGAGCTTCATCTTCCATATCAGCAACACTAACATTTTCAAATTCTCCAGCGGCAGTTACCCAACTTGTTCCTGTATAAACTTCTAATTCGCCGGAATCTGTGTTTACCCGAGTAAATCCTATTTCAGGACTTGCAGGTCGTTCGCCTGTATTTCCAGGAGGCATTAAAATTGCTCCAGGTCCTGCAAATTTCCAGTATCCGTTATTTGAGTTAGCTAAATGTGTAATTTCATCTGGTATAGTGTTTAATATACTGTTGCCACTTATAGTAATACCTTCAATAACAACATCACCACTTCCATCTGGGCGTAACTCTAAATCACTATTACTAACATTTGTGCTGATTGTATTAGCATTTAAATTTATGTCTTCAACTTGTAACGAGTGTAAGTTAATGCCGTCACTATCAAAACTTCCTAATAATGCATTGTTTATTTTAAGTAATAAAGTATCATTTGTAGGATGCGCTGTAACATTGGTTGTTAAATTATCTGAGTAAACTCCTCCTAGTGCAACACTAGAATTAACAAAAAGTTCAAACACATTATTAACTGAGTTAAATCTTATATCACCTTGTGTTAAAGATCTTTGTAATATATTTCCACTTGGTAAATTAATAGCGCCTGTACTGTTTGTAATTAAACTTTCTGTAACATCAAAAGTTATAGTTCCACTATCCTCAATTTTACTTCCACTAAATTCTAATTCTGAAACTTTTACATGTCCTGTTCCTGCATATCCTAATTCTAAATTACTATTACTATTAATTGTTGTAATAATATTATCGTATATGTTTATGCCGCCGGTGTCGAAGTCTGCTGATGTTTTTATTAAATTTAAATCAACCGCGTTAGTAGTTCCGTTAACTGTAATGTCTTTATCTACAATTAAACTAGTTTGTATTTGTATCTTGCCGGTTCCAGATGCTCTAATATCTAAATTGTCGTTATTTGAATCTGTTTCAACAACATTTCCATTAATGTTTATTTTTTCTAATTCTGCATTGTTAATATTTAAATTCTGACCTACTACTAAGTTACCATCTACATTAAAATTATTAGATATTGTATAATTACCGGTTAGTGTAACATTTCCTGTAACTCCAACATTTTGTAAATTAGTATTTCCCTGTACTTGTGCATTAACATCTATTTGTACATCATTATTTTCAATATAAATTTTACCCGTACCATTTGCTGTTAATTCTAAATCTGAATTTGATATGTTAGTTGTAATAGTAGTGTCTACAAACCTAACATCGCTTATATTTGCTTCAGAAAAATATCCGCTTAACCATTTATAGTTTGCACTACCGATATTATAATACCCGCTTATATCCGGTATTACATCACTATTAATGTCTGCATTAAAGTTTACAGTATCTACACCAAAAGTATCTCCAAATACTACAAGTTCTCTGCCTACACTTATATTACCTGTAAGTGACAAATTCTTTTTAAATGAAACATCATTATTAAAAACAATGTCAACAGCACTATCAAGATTAATTGGTCCTGTTAATGATTGAATTGTGTTTCCACTAATTCTAAAGTTTCCAACATCAACTAGCGTTGGGCGTATAATAGTCTGTCCACCACTAGTAGTAATAGTTAAACTTGAAAGATTGTTAAATTCTGCTGCACTTAATTCTAAACTAGTTTCTCCCGTATCAAAATCAATAAAGAATTCATCACCAATTCTAAAATCGCCGCCGTGATCTTGTGATACATGATAAATTTTACCACTGTTTAATTCTATAGTTTCTTGAGTTTGAATAGCTCTACTAGGATCATTATCAACAAATTTTCCTGCACCTATGTAAGCAAAGTTATGTGCTATTAAATACATTAAAGTGTCAGATCCGTCAGCAACTGCACCATAATTACCATAAACACTTGCTGATCCTATACTTCTAATTTCAGCACCGTACTTTACAGTACTTCCGTCTGTGCTTAAATGTCCTGTTACTCCATTTTTAGCGTATAAACCTCTATTAGCAAAATATGTAAATGAATTTAACCATTCGACTCTAACACCATTAGTCATCGTAATCGCATCAACACCTGGAGTAATAAATGTTGCACTATGGAACAACATACTTGCCTCGTTACTTGCACTTAATACATCAGCACCGTCAATTAACGCACCTTTACCAGCATCGCCGCTTGCAAATCCTCTTGGATCACTTACACTTGTTGTAGTACCTTGTGTTATAACTGTAACATTTTGAATATAAGGTGAGCGTGTGTTTATTACTGTGTTAGGTGCAAACCGGAAAGCATACCCTGTGTCATTACCACTATCGTAATAAAAGTCTTTAATTGTTAAATTTTGAATTGTACTTTCACCATTTAGATGAAAAATATCTTTTGATTGATCAGAACTAACAGGACGAATAATTGTATTTCTAAAATCTTCACCGCGAATTGTTACATTGCTTGGCACAACTAAAGGAAGTTCTTCTTCATACCCGCCAGGCATTACATGAATAACAATAGGTCCGCCTGTGCTTGCATCTGCAGCATCTAATGCTCTCTTTAAAGTTTTAAAAGGCCCGTGCGGATGATCTCCTACATTTGTATCATTACCATTTTGTGCAACCCAAAATGCATTACCTTGTCTATTAGTTAATGGATTTATACCACTCACATTTACATTTCCACTAGAAACAGATCCTCCATTTAATAAATCTGAATAAAGGTTTTTCCAGCGTTTGCTAACAGAACCTAGTGCATGTAAACTATCAGTGTTAGGAATAATATTTGAATTAATTTCAGCAGCTAATATTAAATTATCTTCTGCACCGTCACCGATAGTAATACTTCCGTCTGAGGTAATATTTCCTGTCGCATGTATATTACCTGTGACATTTACATTGCCGATAGACTCTACGGTGCCTGTACCGTTAGGATCAAATATAATATTAGTATTACCGGATTTAGTTGATATAGTATTATCTGTAGCATAGAATTGTGCAGTTTCAAGATTAGATAGTACAACTGCTAAACGAGCATTTAAAAAAATGTCTCCACTGTTTACATCTATATTATTTGAGTTTATATTATAGTTGGCTATATCACTAACAGATGTAGTTATATAATTTGTACTTCTAGAGTTACCTTCAATATTTAATTCAACTAACGGTGAATCTCTGTTAATACCTATTTTATTATTATTAACATCTAAAAAAAGAAGTTGTGTTGTATCTGAGTCGTTACGAAACGCTAGATTAATGCCATTGCGTTAGATTTGCTGTTAATAATGGACCGGATATTCTACCTACTTGTGCCAATTTTATTCTCCTGACACAGTATTTATTGTATTATTTGTCGAAGTTGTGTATAACAGTTATAGGTTTATCTAAATCAGGAGCACTTGTAAATTCTAAATACCAGCCTGGTAGATATGGACCTGTTGCTGTACCTGCTCTAAATATTTCACCGCTGTTAGGTACATAATTTGCAATGTTACCGCCTGATGTATCAACACCTACTTCAATCCTGTTTAGTGCAGGAATGTTTACAATAGTGTGACTGCCCGGTGAACTAGAATCATCAGTGTTTAAGTTTTCTAGTGCATCGTCAATTGTGCTTTCAACTTCAGTAATGTAAATTAAATCATTTACAGTGTAACCGTGATTTGTTGCTGTTTCAATTATCGTTGTAGCACCTGTACTAATAACACTTGATATTGTGTTTTGATTTCCTGGATTCTGTACTAGAGAATAGTTTGTTCCTGAAATTTGAAAAACATTTTCTACAAAAACTAAAACATTAACCGCTGAGGCAGGTACTGGATAAAATGGATCGCCACTGTTTAGCGGACCAAAAATAGTTTCAACTGCATCTCCGCTTCCGAGATTTTGTTGTGTAACTGGAGCATATGCTGACGGCGCGGCAGTTTTAAGGCCATCCCACTGTCCTGCTTCGTATGCTTCAAATCTGTTGTCAGTTGTGTTGTATCTTATATGACCGTTTACTGGAGAAGTGGGCCTTTGTGCTGTAGTGCCTTTAGGAATTAACAAAGTATTTGTGCTATCAAGTATTACTTGATTGTTCACATCGTACTTTACACCTTTACCATAGATGTTTCTCAAATTAGTGGTTTGAGCTTTAAGTAATCTCATTATACTTCCAAATAACTAACTGTAGCTGCTAAATCAGTGTGTCCAACAAAAGACACCATGTCGCCTGTTTCTAGAACAATTTTTTCGCTATCAAATGTAAATGTTTCTCCTGCAGGTAAATCAAGGTTGTTTACAACTCGTGTAACATTGTTATCTAGTGTACCAGGTGAACCTCCTGAATTTGCAATTAAATGCAAATCAAAAGTTTGTGTTCCACTAGCACTATTATTGCAAACCAAAATATTAGTAATTGCATACCGTTTACCTGACGGTACTACTAAAACATTATCTTGTATTCCTGTTAATCTTTGATTTACTATTGCCATCTTTTTTCCTTAAAAAATCATGCTATAGAGCAATGATCTGTTATTACTAATTATTTCGTCTCTTGTACTATTACTATTTACAAAAAATATTCCAGTACCGCCTGTATCTTCGGTTTTAACATATAATGTTGTACCGTTACTAGGTAATAATGGATCTACAGCTGCATCATCAGCGTGTGCAGTTGAAGTTAATTGAAGTTTATCATTGACTTGTACACTGCCTGTGCCAGCGGCTTCTAATATTAAATTTTCATTGCTGTCAGCAGTACTAATTTTATTTTGTGATATTTGTATATCTTGTATTGTAGCAACTTGAAATGTAAAGTCTGCAACAACTGCATTGTTTACACCTAGTTCTACTCTACTTTGTTGACCGGTTACATCAAATGATTTTGCTTCTACATAAGAAATAAATGTAGTGCCTTCTTCAATTCTATCTTGTAATGATGTTGCTGTAGCATATGCAACATAATCAACAAGTGCTTTAGCATTAGGAATTACATCGTCATCTATTGCAGCTCCAGTAATAACTCCGCCGGTATATGGAAAAACATTTGTTTCGTAATCAGTAGCATTAGTAACACTAATTGCATTATTACCTGTGTCTATGTATAATGCAGCATTAGATTTTATTCCGTCTAGGACAAGAGTAGTTTTATCTCCTGCTCCTGTAAAAAATTTAAATCCACCTGTGCCAGCATCGCCGCCAATATTCCAACTTACAGAGTCATCAAAAACAAAATAAGCATCGGCTTCTGAACCTCTATCAATTTGTATACCTGCTTGATAATTTTTAGATGCACTTATTCCTGCACCTAGTTGACCATTGTTTAGTGTTAAAATGTTATCATTGATTAAAGTATCATTACTTTCTACGGTTGTAGTTGTACCTTCAACTTCTAAACTTCCTCGTATAACAACTGTGCCTGCAGGTTTACCACTTACAAAAGCACCCCTTGAAGTGTCCAGGATGATTTCTCCTCCTGATTCAACTTTTACAGTATAATTTCCATTTTCTACACTTAAAACTTTTGACATTTATATTTTTCCCAGGTAATGTAGGGGCATTACACCCCTACAAAAACTTTAATTATGGTCTCTGTACTGGTAATGCAACACTTATTACTGCATTTGGTACATTAGCATCTTCTTCTGGAAATACACCTAAACCATAAATTGCGTTATTCGCATTTGGTAAAGTTGTATCAGCACCAGAACCTTCTATCTGTACAGTTTTATTACGCAGTTTAGTTACTTGATATACAGTACTATCACTTGAACCAACAGTATCAATTGTAAATTCGCCTGCTTCAAGTGCTTCGCCGCCGCCTGTACCTGTTTTGTTAACAAGTTTTAAAATTTCATCATCGGCATGATCTCTTGGCGAGAAAGGTCCGCCCGCATCATTGTTTGAATCTAATCTAACAACAAATTTTGCATCTCCAACTTGCCTTACAATGTGTGCTGCTGTAGTTGCTTCTGAGCCACCTGTGAAATAGTGGCGTGTTACTGCGATACGGCCATCTCCATATCCTAGTTTATCTTTGTTTACTGGTCTTCCCATTTGTTTTCTCCTTTATAAGAGCCCGATGCGGGTTCTATCCGCTACGCAGTTGGTTCTGCATAAGTCCGCCTCGCGGCACACTATCTGACATATGTATTTATCAAAAGAAGAAAAAGCTGAACGCTTGTGATAAAAAAAGGGCGAACCTTTCGATCCGCCCTTTTATACTTTCTACTAAAGTATCTTAGCTGAAGCTTAGATTTGCAGTTGTTACGGCTACTTTTTCTAAGTAGTCTGCTGCATTACCAAGCGATGATGCTGTGTTTGAAAGCTCAACATAACCGTAACGAGTCATAAAGCTCACTACTGGTTCGAATGTTGACGGATCTAGTACAACACCAGAGCTCATTAGCGGGATGTATGGGCAGTAGAATGCCGCTGCATCTGATTCGCTTGAACCCTTGTAACCAACTAGTACATCGTCATTAGCTGCATATGTGTTTACAT
>Ga0181600_10001406_pt1 | contig 18760 bp, 19 predicted proteins | sample 041ome_2_FD_132982 | JGI IMG/M metagenome (GOLD analysis project Ga0181600, IMG submission 132982) | Coastal salt marsh microbial communities from the Groves Creek Marsh, Skidaway Island, Georgia - 041406US metaG (megahit assembly) | ecosystem: Environmental > Aquatic > Marine > Intertidal zone... | reverse complement strand
GATGTTCTTGAAACTGATTATGCCAATCGGTTTGTTCGTGTCCAAACGGGTCGCACCAATTTATCGGTGACAGGCGCTGTTGAAGCGGACGGATATTTTTATGCACCCGATCCTTCGAGCCAGCTTGCCTGCGCCATTGCAGGGAATATTGCGATGAATTCAGGGGGCGCGCATTGCTTAAAATATGGTGTAACCTCTAACAATTTGCTAGGTGTGCGCCTTGTAACAATGCAGGGTGATATTATTGATATCGGCGGCGCACAGCTGGATGCCGCTGGTATGGATTTATTAGGGGTCATCTGTGGATCCGAAGGCCAGTTAGGTGTCGTAACCGAAGCCACGTTGCGCATTTTGCACAAGCCAGAAGGTGCATTACCCGTTTTGATAGGCTTTGACAGTAACGAAGTCGCCGGGGCGTGTGTCTCAGATATTATTCGTTCGGGCGTGTTGCCTGTCGCCATCGAATTCATGGACCGTCCATGTATCCGCGCGACCGAAGAATTTGCCAAAGCGGGGTATCCCGATTGCGAAGCTCTTTTAATCATCGAAGTTGAAGGCAGCCCGTTAGAAATTGAAGAGCAATTAGAAAAAATAATGTCCATCGCTGCGGCGCATGACCCTGTTGAAGTGCGGCGGGCAAATGACTCGGATGAAGCGGCCCGTATTTGGTTGGGCCGCAAATCCGCTTTTGGCGCAATGGGCCAAATCAATGATTACATGTGCCTTGACGGGACCATACCTGTGTCCAAGCTACCCTATGTTTTGCGGCGCATCGGTGAAATGAGCCAACAGTTTGGATTGGGTGTTGGAAACGTGTTTCACGCGGGTGATGGCAATATGCATCCGTTAATCTTATACAACGCAAACGAACCAGGTCAGTTGGAATTGTGTGAACAATTCGGCGCTGAGATCCTCAAACTTTGTGTCGAGGTCGGTGGTTGTTTAACTGGGGAACATGGTGTTGGTATCGAAAAACGCGACTTGATGGATCATCAATTTGCGCCCGATGATCTTGAGGCTCAGATGGCGATCAAGGATGTTTTCGATCCAAAATGGCTCTTGAATCCGGCCAAGGTTTTTCCGTTGGCTGCGTCAGAACGCCGTCGCGATCAAGGTCTGTGAGATGGATTATAAACCAACGTCCGAAGCTGAATTGTCAGAGATTGTCAAAGCGACAACAAATCCGCTCGCCATTGTTGGTGGCGGTACGCGCCGTGCGCGTCCTGTCAAAGGTGATATGGTTTCAGCTGCGGGGATTTCGGGTATCGTAGATTATGAGCCAGGCGCCCTGACCATGGTTGCGCGTGCTGGAACGCCATTGTTCGAGATCGAAGCAACCTTGGCCAAAGAAAATCAGCAATTGGCGTTTGAACCATTAAGCTTGGCAGGCATTCTAGGAGCGTCAGGACACAGTACAATAGGTGGCGTTTTTGCTGCAAACGCAAGTGGTTCGAGACGCATCCAGGCTGGCGCAGCGCGTGATTTTTTGTTGGGCGTTCGATTTGTTGATGGCGCTGGTAAGATTGTTAAGAATGGTGGTCGCGTGATGAAAAATGTTACCGGCTACGACTTGGTAAAATTGCTTGCGGGCAGCTGGGGGACATTGGGGATCCTGAGCGAAGTATCGTTCAAAGTTTTGCCAATTTCTGATGTGTCAGCGACCTTGTCGATGAAAGCCGACGATCCAAAAACGGCGATCGACATTATGACCACCTGTATGAATACAGCATTTGATGTGACTGGTGCTGCTTATGATGCTGTTGCAGGATGTGTCTATATACGTATCGAGGGTTTTGAAAAATCAGTTGCCTATCGGTCAGGGGCTTTGCAGCAGATAGTATCAAAATTTGGGGCGGTCGATATATTGGAAATGACCGCATCGCGTGCGGTATGGACGCAGATACAAAACCTATCCATGTTACAGAACCGAGACGGCGATCTATGGCGCGTGTCCGTTAAACCCACAGATGGCGCGAATGTTGTGCATGCCATTTCACCCGATGCTTATGTTATGGACTGGTCTGGTGGTTCAATTTGGATGCGCGTGTCAAAGGGAATGGACGTGCGTGGTGCACTGGGTTCGATTGCTGGGCATGCAACCTGTTATGTCGGTGACGCAGCTATGTTTCATCCTGAACCCGAAAACGTGCGCGTGCTTACAGATGCAATCCGCAGAAAATTTGATCCAAAGGCTATTTTGAACCAAGGATTGATGGGCTAATGCAAACATTTTTCGAACCTGATCAATTGATTGATCCAGATTTCAAACGTTCAAATGAAATTTTGCGCGCCTGTGTCCATTGCGGTTTTTGTACGGCGACCTGTCCCACATATCAAGTGTTGGGCGATGAATTGGATAGCCCGCGTGGACGCATTTACTTGATCAAGGATATGTTGGAAAACAATCGTATCCCTGATGCCAAAACGGTGAAACATATTGATCGGTGTTTGTCCTGTTTGGCATGTATGACGACCTGTCCATCGGGTGTGCATTATATGCATTTGATTGACCACGCACGCGCATATGTGAACGAACATTATCAACGACCTTGGCATGATCGTGCACTTCGATGGATCTTATCTCAGGTTATCCCTTATCCTACGCGGTTTAGGTTTGCGATGCTGGCGGCTAAAATGGCGCGGCCCTTTGCGCGGCTTATACCTGATGCGCGGTTGCGGGCCATGGTCTCCATGGCGCCAAAGCACATTCCTCCTGTAAGTCGGAATGACGATCCTCAAACGTTTCGCGCTGTTGGAAAAAAGACAAAGCGCGTTGCATTAATGACGGGATGTGCCCAACGTGCGCTCAACACAGATATCAACGATGCGACCATCCGTGTCTTGCAACGGTTTGGTTGTGATGTTGTGATCCCCGAAGGACAGGGGTGCTGTGGCGCGTTAACGCATCACATGGGGCAGACGGAAAATTCGCTTGCATCAGCAGCTGCAAATATTAAATCTTGGATGACCGAGGTAAAGGGTGCTGGTTTGGATGCGATTGTTATTAATACCAGCGGGTGTGGCACGACGGTGAAAGACTATGGCCATATGTTTCGTGATACGCCATTGGCGGCAGATGCGGCCATCATTTCAGGCTTGGCCAAAGATATATCCGAGGTGCTGATTGATCTTGATATTCCGCAAGTAGAACAAAAAGATTTGGTTGTTGCCTATCATGCGGCCTGTTCATTGCAACATGGACAAAAAATTAAGGATCACCCCAAAACGCTATTGAAACGCACAGGCTTTCAGGTGGCGGAACCGCGCGACCCTCATCTATGTTGTGGTTCCGCCGGTACGTATAATTTGTTGCAGCCTGAAATATCTGGTCAGTTGAAACTGCGAAAAGTTAAGACGCTTGAAGCGGTGCGTCCAGATATTATCTCTGCAGGTAATATTGGGTGCATGATGCAAATCGGATCAGGAACCGAGGTTCCTGTTGTCCATACTGTTGAACTGATTGACTGGGCGACTGGCGGCCCAAGACCTGCTGCACTGGATCGTACATTGACCAAAGGTCATCCTATCCCTAAATTGCGTTAATCTTCGGTTGGCCATACTTTTGCCCAAACTACTTGATATAGAATCAGAAGTTTTGGAGGCCTGTTAGTGAAGAGTTTATTTGTTACCCTTTGGTTGTCTCTCACGGCAACTATGTCATATGCACAATCGACCCAATTGCACAGTCTGGATTCTATAAATCAAGCACGTCAATGGGCGTCGGTTGGCCGGTTATCTTTTGGCCAAGGAAGCGGGTTTTGTACCGCGACGTTGATTGACTTTGACTTGGTTTTGACTGCCGCACATTGTCTATATGACGCGAAAACGGGCAAACCTTTTCCAACGAACAGTTTTGAGTTTCAGGCAGGTTGGCGCAACGGACGTGCCGAAGCCTATCGTAATATTCGCGAGGCGCGGCCTGATCCAGATTACCGCTTTGACAATACGGTCAGTATTGAACGCATCAAAAACGATATAGCTCTTGTGCGTCTTGATCATGCCATTAAAAATCCGCTTATCCAGCCCCTATCGATTTCGACGTTGCCCGAGGCCGGACAAACGGTTGGTGTTATTTCATATGCACGCGGCCGGATGAACGCGCCATCAATTCAAGACACCTGCGTTGTCACTGCGCGACAAGAGGGTGTTTTGATAATGACCTGCGACGTTGATTACGGCGCCTCTGGATCACCGGTATTTATCGAGGGCGAGGACGGCGTTATGATCGTGTCGGTCGTTTCTGCGATGGCAGAAATGGGCGGTAAAAAGGTGTCTCTTGGCACATCTTTGTTAGATGCGATCACTCAGATCAACGCGCGCATGTCACCAACGGATGAACTAAATGATGAATCAATGCGCCGTCGCAACACCGGTGCTAAATTTGTGCGTCCTTAGTGTTGAAAAAGTAAATTACAGTCCTAAATGAATTGTACGGATGCCACAAAGGGTCCGTAAATTTTAACCGTCTGCGCCAAACTGGGCAGGCATTTGGTATCGCTCAAAGGAGGATGACCCATGAGACATTTTGATTTTTCACCCCTATATCGTGCCACTGTTGGTTTTGACCAAATCGCAGAAATGATGGATCGCGTACTTGCGTCCGACACTGCTGGGCCGAGCTATCCGCCATACAATATTGAAAAAACAGCTGATGATTCTTATCGCATCTCTGTCGCGGTTGCCGGGTTTGCGGATCAAGAGCTAAGTGTTGAAGTCAAAGAAAATGCTTTGGTTGTCTCGGCTAAAAAAGTCGCTGACGATGAAAAGAAAACTTACCTACATCGTGGAATCGCGACCCGGGCATTTGAACGTCGGTTTCAATTGGCAGATCACGTCCGTGTAACCGGTGCAAGCCATTTTGACGGTATGCTGCATATTGACCTCGTTCGCGAAATTCCAGAGGCGTACAAGCCCCGTCGTATTGAGATCACATCAAGCGCACGAACGCGTACAATTGAAAATGCAGTCAATTAAACAAACCAAATGACCAAACGTGGCAGATCACTTTAGATCTGCCACAAGTCCAACGATTGGTCCAATTGGCCAGCCAAAATCCGAGCGACCAAGGTTTGGCGCGTAAAGTCGAGAGACCTTTCCATCCAAATAAAGTGCATTCTGGGCATTTAGGCGATCACGAAAAAAGGTCGCGAAACTATGCAAATTTATCCGATCATTTGAAATGACAAAATAGACGTTGTCCCCATCAACCGAGACGCCGTTGCGAATATTCAAAGATGTGCTGTCTTTTATAAACCGCGGATGTAAACGTCCATTAATGACCAGCATGGGGCCAGACTGCGTCGCATAATTACAGTTTTGCGCGCTCGAAAGGTAATTGTTTGTCTCGAACACCTTCACTATTTGGTCGTTGATGCATAAAACGCCATTTGGCAGCATGCCAAAATTTCCTGGACCTTCGGATGTAATGACGCGCTGCTTTTCTACACCCTCTTCAATGTAATGGCCCACAGGCGACAAATCCGGGTGATACATTCCGCCATTCATTGCAAAAAGCAATTGTTTTGCGCGTGATTTTAATGTGTTGGACAGGGTGAAAAATTGACCAAACGGCACGCCTTCTGCATTTGTGTGGAATAAACGCAGGTCTTGGCCCATGTGCGCTTGGCAGATTGTAAAACTTTTATTTTCATGAACTTCATCGCGACATTGCGCAGCTGTTGCACTGGCTGCCAAAACAGCAACCAATGTCACAAAAAGTCGGATCAAAATCATTCTGGCTCTATGTCGCGCCGCACTGTGTCTTGTGCAAACAAGCGCCGTGTTTCGTCCATGCGATCAAATGTTTCGTCCAAGCGAAAACGCAAGTCAGGCGTATACTTTAGCCCTAGATTTTTACCAATGGCGCGGCGCAATTCTGATTTGTTTTTCGCCAGCAAGGCAATGACCTCGTCGCCACCTTGTCCGCCCAGTGGGCATACATAAGCCGTTGCTATTTTCAAATCGGGTGATGCCGATACTTCGCCGACCGTAATTGAAATACGGTTCAATTCTGGATCGTACGTTTCACCGCGCGCCAAAACTTCGGAAAGGGCGCGGCGAACCAATTCGCCAACCCGTAACTGTCTTTGGGATGGCCCTGGACCATCGTGGAATTTGTTTTTTGCCATATTTGCCTAATACGCTGTTCTTATGGCTTTGCCAAGGTCTGCAACACTGGTTAAGAAGGGACAAAGAATAGGAGCATCTGAACATGACCGATACCGTGGCAATCGCAATTCTTGGGGCCTCTGGGAAAATGGGGCAAATGTTGGCGAAAACTGTTTTGGCCAGTGACAAGGCAACATTGGTTGCAATGGCAGATCGTCCAGATAGCCCGTGGATTGGGAAAGATGCAGGCGCCCTGTTGGGTCAGCTGGATTTGGGGATTATCATTTCATCAGACACGCGTGCCGTGTTTTCCGCCGCTGACGTGGTGATTGATTTCACATCACCGGCTGCAACGGTTGCACATGCACAATTGGCTGCAGAATTGGGTGTTTCGTTGGTCATCGGCACCACAGGTATGACGGATCAGGAATTGGCGTCCATTGCGCGGTCAGCCGAAAGAACTTCGATTGTGCGTGCAGGTAATATGTCTTTGGGTGTGAACCTGCTGACTGTTCTAGTGGAAAAGGTCGCTGCGGCGTTAGACGAAGATTTTGATATCGAAGTCATAGAAGCACACCATAATCAAAAGGTGGATGCGCCGTCTGGTACTGCGTTGATGTTGGGCGAAGCGGCGGCAAAAGGCCGGGGCGTTAATATCCATGATGTGCGCGATAGTGGACGTGATGGGATAACGGGTGCACGCAAGCGCGGTGATATCGGGTTCAGCGCTATTCGTGGTGGCGACATCGTCGGTGAACATGATGTTCTTTTTGCAGGCGCTGGTGAACGTTTGGTTCTGCGCCACATTGCAACAGATCGGTCTTTATTTTCGCGGGGCGCATTAAAGGCGGCGCTGTGGGTCGTTGGTCAAACACCAGGTGAATATTCGATGATGGATGTTTTGGGCCTCTAGGCTATTTCGTTTTAGGTGGGCGTGATCGATAAACCGGCAGGCGCCATCCGAATTGAATTGACCCTGATCGCATGATCCAAGTCAGTGCACCACAGACACTGAGGGATGCAGGCAGTGGCATCCCAAGTTGCATTGCGATAACTGCGGCTGTTGCACCGCCAAATGCGGCAGAAACATAAAGTTCGCCTTGTTTTAGAACCAGCGGAACTTCGTTACAAACAACATCGCGCATCAGTCCCCCCATCGTGGCCGTTGTCATACCCATAATTATGACGATCGGTGCAGAGTGGTTTAGCGATGTTGCAATTGCCACACCCGCAGGGACGGCAATAGCCAATGCAAAGCTATCCAACCACAATAACCATTTATAGCGGCTTTCCATAAGTGGTGCGGTTAGGAAAACCATGAATGCGGCTGACAAACAGATTGCCAAGACATGCGGATTTTCAATCCAAAAAACAGGTCGATCTAGCAAAATATCACGCAAGGTACCGCCGCCTAATGCCGTTAAGCACGCGATAAAAGCAAATCCGATCGCATCTAGCTGTGCGCGACTTGCGGCCAATGCGCCCGTAAGTGCAAAGATCAAAACAGACCCGTAGTCTAGCAAGATGACGGTCATTGTGTCGCCTTTTTAAAAGGTTCCATTCCTTCGCGCGCCAATTCGTCCGCGCGTTCGTTTTCGGGATGGCCTGCGTGACCTTTAACCCATTCCCATGTTACGGTATGCCGTGCCGCGGCTTTATCCAGTCGTTGCCATAGCTCAACATTTTTAACGGGCTTTTTATTGGATGTTCTCCAGCCATTTCTTTTCCAACCGAAAATCCAACCTGTAACCCCGTTTTTCACATAAGCGCTGTCGGTGACCACGGTGATTTTGCTTGGTTTTTCTAACGCCTCAAGCGCCGATATCGCAGCCAATAGTTCCATTTGATTGTTGGTGGTTTCGGCAGCGCCACCGCTTAAGGTGCGTTCTTTGACAATGTCTGCGCCTTTGATGGCACGCAATAAAACACCCCATCCCCCCGGACCGGGGTTTCCAGAGCATGCGCCATCGGTGTAAGCAAAAAGTTCTAACATGTATTCTTGCTTAATCTATTTACGCAGGTTCGCGTAAGATGCGCGGCACCTTGAAATTTACGTTTTCTTGCGCTGTTTCAACATGCTCGATCGTGACATTGTAATGGTTTTTGAATGCGTCAATAACTTCGTTTACTAACACCTCTGGAGCAGAAGCCCCAGCCGTAATCCCGATGGAACGTATGCTTTCCAGTGCGCGCCAGTCTATCTCAGATGCCCGCTGGACCAGCTGCGCATAGGTGCAGCCCTCTTTCGCAGCGACTTCTACCAAGCGTTTTGAGTTCGAGGAATTGGGAGCACCGACCACCAAAAGGGCATCAACCTTTGGCGCGATCGCTTTTACAGCCATTTGACGATTTGTTGTGGCGTAACAAATGTCTTCCTTGTGTGGACCAACAATTTTAGGAAACCTATGATAAAGGGCCGCAATTATGTCTTTTGTATCATCAATGGACAGGGTGGTTTGCGTGACGAATGCTAGATTGTTTTCATCGCTTACATCAAGGGTCGCAACGTCTTGAGGCGTTTCAACCAAAAGGACCTCGTCGTCTGGTAACTGTCCCATAGTGCCAATCGTTTCGGGGTGCCCTTTGTGGCCAATCATAATGATCTGAAGACCGTTTGAATTGTGACGCTCTGCTTCGATGTGGACTTTGCTCACCAATGGACAGGTCGCATCCACATAGACCATGTCACGCGCTTGCGCTGTCGCGGGTACTGACTTTGGCACACCATGCGCGGAAAAAATCACAGGCCGATCATTCGGGCATTCGTCTAGGTCTTCTACAAATACGGCACCCTTTGCGCGCAAGCCGTCCACAACGAATTTGTTATGCACAATTTCATGCCGCACATAAACGGGGCTCCCCCATTTTTCTAACGCCATTTCGACGATTTTAATCGCCCGATCTACGCCCGCACAAAACCCACGTGGGGCCGCCAGAAACAGGGTTAAATCCGATTTTGTCATGTTCTTGCCTTTGCTCGTATCCCTAAATTTTAGAGCAGCGGGCCATAAGGGTAAACACAATTTTGCTTTTGAAAGTTTTTATTATTTAGCTTTAATTTTCAACCAACTGCTTTATGGTTAAGGGATACGATCAGTATTGTTGAGTAGGCATGTCAAAAGCGCCCAGTGATCAAAAAATAATCGAGGCTATCGACAGGATTTCCCATTGGCGGCGTATGGACACCGTCCGTATTACGTCATGGTTTGTTATTTTCGTGGGCGTCGTTTGGGCATTTTTAGGCTTTGTTCTGGGCTATCAAGCACTGATCTATATTGCGTCGATTGCTGTTTTTGGATCGCTTGCTGCGACATTTCTGGTGCAGACAAAATATAACCTGCTGGGCCGTTGCATTTGGATGCTGTCGGGCATGTTGGCGGTGTTTTTAGGCTGTTTTATCATACACCCTGCGGGTCAAGTGGATTACATGTTTTCGGCCATGGTTGGCGGGGCCTTCCTGATCTTTTCTTTAATAAAGGAAAGGCGCTATATCGTTATATTCGCACTTTTGGATATCGTGCTTTGGCTGGTGCAGTGGACCTTTCGTGATGACTTTAGTCAATTTAGGGTGATCGGCGAAGATGTAGCCAGACAGTACATTGTTGCAAGCTCGATGATGACGACATTTACGGTTATTATGATTGAGTTCGGCTATTTTGCCATGGTCGCCAATGAATATGCGTTAAATATTTTTCGTTCAAATTTACAGGCTGAGGCAGCTCTGAAAACAAAGTCTGCGTTTTTGGCAAATATGAGTCATGAAATCCGTACGCCGATGAATGGCGTCGTTGGCTTGATAGATATTTTTGAAACGAGTCCCTTGAACCATGACCAACAGCGCACATTAAAAACGATGCGTGAAAGCGCCTATTCTTTGCTGGGCATTATCGATGATATTTTGGATACATCGAAAATAGAAGCAGGTCAGCTTAGTCTAACCGAGCGGCGTACAGAAATGCTTTCGTCTATTGAAAGTGCGGTCGAAAGCATGGTGCCTTTTGCTGATAATAAGGGCGTTGTTTTGGCATTTGAATTTGATCCCGCTCTACCACGTTGGATTTTGTGCGATAGCGGGCGCTTGCGCCAAATAATGTTAAACCTTGTTTCAAACGCCATAAAGTTTTCATCTCATGATGATCCTCAAAAGCTGGGCGAAGTGCGCATTTTTGTATTGCGGGTTTCTGAAACATCGTTCGAAATTCGTGTTGCAGACAATGGCATCGGTATCGAAGAAAAATCACGTGCGGGGATCTTTCAACCGTTTGTGCAGTCCGAAGATCAAGAACAAGCAAGATATGGCGGAACTGGCTTGGGATTGACGATTGTAAAGCAGTTGGTTGAGTTAATGGGAGGCAATATTTCGTTTGAGAGTTACGTTGGTGTTGGGACCACTTTCAATGTTATTTTACCCCTCAAAGACGCTGATGGCACAACACTTGTACCCGACCTAAGTGGTGTAAAAGTCTATGGCTTTGTCTTGCGTGCCAAAACCGCAGCAAATATCGCCAGATATATTCAAGCGTCTGGGGCAGAGTATATTCAGATTAATGCCGAAGATAAGTTGAGCGATGTCATTAACGATGCAACCGGCAACAATATATTGCTAATTGGCTTGTCGGGCGATGATACAGCGGTGATGAATGAATTTGCCCGACAGGCGCAACTGCAATTTCCTGATTTGAAAATTTTAAGCTTTAGTGCGCATCGCAGCGATTTGATGACACAGGCAGTTGGTCAGCATAAGATCGTACAGTGGAAGCCTTTATTGCCCACAGATCTTTGGCGCGCGATCCAAGAAATTACGGGCCGCCTTGCGATAGAAACGTTGAATTCGTCACAACATTGTTCAAGCGGCGGCGAGTTTCTGAAACCAAAAGCGACCCGAATTTTGGTCGCGGAAGACAACGAAATAAATAAAATCGTAATTGAAAAGCTGCTTACACAGCTTGGTTACCAGCCCAAAATCGTATCGGATGGTTTAGCAGCACTAGAAGAATGGACAAACGGTGAATACGACCTGCTTCTTTCGGATTGTCATATGCCGCGTTTAGACGGGTTTGGATTGTCTGAGAAAATACGCGCAATCGAATTCAAGGAAAACCGACATCGTTTGCCCATAATTGCCATTACTGCCAATGCTTTAATAGGCGAGGCCGAGCGGTGTTATGCAACGGGTATGGATGATTATTTGTCAAAACCCGTAAAAATGTCCGAGCTCAAAGAAACGATTGAACGTTGGGAATAAGCGAACGAACATCACACCATTGATGGGATCACAAGGTCTGGTGGTCGGTGGCCGTCTTCGAATGTTTTAATGTTAATGATGACCTTTTCGCCCATTTCTAGCCGACCCTCTATCGTCGCAGATCCCATATGCGGTAATAGTACAACGTTTTCCAATTTGCGTAATCTTGGGTTAATCTCGGTCCCATGTTCGTAAACATCAAGACCCGCACCAGACAATTCACCCGCGCGCAACATCCTTGTCAGCGCGTTTTCGTCGATAACTTCGCCACGCGATGTGTTCACAATTACAGCGCTTGGTTTCATCAATTTTAGGCGTCTTGCGTTCATGAGGTGAAAGGTTGATGGAGTATGGGGACAATTGATTGAAACAATATCCATGCGTGCAACCATTTGGTCCAAGCTGTCCCAATAGGTCGCGCCCAAAGCGTCCTCTATTTCCGGGCGTAGCCGTTTTCTGTTGTGATAATGAATTTGCATGCCAAACGCAGCAGCGCGTCGCGCGACCGCTTGGCCAATGCGCCCCATCCCTAGAATGCCCAATCTGCGCCCTCCTAGTCGCCCGCCAAGGTTTGCGGTTGGCGACCAACCTTGCCAAGTACCCGATTGCATAACCGACAGGCCTTGTGGGATTTTGCGGGTAACAGCCATCATCAATGCCATCGTCATATCTGCAGTATCATCCGTCACAACATCAGGCGTATTTGACACCAAAATACCGCGTTGGCGTGCTGTATTGACATCGACGTGATCGATGCCTGCACCAAAATTAGCAATAAGTTTCAATCGCTCGCCCGCTTGCCCAATCAGACCAGCATCTATCTTATCTGTAATGCACGGAATTAACACATCAGCGGAGCGGACCGCATCGACCAATTCTTGACGTGTCATAGGTGTGTCATCATCGCGCAATGTAACGTTGAACAATTCTTTCAATCGGGTTTCGACGGCCGCAGGCAGACGTCGCGTGACCACAACATTCAAACGCTCTTTTGGCATTCTATGCTCCTAACACTTTTCATTGGTCTCTATTAATGGCAGAGTGTGACAAAAATAAAATGGGTACAAGAACCCTTTCAAATAAACTGGCAGTAATGGGCAAAAAATGAAACGGGCACTATTTCTTTTGATCTGCTTTGCTTGGGTTTCCTCTGCGGCCATGGCCGACACGAAAACAAAAGGGGATGTGACCAATTTACCGATCCCGCGATTTGTATCTCTTAAATCTGCAGAAGCGAATGCGCGGCGTGGCCCTTCGTTGTCACATCGAATTGATTGGGTATACAAACGCAAACACATGCCATTGGAAATCTTTGGCGAATATGAAAATTGGCGCAGGGTGCGTGATGCCGAAGGTATGGGGGGATGGATCCATTATTCCTTGTTATCAGGCGTGCGCACAGTTTTGGTGCGCACTGATCTACAGGTGGTTCACGCAAAACCTGACGACACATCACATGTTGTTGCGAAATTTGAACGTAACGTGGTCGCCGACCTAGAGGCCTGTACAGTAGATTGGTGCCAGATTATTGCGGATGGATACGAAGGCTGGGTTCCAAAAACGGCGTTGTGGGGTGTGTATCCCGATGAAATCCGTAAATAACCTAAACATCACTGATCAGGTCGCGTAATTCGTTTAGCTTTGAATTGACCAATTCGCGATCACCTCTGCTCTCGATGTTTAGGCGCACAACGGGTTATGTATTTGAGGACCTAAGGTTGAACCGCCAAGTGTCCAGCGACAAACTGATCCCATCCATGTCGTCACGATGGGTTGCCTTTGGTCCATAAGTCTCAATGATTTTCGCGATTGTTTTTTTCGGATCTTGTAATCGAAAATTCACCTCGCCCGACGACGGGAATGCTGCGATGCGCTCTTCAATCAATTGCGACATTGGCTTAGCTGATCGGCCGATCAGTTCGCAAATAACAAGCCAAGGGATCATTCCACTATCGCAAAAGACAAAATCGCGAAAATAATGATGCGCTGACATTTCACCGCCATAAATTGCGCCATGTTCACGCATGTTTGCTTTGATAAACGCGTGACCTGTTTTCGATTGGATTGCGATGCCACCTTTCGTACTCACGATGTGTTGGGTGTTCCAGATAATGCGTGGGTCATGCACAATAGCGGCCCCATGTTCCTTTTCCAGGAAAACGTCAGCCAAAAGGCCAACTATATATTCACCTGCCACAAACGCGCCCGTTTCATCAAAGAAAAAGCACCGGTCAAAATCACCGTCAAAGGCAATACCCAGGTCTGCATTTTGGGCAATGACTTCATCACGCGTCGGTGGTTGGTTCTCATCCAGTAAAGGATTGGGGATCCCATTTGGAAAACTATGATCTGAGGTATGATGCTTTCGAATGAATTTAAGGGGCGCGCCGCGTCTTTCCAATTCCTCTGCGATTGCGTCAAAGGTTGGACCGGCTGCGCCATTTCCCGAATTCACGACGATGCGCATCGGGCGTAAGTTCGAAATATCGACAAAGGATATTATTTTTTCAACATAGGCGCGCCGCGCAGCGAGGGCGATGTCTTTTTGCACACCCGTTGAGTGTCGTGGCCCAAAGTCAGCACCTTCTGCAATTTTACGGACTTGCAATAGCTCGGTATCCGGATCCAAGGGACGTGACCCTGATTTGACCATTTTCATGCCGTTGTAATTGATTGGGTTGTGCGACGCTGTTACGGAAATTCCGCCATCACATTCAAAATGCGATGTCGCAAAATACATTTCTTCTGTGCCAGACAAACCAAGCGTCAGGACTTCAACCCCTTGATCCATCAGACCGCGAGACACAGCATCGCACAGGGCAGGCGATGTTTCTCGGGCATCAAATCCCACCACAACGCGTTTTGCATTTAATGATATGGCAAAGGCACGACCAATGTCGTAACAAATTTCTGGATCAATATTTACACCCAATTCGCCACGAATATCATAAGCTTTGAAACATGAAAAATCTTTCATAACAAACTCCAACCCAAACCGTTGATGTGTTTGTGCCTGAAATCGGACCTGCGGAAAAGGGTCTATTGGATTTTTGCGCAAACTTTGTAAAACTGTTGCTTTGGTCTTTTCTGTTTTTGGGTTTCCTGCTTTAAGAGTGGCAAAGTTTAAAAAGGATTTTTACATGAAAATCGGAAATCGGGAAATCTCGGCGAACCATGCACCGCTGGTTATTGCGGAAATCGGTATTAATCATGGCGGCGACCTAGAAGTTGCAAAGAATATGGTGCGCTTGGCCGCCGCGGCAGGTTGTGAATGTGTCAAACATCAAACACATATCGTCGAAGACGAAATGACCGACGAAGCCAAATCAATTTTTCCGCCAAATGCAGATGTTTCAATTTGGGATGTTATGGCGCAATGCGCGTTGTCCTTGGACGATGAAGCAGAATTAAAACGGTATACCGAAGAATTGGGTATGATTTGGATATCAACCCCGTTTTCAAGAGCAGCAGCAGATTTTCTTGAAGAGCTTGATGTGCCCGCCTACAAGATTGGTTCGGGTGAGGCCGACAATCTGCCATTAATCCGTCATATTGCCAAAAAAGGTAAGCCGGTGATTATGTCCACGGGCATGCAAAGCATCGATACGATCCGTGCGAGCGTTCAGATATTAGAGGAAGCGGGCATCGAATATGCCTTACTCGAATGTACAAATCTGTATCCTTCGCCGCCCGAGATAGTCAGCCTGCAAGGTATCACAGATTTGAAAAACGCGTTTCCAAATGCTGTCGTTGGATTTTCAGATCATTCCATCGGGCCCGAAATGGCCTTGGCGTCTGTTGCGCTTGGCGCATCTATTTTGGAACGGCACTACACAGATACGCGCTATCGTAAAGGACCAGACATATCATGTTCGATGGATCCTGCAGAGTTGCGATTTTTGATTGATCGGTCGCGCGAAATTCACACTGCGTTGATGAACCCCAAACAACGGACCGGTCCCGAAGAAGATGTCTATCGGTTTGCACGTGCATCGGTCGTGGCGGATAAGGATCTTTCCGCCGGGAGTATCCTCACCGAAGCCGATATCTGGGCGCGTCGTCCCGGATCGGGCGAAATTGCTGGGTATGACTTTGATAAGGTTGTTGGAAAAAAACTAAAAGTTTCAGTGCAACGCAATCAACAACTCAAATGGTCTGATTTCGAATAATTTCAGGCGCCGACAAACGCGCGCATGTGAAAGCGTGCTTGGCTTGGGTGGCGCTTTAACGTGTAAGGGCATGCCCTGCGCGCAAGGCAACCTGACATCAGGTTGTCTTTCCCGTCTGGCGAAAGAACGTGCGATTTGCATCTTTCGGCAGCATAACCTTCACCATCAAATGCCTGTACGGGACACGTCCTCAGGCAAGGTGCGTCACAGCCGTCACATGGCGATCCTGTCGTGGATGGCAGGTCATCTATCACATGATTAAAGCCCAACGCCCCGCGAAAAGCCACAAACAATCCCGCGTGGCGATCCACCAACAAGCGGATGGGCGATTGATGTACCTGTCCGGTTGCTAAGGCCCATTGAAAAAATGGTTGGAACGGCGGTCCGCCAAAAGGAAAATATGCGGTCGCTGTTAATTCATCTGCAAGCTGACCTATCACCCGCGTTGACCAGCGATCCATAGGGTGGGGCTTTTCATCGTGGTATTCATCGGACCGCGCAAAAATATCCCAAAATGCGGGTTCATCTGGGGCGATCAGGACGATTGTTTTTGCAGGTTTGCCATCTTGTGGGTAAAATCCCCCTGCGGCCCGCAAGCCTAGATCCCCCAATATTATCTGCAGATCGTCCCAGTTCATCTGCGTCGAAACGGCAACCACAGCGCCCAGCTCAATTTATTGGGGGCATCGTCTTGCCACTGCAGCCCAATCTGCATGTCTTGATGACCCTGTGCAGGTTGGGCCGTATACGTTCTGAATATGCGATCCCAAATGGACAAGGCAAAGCCGTAATTGCTATCATGTTCATGACGATGGACCGAATGATGGACGCGATGCATGTCGGGCGTTACAAAAATCAACCGTACAAACCGATCCAGCCAAAGGGGAAGGCGAATGTTTGCATGGTTGAACATCGCCGATCCATTTAACAGAACCTCGAACAAAATGATTGCGATTGCTGATGGCCCAATGACATAGACCAAGCCAATTTTTAATCCCATGGACAGAGCGATTTCCAAGGGATGAAAGCGAATGGCCGTTGTCACATCCAAATCGCGATCGGAATGATGCACGCGATGCAGTCGCCATAACAATGGAACTTTGTGCGTCACAAGATGCTGTAGCCAGATGGCAAAGTCAAAAATCGCAACGGCCACTAAAACTTCGATCCAAGGCGATAAGGAGACGGTATTCAAGATGCCAAAACCCTGCCGTCCCGCATCTATGGCCGCACCTACTGCCAAGAGGGGCACTGCAAAATTAAGCGCGCGCGTGGCCAAAGTATTCACAATCGAAAGACCCCAATTTGTGATCCATCGACGGCCACGAGACGTTGTCAACGGACGGCGCGGCGCATAGGTTTCGATGACGGCAAAAACCACAAAAAGGCCAAAAAAAACGCCAAGCCGTATGAGGTTTTCATGGATCATTGCGGTTATCCCAAGCGGATGATTGAACCTGCGCCATGTTCTGTGAACAATTCCAGCAAACATGCATTTGGCGCGCGACCATCCAAAATTACGACAGCGCGTGTCCCGCCTTCGAGCGCGTCAAGTGCTGTTTCGGTTTTAGGAATCATGCCTCCAGCAATCGTGCCATCTGCGGTCATGTCGCGGATTTGTTTCGCGTTCAACTCGGTCAAGACTTCGCCTTCACCGTTTTTAACGCCGCTGACATCTGTTAATAACAACAAACGATCTGCCTTCAACGACGCGGCGATGGCACCGGCTGCTGTATCGCCATTGATGTTAAACGTCTCACCATTTTCACCCGCACCTAAGGGCGCGATGACCGGGATTAATCCATTTTCAAACAGTGTGCGAATGACCTGCGGATTGACTTCTGATGGTGTGCCCACCAGCCCCAGTTCAGGGTTGGTTTGGGTGCAAGTAATCAGATTTGCGTCTTTGCCTGACAGCCCGACGGCACGACCGCCCTGGCGATTAATAGCTTGAACAATGCGCTTGTTCACGGTTCCTGATAGAACCATTTCCACAACTTCCATGGTCTTTTCGTCGGTCACACGCTTGCCGTTCACAAATTCAGATTTAATTTCTAACTTGTCTAATAGCGCATTGATCATTGGCCCACCGCCATGAACGATCACCGGGTTTATACCAACTTGGCGCATCAAGACGACATCGCGCGCAAAGCTTTCCATGCCTTCGTCACTGCCCATTGCGTGCCCGCCAAGTTTGATAACGATGATGGCATTTGTGTAACGTTGTAAATATGGCAGAGCCTGTGAGAGGGTCCGTGCCGTAGCAATCCAATCGCGATTCATGTCTTGTTTCTTCATGTTTAAATCTCGGGTTTACGCAATAGTTCTGCGCGATTTATGACCTGTTCGCAAGTCATCATACCAAAGTTGCTATTGTCGATCGCAAGGTGTCAATGCCCCATCCTTTTTCGGACGATGTCACGATTATTTCTGGATAGGCGGCAGGATGTTTGGACAATGCTTCGCGGATCTGTCGCAAGATTGGGTCGCGTTCTTTATCTTTGACTTTGTCTGCTTTGGTGACAACGCATTGAAACGTGACGGCTGAGGTATCAAGCAGTTTCAATATGTCCTCGTCGACTTTTTTGATGCCATGGCGGTGATCGATCAAGACAAAAGCGCGACGCAGAGATTGGCGACCAGAAAGATATTGTTTCAACAACGCTTGCCATTTCTCTACGATCGCTAATGGTGCATTCGCATAACCATAGCCTGGAAGGTCAACCAAATAATGGCTTTCGGCTGCGGTGAAAAAGTTTATCTCTTGCGTTCGTCCGGGTGTGTTTGATGCGCGCGCGAGATTTTTGCGACCCGTCAGAGCATTGATCAAACTAGATTTCCCAACGTTAGATCGACCTGCGAAACAAACCTCCATTCGGTCAGCCGGCGGCAGACCTGACATTGCAACCACACCTTTCAAAAATTCGGTTTCTCCCGCAAACAAAAGGCGTCCTTGTTCACGGATGATGTCATCTGGCTCGTCGGCAATTGGAAACGGAAGGTTCATAGGTCTACCTCAACTGGATCAGTCGGGCGCAAAGTCCCTGATGTTTTTGCAATAGCATATACAGTAAAGTCTTGATGCCCAAGGGCATTCAATGCGGCCAATGTATCTGCGTCACGTTGTCCTGTGTCAGGATTTGAAGTCGTCGCCAAGCAGCGCCGAACAGGTTCTTTAATTTCAAACTCAATTGAACCGATGCGGATTGTTTTTCCGATCCAGCCAAATTCGGCCCAT
>Ga0181600_10001402_pt1 | contig 18794 bp, 16 predicted proteins | sample 041ome_2_FD_132982 | JGI IMG/M metagenome (GOLD analysis project Ga0181600, IMG submission 132982) | Coastal salt marsh microbial communities from the Groves Creek Marsh, Skidaway Island, Georgia - 041406US metaG (megahit assembly) | ecosystem: Environmental > Aquatic > Marine > Intertidal zone... | reverse complement strand
TGAATAAATTGTTATTTTTTTGAGTTATGTGTGGCGGTAATTCATCAAGAAAATCAATGTTATTTGATGCAAAAATTATTGATAAATGCGCATTCTTGACCTCAGTAATAAAAGGAAATGAGGATGCCATCAAATTAACGGCATGATCATTTGTTTCCTGATATCCATTTAGCTCTATGTTTTGGACGGGTTTGAAATTTTCTGATTTTGCAAAATCAGTTTCTAAATTTGACAGATTTGGTAATGTAAATGTAACTTCAAAATTAAGTCCATCTTCCAGATCGTGAATATTTTTATTGTAAATGTCAAAGTCCGCTAAAAACGCATTGTTTGAAACAATTTGAATGTCATTGCTCTGATGATCGGTGATAATTTCATCAATACTTTTATACGAAGGTGGTTTAGACACGATATCTAATTGAGGGTTCGTTTCAAGCGCGAGTTTAATAATTTCCATGCCTTCTCCCACCATTTTGGTCGACAAATCTGTGGAAGCATTAAATCTGGAATAAAATATTGGCAAAAATTGGCTATTATTCGATTGATAAATTATGTTCTGAATGTCCAACTGCACTTCAGGTGCTGGGAAAATTTTGTGTTTTCCAACGAAGTCAGTGAATACGACGTTCCATGACACAATTAAGCCAAGCAATATGGAAGTGTATCCGATTATTCGCATTTTGTTATTATCCAAATTTTTGACATCACCAAAGTTAAAACATTAAAAGCATAATTAGTGCCGAATAAAATTAATATAATAATATCATAAACTTAATCTTATTATTAATCCAATAAAAAGCAAATCAAATTCGACATCTTTACTCGGTGAAAATACTTCTTTAATTTCGATATTTGTCGATAAAAGTGTCTAAATTTTTTAAAAGAGCTTCCTCAGGTTGTTCTAGTGGTTTTAAGAAATAAAATAAGCCCGCCCCTGAAATTGTAAAAATAAATAGTACCAAAAGTATGAAATATTTTTTATTGATCTTCATTTAGCTTTACATTCCCAATGACGATACGAGATTGTATCTATTTGTTTTGTTTTTATAATCCACATTCGGTTTTGCAGTTAAGCTTTTTTAATGAATTTTGATTCAATGATCCTGCAAAGCGAATTAGGTTTGTGCAAATATTTATCGTTTCCAATTTTTAGAATGAATTATACCAAGAAAACTGATAGATTAGTGCATACTTTTAAAATAAATTGAATTTATGCAATCGATCTATATGCTTTAGATCAGTATAAACTAATTTTTGTTTTAGCAAGGCGCCTGTCTTGAAGATTAAAGTGTAGATCCTGTCGCCAATGAATAAACTTTATGTGCTTATATCCTCTTAGGAAAATTAAATGTCTCTGAAAATGTCTAAATATCGATTGTTTGAAATTTTGGAGGTTGGAAAAGGTTCTGACGTTACAAGTAAAATCTGTGATAATTTTTTGGTTTTACTGGTTATAGGTTCAATCTTTGCAGTCATTTTAGGATCAGTACCTGAGATTGATGCTGAATTTTCGGAAGAGTTTCGTTGGTTTGAAATTATTACAGTATTGATATTCACTGTTGAGTATCTTTTGCGGCTTTGGGTGGCTCCCCTGAAATACAAACAAAGTCGGCGGCCCAAAATAAAATATATTTCTAGTTTTTACGGAATAGTCGATTTAGCAGCAATCTTACCTTTTTACGTATCGCTTTTTGGTTTTGGAGTCGATCTACGAGTTCTCCGGGCAGCGCGTTTGTTGAGGATTCTAAAGATAAGCCATTACAATACAGCACTTCAAGATCTAGCGTTAGCAATTTATGATGAGCGAAAATCCTTTGTTTCTGCGATATATATTTTCACAGTCACTTTGTTAATAACTTCATCTCTTATTTTTTTCGCAGAAAATTCCAAGCAACCAGAAGACTTTAGGTCCATTCCAGATGCAATTTGGTGGTCGCTCATAACCTTAACAACAGTCGGATATGGCGATGTATCACCAATTACTCCAGTTGGTAAAATTATTGGTGCAATAACTGCTTTGCTCGGTGTCTGTACGGTTGCGCTTCTTACGGGGATTGTGGGCAATGCGTTTTCGGCACAGCTTTCCAGAAAACGGTCTGAATTTAGGTCTGAAATAATAAAAGCATTACAAGATGGCGTAATTACCGATAACGAACATGAATACCTCGATAAGTTGAGGGATGAGTTCAATATGTCGAAGCAGCACGCGAGATCAATTTTAATTGAAACACTTCAAGATATGGGTCTGCATATGGATAAAAATTACAAATAGACCATGCAAATTATCAATTTTCTTCAGTATAACTAGCTAATAAATAGCTCCCCAGCAGTGTCAACAGATGATACCCCACTAAATAAAACTCCAGAGAAAATAGCGAATTCTGCGCCGCTAGTGTGCTTTGATATCATAAATGTAGAGTCTACATTAGTATCATTATTGTTATCAAATTGAAGGACAACCGTAGCTTCATCAATTATTGATATAATCTGGGTCGCAACTTCTTCCAGATCAGACAGGCTCGCAACCAAAATCGTATCATCGCCTCCTGTGGAAACATCTTCATCAATTAGTGATATTAAACCTCGGTCATTTATCGAGATGGATTTACATGCACTTATGCTACCACTTATAGTTACTGTAGAAGTTAAATCGATTTGGGCGACCGATGATGACGCAAATGGGTTGGTAACGTCCAAAATATCTCCACTATTATCGACGCTGTTCACGTCCCAACCTATTATTTGGTCGATGCTTTCAAGCGAGCTTGCAGCAACCACAGTATCGATACTCGCGATACTTTCAGTCAAAACAATTGTATCTGAGCCTAAGCCACCATCAATGAAATCTATACCTGAACCCGCCTCAATTACATCGTTACCATTGCTTCCAAGTATGATATTATCTTGATCGTTCCCGATAATTTTGAATGGTTTATCACTCTGAATGGTTACATTTTCAATACTGTTTAGCGTATTAAGGTATTTAGTTTCCAACATATTTAACTGTAAAGAATAAACCACTCCATCTTGCAGTGATATTGTTGTGTTTTCAAATGTCCAAAATTCTGAGACTACCAATGTGTCGCTTCCGTCTCCACCATTTATTGTATCGAAACCTCCCATAATCTCTACAGCATCATCGCCAACACCTAAATCTAATGATATCTTTTCAAAGCTTTTTAATATTACACGGTCGTTTCCAGAGCCTGTACTAACATATCCGGTTTTTGATGTTTGATATCTACTGTTTATTTCCACTAAGTCATTACCTGAGCCAGTAGAAATTTTAGTGGTTTCTAGTGCGCCAACTATATGTAAATTGGAAGATACGGTTGACTCAAAATTTTCGATTGAATTCAGATTTTTCTGAAAAATGTTTCCTAATTCTGTATAGTAAGCCATGCCTGTGTTTAAATTAAAAGTCACGTCGAGCGTGTTTGTAGTTGTGTCAAAACGAACTGTGTCTTCGCCTGCTCCGCCAGATACGAGCTCATCAGCCAGTTCAAAGTAAATTAAATCATTTCCATCGTCACCAAAGACTATGTCACTACCGCTACCGCCATTCAGAGTATCATCTCCCTGTCCGCCATAGATTGTGTCATCTCCTTGGCCACCATCGATTGTGTCGGAGCCTGAGCCGCCTAGAATATAGTCGATGCCGGCCATCCCATTTAAAGTATCGTCTCCTGATCCACCTTCGATTTGGTCATCTCCATCGCCTGCATTGATTATATCATTCCCGTTGTGACCTTTGATGACATCGTCGCCTGACAATCCATCGATTTGATCATCTCCGAAGAAACCAAGGATTAAATCGTTTGCGCTTGTGCCGATCAGTGTGTCTGCGTCTTCGCTGCCGCAGATTGACTTACTGCTACATGACAGGAAATCTTTTATGTTGTCACTACCGCAGGCGCCTAGCAAAAGTGGGTTTAATAATGTGAAAGCTTTACGCTTACTTTTCTTTAAATGCATATTTGCGAACTCCTGCCTCACGTTTCGGAAAGCAAAATATATGCCAAAAAATCTTCAAATTTTTTAAAGTTATCTGATGTTAAAATGTAATTATGCTTGCGCGAGCTCTGTCATTCTGGTGAGGACAATTGTTGCGTGGTGCATGGTGAAACCGATTAAGGTCTTTTTGCGAGCTTTAATATGCGCATATGCGACACCTGTTTAACATCACGTAAGTTTTGGCTCTTTGTGCGTTTGGTTAATGCTGAACAAATAAAAATAAAACGCGCTAGATTTGATCGCGATCGTTTTTTTCTGACCAACTCACATCATATCTATTGAGTTTCGAGGATTTTTTGTGCACCTAACCACCCAACTAATATACTTGGTGCATTGGTATTCCCGGCGATCAAAGTGGGAAAGACCGATGCATCACACACCCTGAGTGCGTCGATGCCATGTACTTTCATGTTTGGATCTACCACAGATTGGCTGATATCGATACCCATTCGTGCCGTACAACTAGGATGATAAACGGTTCCTGAGCGTTCGCGAAAATCATTAATTAGGGCTTCATCGGTTTGAACATCGGGACCTGGTCTGAGTTCGTTGACAAGAATATCTTTTAGGGGTGCATGACTTGCAATTTTCCTGAGTTCTTTGACCGCTGCAAGCATTTCAATCACATCATGATCTGACGACAAAGCATTTGCTGTGATTTTTGGTGGTGCAAATGGATCTGAATTACGCAATTCTATTTTGCCTCTGCTAGTAGGGCGACAATTTGATAACCCAATCGATAAACCAGAATATGGGTCAGGTGTTAACAATGGTCGTTCTCCGATGCGTGGGATCACTGTAGAAAACGCCTGAAAATAGATTTGCATGTTCGGTCTTGGTTGATCTGTTGAGGTCCTAAAAAAACCACCGGCATGATTGATGGATTTCGCCAAAGGGCCACTCCCGGTTGTTAGATAGCGCGAGCCCACCCAAAGTTTCCCCCACCATGGGCGCAAAATATCATTATACGTGGGAACGCTGACCTGCCAAGTATAGTTGATGCCGACATGATCATTTAGGTGTTGTCCTACATTTGGATTGTCATATTCGACCGAGATGCCATGCTCATACAAATGCTTTGAAGGCCCAATACCCGATAACATTAGCAATTGTGGAGTGTTGATCGCACCGCCTGCGAGGATCACATCACGTCTTGCAGAGACAGTTTGGCGTAGACCATGATGATGGTATTCGACACCAATAGCACGCTTGTTTTGGATGATTACTTTTGTGGAGTGTGCTTTCGTGATTACCCTTACATTCGGCCGTTTCATTGCACGCCTTAAAAAAGCGCGGGCTGTCGAATTTCGCCGCGCATTTTTTATTGTCATTTGATAAACTCCAACACCTTCTTGGTTCGCACCATTAAAATCTGGATTGAGTTTATGGCCAGCAGCTTGTGCAGATGCAAGAAATGTATCCACCAACGGATGTAAATCGCGCGAGTTTGCAGAAATGAATAGCGGGCCTCCCGCTCCACGATAATCATCCGCCCCTGCTTCATTGTCTTCGATTTGTTTGTATGCGGCGCAAATGGCATTCCATCCCCAACTATCACCTGCGATCTTCCCCCAATCCTCATAGTCAGATTTGTGTCCACGCGCCCAGACCATCGCATTTATTGCACTGGATCCGCCCAATATTTTGCCTCGCGGCCAATAATCTGGTTTGTAATTTAGTCCTGGATCAACTTCGGTTTCATAGGCCCAATTCAGGCGCTTATCGTAATAGAGCTTGCCATAGCCCATTGGCAAAGAAACATAAAACCGTCGATCTGAGCCGCCAGCTTCAAGCACTAGAACTGTATATTTACCTCGTTCCGATAGGCGATCAGCCAATACACACCCAGCAGATCCTGCACCCACGATCACGAAATCATAGCTATCCTGCATTTTTACCTCGGTTTTTCTATATCATATAAAGCATAATAGGCGTTGGGCTGCCAATCTTTGACGTCTGCGACAACATATTTTGCGCGTGATAGCCAGTCCTGATGAACCTCAATTCCCCATCCGGGAGCGTCGGTTATCTCAACTTTGCCATCATAAATTTTGAATGGGTTAGTCGTGAATAAACCATGCTGCCAAGGATAGTAGTCGTCGCCTTCAATAGATAATTCTAAATATTTGCCTGCATTTGGGAGCGCTTTCATTACATGCATCGAGCATACTGTTACCAGCGACAAGTTTGCTGCGTGAAGGGTACAAGGAAGGCCTGATCTTGCCGCAATATTCGCGACGTCTAATGTGCGGCAAATACCGCCGACATACATGATATCAGGTTGAATAACATCAACCGCACGCATGTCGATCATGCGTTTCCAAGTAGCTATGTCCCAGTCTTGTTCACCACCTGTGACATCGATCTCCAGCGCTTGAGTGACCCTCTGCGTTGCTTCAAGATCCCAATAGGCCACTGGTTCCTCGTAATGTGTTATCCCGTAGTCTTGTAGCATTTGGCCAATTTCGATTGCACGTGAAACACTGAAAGCAGAATTTGCATCCACCAATAAATCAGCCTGACCTATTAGTGAGTTTGATACCGTTTTAATTATGTCCTCGGTCCGCCCTGGCCATTCGTCGACATCATTTCCACACTCTGCTCCGATGCGGAATTTGATAGCGTCGAAACCCTTTTCGCCACAAAGGCGCTTTAATCTCTCAGCCTCGTCGCTCGGAGTAATGTTGCGCTTCATTGAACTTGCGTATGTACGCAATCGACCTGTAGTTCCTCCGATTAGCTCGACGACAGGCTTGTTTGTGCGCTTGCCTTGCATATCCCAAAGAGCGGTGTCCAATCCTCCGATTGCGCGGGCACGATAACTTCCTGGAAATTTTTGTTCCCGCCTGTGGATTAGGTCCACTAAGTGTGGAATGTCTTGGCAGTCCTGACCCAGGGCCCAAGGTACAATCTGGCGATGAAACACTTGCGCGGTTATGTCAGCGTTGTAAGGTGCAGTTTGGCCCCAGCCGGTATACCCGTCATCACTGGTTACTTTTACAAAGCAAACAAATTCATTCGAAAAGGTCTCTAGCTTAACGATACGTGACAATGTTTCTTCCTTAATCTTTTCCACACTGTTCGATTTATTTTGATCAAACTGCAAGAGTGTTCTGCTGTTTACTAGTACCTCGTCCTCGTAATTCTAGGCAAAGGTAATAGGATAAGAATTTGCCATCAACTTCAAAGCCTTACTTTTTTATTTATTTTTTTACTAAGATGGCCATAAAACGCAGTTTTTGTGATATGATGAGGGAGCTTTTCCTTGGTGTTCTGTTAGGTTTATTAATGGACCAAAATGCTTCATAACTATTCTGCTTGCCTGCTTAGATACGCCTCCGTCAGGCTGCGTGCTGTGGACACAAAACGTGCATTGCGCTCTTGAGAACCCTCTTCGTTCATTCGTGACATAATCCAGCCCACGTAGGTCAAGGCACGCAACACAGCAAATAAGTCAAGCGACGCAAGATCTAGATTACGAACCGACTGATAACCTGTCAAAAGCGATTGTTTAAGCGTCGCGTAATCCGGTTCTGTTTGGTTTCGTAACAAAGTGGTGGCAACATCAAAAAGGCGAAAGCCAAAACCACTGTCGTCAAAATCAATGATTTGCACCTTATCTTCGTGAATCAAAACATTCTCTCGGACGAGATCGGCATGAATTAGTCCAAAGTCCAGATCCGCTTTGCGCGCTGTCAATTCGGATTTTGCCACGGCGCGCATATGCAAGAAGAGTTCGCGATCCTCAGTGCTCAGCGTCGGGTTATCCCAGAAGCGGTCCCAGATCGGTATCTCGCCCAACAACCCATCGCGATCCCAGCGACGACGGGTAAAACCTTCGGGCAATGTCCATGCATCTGAGATGGTGTGCAGACGCGCCATTTCGCGCCCAATGGCATGGAACGTGGCCGTCCTATTGTTGACCTTAAGCGGCACACCGGTTTTCCCGAGGGGCTCCCCCTCTAGCCAGCTTAGAACATCGACGGCGACCCCGTCGATCACATGTAGCATCTTGCCCGCAGTCGAGGTGATTGGCGCAGGAACATCTAGCCCACCTGCTGAGACCGCGTTCATCCATTGCAGTTCACAGCGCAACTCAGCGTTCGAGCAATAACCCTGGCGGTGCAGACGCAACGCATACGTGATACCGTCTTTTGCGATGCGGTAAACTCTGTTCTCTCGTGCTGCGACCAGACGGCAATCAGCACCGTCAAAGCCCCATTGAGACATTGCCTTTTCAACAATACTTTTCATGTACGCAGGGGCATATCAGACAGAACCGCGTCCAACGTGTCAAACAACAGGTCCGCGTTCTCTATCGAAAATGGCAGCGGCGGGCGTATCTTGAGCGTGTTTTTATGCCGCCCCAGTTTTGAATGGATAACACCGCGATGGCGCATTTCATTTATGATACGGTCGGTAAATTCGCTGGCTGGCTCTTTGCTATCACGGTCAAGAACCATTTCTGCGCCAAAAATCAAACCTGATCCGCGCACATCCCCAATAAAGTCGTATTTCGCCTTTAGCGTTTGAAGACGTGCGCGGGCGTGCAGCCCGACCACACGCGCATTATCGACCAACTTTTTCTCTTCGATTTCTTCCAAAACGGCCATCGCGGCCGCACAAGAGACAGGGTTGCCCCCGAAGGTGTTAAAATAGCGATATCCCTTGCGAAAGGTCGCGAGTATCTCGCTGCGGGTGACAAGCCCCGCGATTGGGTGACCGTTTCCCATAGGTTTGCCAAGCACCATTACGTCGGGCACCACGCCCATTTTCTGATGCGCCCACATGTGGGTTCCAGTACGGCCAAAGCCCGATTGGACCTCATCACAGATTAAAATCCCACCTGCCTTTCGCACAACTTCAGCCACCGGCTTTAGCCAGCCATCCGCGTTGTCAGGAAACCCTTCATTAAGGAAATATGGACAAACGACCAATGCCGCAAAGCCAACGCCTGAATGTTCGTGTTCTGCAATTTGCTCGGCAACTTGATCGGCAAAACGCGTGCCGTCGGAATCGGGGCTACGGTAACTATCGGGCGCTTCTACAAAGCGAAGATACTGCCCCAATCCAAATCCGACAGATGGGGCATTGGAAAGGCTCAGCTGGCTGACAAGTGCGGTATTCCCGTGATAGGTTGCGTCGGTTGCTATGATCCCACGCTTACCGGTCATCCCCTCGGCCATACGCAGGGCAATGTCATTCGCCTCGGACCCAGTGCAGGTCAACACTGCGGCATCCAGTGTGACATCCATCGTACCCGTTAGCTTTTCGACATAGTCCAGAATACCGTCATGCAAGTAACGTGTATGCGTATTAAGCGTGCCCGCCTGACTGCAGATCGCCTCAACGACGCGCGGATTGCAATGGCCCACAACAGGAACATTGTTATAGCAATCAAGATATTTACGGCCTTCGGCGTCCCAAAGCCAGACGCCCTCCCCACACACAATATGTACTGGGTCATCGTAAAAGGTTGAAACATTTGGCCCCAGCAATCTTTGTCGATCTGCAACCAGGCCTTCGATATCGCGTTTCATTATCACAATCCTGCCTGTCTCAGTCGCGCTGTGCGCAGGACAACGTTGCCAACCAGTGATCGAGCGTCACGAGGTATGGCCACCAATTTCAGCTGTCGCGACGTTTGGGGCAGATTGCACGTGGGACATGTCCAGCCTGCCAAAACCCGGGTAAACAGTCGCGATAAATTTCTAACCCAGAACTGTTGGTCTTTTGTCACTTGTAAACCTCGCGCCGATCGGCAAAGGTGCGAACGCGTTTGCGCCAGGCGCGATAGCTGCCTGATTTTAAGTTTTGTCGCATCAAGGCCTTAACATCATCTGGTCCGAGACCATGCAAGGTACGGATCTGATCAAAACTCGCATGATCGCTCAACGCCATCTCGATGATTTCGCCAAGTGTTGGAGGGTCTAGATTATATTTTTTCATGCGAAGAAAATCATCTTTCCTGTATAACAAGTCAACCTGAATACCTCTTATAGCTCCTTATGTAAAATTGGACATTTCTTTTGCCTAGTTGGGGCGTCGCGCCATAACGCCAGTTATAAAGTGTACACCGGTTAGACATACAACTTGTCCTAATTTTGGTGACCAACTTTGTAATTGCGAATGATCCTCGAACTCTCAGTTCCATATGGCCGCCTGTTTGAGTGTTCGTTTTTAGAGGAAGTAAACAAACACACTTCGACACGTGTAGGCGGCTGTAGATTCCAGAATGATTTTGATACCCTGCGCGCATTGTAAATCGTTGTGCGCTTTTAATTTCAGACAGTGATGCTCTTGGTGGCTGATAAAGTGGTTACCTCAACACAAAAACGGATCCCGTGAGAAAACAATGTTTTAGTGTAATTTATCAAGATTAAGTGGTGCCTAGGGGCGGAATCGAACCACCGACACGAGGATTTTCAATCCACTGCTCTACCCCTGAGCTACCCAGGCACTGGACAACGTATATGTTGTGGGTGAGCGCTTACTATGATGAAGTTTTGTCCGTGTCCAGAGGGTTTAGCAAAAAAAGTCGATAATTCATATGCGATTACTGTTTGTGGTTAGTTTTTCCAAGGTTTCGATAAAGCGTTGGCGCGATTGCGGCAAACTCTCTAACCCTAGATCGGGCACAACACGCGTTTCTAAAAAAAACTGGGTGAGTTTCAGCCCCTCGATCGCATCGGACACGCTTGCTCCGAGTCCCTTTGCAATGTTGGGCAATGGCAACAATTTATCCGCCCATTCACCTGCGCCATGATGCGATACAGCACGGCCAGATTTTGGCGAAACATAGACCAGGTCTTGCGTCTGCCCTGTGACAGCACATTGTGACAGATCTAGGCCAAAGCCAAGATGTGACAGGATAAACATTTCCCAATGAAAATACCCAACAGCCAATGCGTCTGGGATGGCGAGCGTTTCTAACACAACATTTGTTAGGTCATAGAGCTCTGCTGCGGGATCGCGCTCAGGTAACACGCGCAACAAAAGGGTTGTGATGGCGCTCAGCGCGGCAAGGGCTGTGCGGTCCTCGATCGCCCGCGACCGAGATTTTACAAGGTCGACCCGAAAGCTACCTAGATGATCATCCAGACGCGCCCGCCAGGTCACATCTATTATGCTGCCTGCTTGCAACATAGGGCGATATTTTCGTGATGTCCCGCCACGCACCACGCCGATATGACGGCCATGGTTTTGCGTAAGTGTGTCAAGAATGACCGAAGTTTCACCGAATTTTCGGGTGGCTAGAACAATGCCTGTATCGCGCCATTCCATGATGAACCTGTCAAAATTTGGGGGCACAACGACGCCCCCAAGTGGATTACACTGTTAGGATCGTTGATCCCGTGGTTTTGCGTGTTTCTAAGGCATCGTGTGCGGCCGCGATATCATCAAGGCCAAATCGTTGATCGATGCGGATTTTGACGTCCCCAGCTTGTACTTTGCCAAACAAATGCTGTGCCATTTCCTGACACGTGTCATGATCTGCGATATGTGTGAACAAGGTCGGGCGCGTGATTTTCAACGATCCTTTTTGTCCCAAGATCGCGGGGTTAAATGCCGGAACCGGACCAGATGCATTGCCAAACGTGATCATCATACCTAATGGTTTCAGACAATCCATTGACCCTTCAAATGTTGATGCGCCGACCGAGTCCATGACAACATCAACGCCTTTTCCGTCGGTTAATTCCCGGACCGTTGCAACAAAATCCTCGGTAATGTAGTTGATGCAATGTGCAGCGCCATGGTCCAATGCCAACTGACATTTGTCGTCTGAACCCGCAGTGCCAATCAATGTAATGCCTTCGGATTTCGCCCATTGGCATGCAATCAGGCCAACGCCACCTGCTGCGGCATGAAACAGTACTGTATCGCCTCGTTTAAGTGGCGTTGTGCGATGGAATAGATATTGAACGGTCAACCCCTTTAGCATCATTGCCGCACCTTCTTCGAACGATATGCCGTCGGGCAGGGGGCATACCTGGGCGGCGGGCATAACGCGCCGTTCGCAATATCCCCCCGGAGGCATCGAAGCATAGGCTGCGCGGTCGCCGACCTTAAGATGGGTTACACCCTCGCCGACTGCCTCAATCACGCCTGCCGCTTCCATTCCCAACGCATGAGGAAGGTTTAGTGGATACAAGCCAGTGCGCTGATACACGTCGATGAAATTCAAACCACAGGCTTTGTGCGCGATGCGAACTTGGCCGGGCCCAGGATCGCCGACGGGCATGTCCTGGATTTTTAATTTATCGGATCCGCCGAATTCGTTAATGATGACTGTTTTATTCATTATTTCCTCGTCTGATATTGCGATATACTTACATTCGTTCTCTGGTGTTATCCGCTTACCTTTAGGACAATTTTACCGATATGTGTGCTTGTTTCCATACGGGCATGGGCTTTAGATGCGTCGGCTAAGTCGAATTCGCTATCCATTATGGGGCCGATCTTACCTTGATCAAGTAATGGCCAAACATGCGAAAGCAAACTTTCGGCTATGCGCGCTTTGGCCAAATCCGATTGCGGGCGCAGGGTGCTGCCAGTAAAAGTAAGCCGTCGCGTCATGAGCGTTGCAAAATTAACCTCAGCTTTCGCGCCTTGCAAAAACGCGATTTGCACCAGTCGTCCGTCATCGGCCAAGGCTGATAAATTGCGGGGGATATAGGATCCCCCGACCATGTCCAGAATAACATTCGCGCCGCCATGATCTTTCATCACCGAAACGAAATCGTCGTTTCGGTAGTTGATCGCGACCTCGGCACCCAAGTCAAAACAGGCTTGGCACTTTTCATCTGAACCTGCGGTGACAAAAACACGCGCCCCATATTCGCGGGCCAATTGAATGGCCGTTGTTCCGATGCCTGAAGATCCGCCATGGATCAAAAAGCGTTCACCTGATTTCAGGCCGCCCCTTTGAAAAACATTAGACCAGACTGTGTAATAGGTCTCGGGCAAACAGGCTGCCTGTTTTAGGTCAAAGCCCTTAGGCACCGGCAGGCAATGTGCAGCAGGTGTTGCAACATATTCGGCATAGCCGCCCCCTGGCAAAAGCGCACATACCTGATCGCCCACTGACCAGCCGCTTACACCGCTGCCGACGGCTATGATTGTGCCAGAGGCTTCTAAACCCGGAAGATCAGAGGCATTCGCCGGAGGATTGTAAAGCCCCGCACGTTGCAAAGCATCTGGCCGGTTTACTCCGGCATAAGCGACTTGGATAATGACTTGACCCTGTTCGGGCGTAGGGATGGGGCGTTCACAAAGCCTAAGAACGTCAGGCCCGCCGGGCTGCGTGATTTCTACAGCGCGCATCAAGTCGGTCATTTATATGTCCTTTGAATTGGGGGTCCAGAAACCTGGACGATCATTTTGTGAATTCTGAGGCGCGCGCACGCGTGACAAAAGCGCGGTTGGCCCTGCCAATAGGCGCGTCAAGGCCGTATTTTCGCGTAGTCTCGATTTTGCTTTTTCAATTTGCATGACATTTTCGATGCGCCGATCAAGGAAATCCCAAGTCTGTTCGTGATCTTCTGATGTATCACCCAACCAATACAAGACAGTTGCACTATAAACGGCGCTTAGGATGGTTCGTTTCGAATACCAGTTATAATCATCAGACGTGTCAACAAGGGTGGTCCAAATTAAATCGCTGGTCCCCCAAATCAAATCCGCACCACGTTTCATATTATGAGGCAAAGCAAACAAAGTTGTTGCACGACGCACAATTTCTTTATCGTCTAAAACTTCTAGGCGCACCCGTATCGCGGTTGCAATTTTTTCACGAAACTTAAGGCCGCTAAGATCGGTTGCGCCTAACCGCTTTAGCATGGCTTGGTCCCCTTGGGTGTGGGACAGGATCGCCAAATCAAGCGCACCATTTGGACAATGAAGGCGTGCGATTGATTCGTCGATTTCGGCATCTTTGCAGGCAGCGCGAAAGGTTTTGTCCCCCCAGCCATCAAATGAAACATGCCCCATAGCCGCGTTCAAAAGCCGTTCAGCAATAGATAGGTTATCTGACTGGTTCATTTCAATTCCTCTCTGGCCCTATGACTAGACAATTTTGAAACGTTTTGCTATAGGCAGTCTTCCTGCAATTTTGCAAACTCTAACTTAGAAAGGTGGTGAAAACCACATGCAGGTAAGCGTTCGCGATAATAACGTCGATCAGGCACTTCGTGCTCTGAAGAAAAAGCTACAGCGTGAAGGTGTTTTCCGTGAAATGAAGCTAAAGCAGCATTTCGAAAAACCCTCCATCAAGAAAGCTCGCGAAAAAGCTGAAGCAATCCGTCGTGCCCGTAAATTGGCGCGTAAGAAAGCGCAGCGCGAAGGTATGCTATAAACAGCACACCATCTAACGACATTCCCCCCGCGTATCATGCGGGGGGGATATTCTAAGGAATGTATTATCACACTAAAGCAGTACGCATGTCGCTAAATGCGCTGTTGTGTTCGCAATTTATTTAATGCACAAAAAATGACCAAATTAACGATTTTGTTAATATGACAATGTTTTTATATTGAGACACTTCGTAAGTGTCATGAGGTGGTTTGGTGCAGTTTCGGTTGGAAAAGCTTAACAAAATTTGTTTCGCGGGTGCGCGTGTTATGGATGTCGAAACTTGCTTTTATGCAAAACGTTCACAGGATGGTTCATTGGCGCTATTGGGGACGCACGGTCTGTCGTTTCCCAAAAGGGTTTTTTTGCCTGCCGAGATTATATTTAGTCAAACCGAATTTTTGCAATATACAGATGGCCCATATGAGGTGAAGGTCACACACCCTATGGTCCACCGGTTAAAGGCATATTATTTCGGGGGTATAAGGAAAATTTTACCTGAAATAGGTGAAATTGGTTTCATTGTAATGTCGCGCTAACACCGCGGTATTGTCGATCGACGTGAATGCGAAGCGTTCATCGCGCTTGGGCATGTACAGAATATGATTGTGGCAATAGATCGCACGAAATTAACAAATAGTTTCGATCCTACAAGGCATTAATCAATAAACCTTAGGAACGTAGAGTTCGTCTGGCAAAACCCGACGTTCATAATCAGGGTTAAACACGCGTTGTGGCAGTTCGACCAAATCGTGTGGGATTTCATGGTATGGAATTTTACTTAGGATGTGTTCGATGCAATTCAAACGTTCGCGTTTCTTGTCATTGCCCTCGACGATGTACCATGGCGCCTCTGGAATGTTGGTTTTTGCAAACATATCTTCCTTTGCTTTGGTGTATTGTTCCCATCTCACGCGGCTTTGCAGATCCATTGGTGACAATTTCCATTGACGCATCGGATCGTGAATACGCATCAAAAAGCGTAATTGTTGTTCTTCGTCAGTGATGGAGAACCAATATTTCAATAAAATGATCCCAGACCGGACCAACATGCGTTCGAATTCGGGGACATCGTGAAAAAATTGTTCAACTTCGTCGGGCGTTGCAAAGCCCATCACCCGTTCGACACCTGCGCGGTTATACCATGAACGATCAAATAAAACGATTTCACCACCCGACGGTAAGTGCGGGACATAGCGTTGAAAATACCATTGTGATTTCTCACGCTCTGTCGGTGCTTGTAACGCAACGACACGTGCGACACGTGGGTTAAGCCGTTGGGTGATGCGTTTGATAACCCCCCCTTTACCCGCGCTGTCGCGCCCTTCGCATAGGATCAAAACCTTTGCGCCCGTTGCCTGAACCCAGTCCTGCAGTTTGATAAGTTCGACCTGCAACCGCAGCAAGTTTTTGTAATAGGTGCGCCTATCCAACATATCGGGATGTTTGTCTTTATAGATCTTGCGCAATTCTTCGGTCAGGATTGGTTGATTAAACTCACTCTCGAATAGCTCGTCCAGCGTCTCTTCTAGTTCTGCTTCGATCCAGCTTCTGTTTTCGTCATCCTCGGGGGCGGTCATTGGGGCACCTATTTGGGCGTTAAAGGTTGTTTAGGATTATATCTGAGGCTTTTTCAGCCATCATAATTGTTGGCGAATTAGTGTTGCCGCTTGTTATTTTTGGCATTGCAGATGCATCCACAACGCGCAGATTTGCGATGCCACGCATGCGCATTTCACCGTCCAAGGGCGCGCGATCATCCGTTCCCATTCGCACCGTACATGTGGGGTGAAAGATAGTGGTGCCGATATCGCCAGCCGCTTTTGCAAGATCTTCGTCAGTTTCGTACGCAATGCCAGGTTTGATTTCAGTGGGGTTGTATTTTGCCAATGCGGATTGCGCCATGATCTGACGCGTCAAACGAATTGCATCGATCGCGACGCGGCGGTCCCCTTGGGTTGCAAGGTAATTGGGTGCAATCATCGGTTTATCCTTTGGCTGCGCAGACCTTAACCGTACTGTTCCGCGGCTTTCAGGACGCAGATTACAAACCGACGCTGTGATCGCGGGATAATCATGCAAGGGTTGACCAAAGGCCTCTAAGGATAGAGGTTGGACATGATATTCCAGATCGGCTGTTTCTAGATCGAGCCGTGACTTTGCAAATGCACCCAATTGGCTGGGGGCCATCGACATTGGCCCTGATCGGGTAAGGGCATATTTCAGCCCAATCTTGGCTTTTCCCCAAATCGAATTTGCCATCGTGTTCAAAGTTTTTGCACCTTCGAGACGCCAAGAACATCTTAATTGCAGATGATCCTGCAGATTTTCGCCGACCTCAGGTGTGTCTTGGATCACGTCAATACCATGACCACATAAATGCTGCGCCGGTCCAATGCCAGACAGTTGTAAAATCTGTGGTGATCCAATCGCGCCCGCACTTAGGATAACTTCGGCGCGCGCAACCACTTTTTGCGTGGCGTCGCCGCGCGAATATTCAACACCAATTGCGCGGCCGTTTTCAATCAAAAGGCGATTGACGTGGGCGTGTGTGAGGACCTTAATTTTGTCTTTGCGCTTTGCGGTACGCAAGAACGACTTGGCGGTGTTTACGCGCCAACCTGATCGTTGATTGACCTTGAAATAGCTGACACCTTCGTTGTCTCCAGTGTTGAAATCGGCAACCTTGGGAATACCGGCTTGTTCTGCGGCATCGCGCCAATCGTCCAAGACATCCCAATGCAGCCGTTGATTTTCAACCCTCCATTCGCCGCCGGCACCGTGCATGTCGGACGGGCCGTCCATGTAATCTTCGGATTTCTTGAAATAAGGTAGGACATCATCCCATCCCCAACCCGTAAGGCCCATTTGCCGCCACCCGTCGTAATCGGCGGCTTGACCACGCAGATATAACATCCCGTTGATAGAACTACAGCCGCCCAACACTTTGCCACGTGGGTACAATAGGCTTCGGCCGTTTAACCCCGGGTCTGCTTCGGTCTTGAATTGCCAATCGGTCCGTGGGTTATTGATGCAATAAAGATAGCCCATCGGAATATGTACCCAATGGTAATTGTCGCGGCCGCCTGCTTCGATCAATGCGACGGAATGCCCGGCGTCTGCCAACCTTTTTGTGACAACGCATCCCGCGCTACCAGCGCCTACGACAATATAATCAAACTCCAAAATAGACCTCTTTTTGAATAATCTATGGTCCTCACTGAAAAAGCACAAGCAACCTTATGCTAGAGTTGCGCGCGCCATGCTTCCAAAATGTGCTTAGCTGTCATCAGATCCAGATGCGCACCACCGCCATTTTTGAACAGGGTAATTTCCTCGTCGGTTTCACGTTGGAACCGCTCTGGCGAATAATAATCCGCAACGATGTCAGTTTTGTGAATGACGCCTTGTGCCAATGGAATTTTCAGTTCTCCGATATGATCGACTGTCGTGTCCAAGCTGTCCACAAAAATGCGCGACCGTGTCAGGGCATCATCGTTGGTTTCGCGCATGTCTGGTCGATACGCACCGATAAGGTCTAGGTGCTGCCCGGCACGCAGCCACGCACCTTTAATCACCGGGTCTGTTGACATAGTCGCCGATGTTATGATGTCAGCCCATTGGACAGCATCCTGCAGGTCGGGTGCAAAGGTCGTGTTGGTAAAGTCGTCTGCGAATTTTTTCCCCGCGGCGGCCGTCCGATTCCACACTCGGAATTCGGCATCTGGAAATCCTGCACCATATGCGGCGCGTAACGAACGCCCCACTGTGCCCGCGCCCACGATAAGTATCTTTCTACTGTCACGACGGGCGAGTTTAAGCGCAGCGCACAGGCTGTCACCTGCCGTTTTCCATTTTGTGACAAGATGAAAATCTACCAATGCATCCAACATGCCGGTAACGTCATTATAAAGGTTTACACCACCATTGATCATTGGAACGCCGTTTGACGGGTTGCCCGGGAACACAGTTGCGGATTTGACCGCCAATCCCAACCCATCGATCCATGCCGCACGGTTTAATAACGTATCACGACCGCGGTATAGGAATGTGTCCGTGATTTCAGCCTTGGGCAATTTGTGGCCTGCATCAAATGCCTGCGCCAACGCATGCCAGTCTAGGACGCTTTCGCCTTGTTCAAATGAAATCTGGGTAATGGTCATTGTGCTTCGCTTTCTGACAAAAGCCCGTGTGAGATTAAACAGTTTGCCCAACCTTGTGGGTCTGTGAAAAGATGTGTGTTCCAACCGCGCGATGCAGCTGTGTCAATGTTTGCGGGCAGATCATCGGTGAATAACAATGTATCTGGTGCGAACCCGCAATCGGTTTCGATATGCGCATAAATGTCGGCATAGGGTTTAATCATTTTTAAGCGACCCGAAATATAGGCATGGTCGAATTCGCGCAAGAAAGGATACCGGTCTTG
>Ga0181600_10001398_pt1 | contig 18803 bp, 13 predicted proteins | sample 041ome_2_FD_132982 | JGI IMG/M metagenome (GOLD analysis project Ga0181600, IMG submission 132982) | Coastal salt marsh microbial communities from the Groves Creek Marsh, Skidaway Island, Georgia - 041406US metaG (megahit assembly) | ecosystem: Environmental > Aquatic > Marine > Intertidal zone... | reverse complement strand
TCCGCATAGAGGCGGAGCACGGCGGACAGGGCGGCAATCGTCATCTTGTCGCAGCGCAATGCGCGTTTCATGGGGTTTTGCTTTATCCGCGCGATGTAGTCCTTCGTGCCGACGATGATGCCGGCCTGCGGCCCGCCCAGCAGCTTGTCGCCGGAAAACGTAATCACATCCGCCCCGTGTTTCATCGCCTCCATCGGCGTCGGCTCATGCGGCAGTCCGAACTGCGCGAGATCGGTCAGCGTGCCGCTGCCGAGATCGATGGCGAAGGGAATGTTGTTGTCGTTGCAGAGTTTCGCCAGTTCCGGTTCCGGCACCTCGGCGGTAAACCCTTCCACCACGTAATTGCTCGTATGCACCTTCATGATCATGCCGGTATCCGGCCCGATAGCCCCGGCGAAGTCTTTCAGATGGGTGCGGTTGGTGGTGCCGACCTCGACCAGTGTGCATCCCGACTGGGCCATGATATCCGGCATCCGGAACGAGCCGCCGATCTCGATCAGCTCTCCCCGAGATGTCGGTACTTCCTTGCCCAGCGCGAACGTATTCAGGACAAGCATCACGGCAGCGGCGTTGTTATTGACGATGGTCGCGGCCTCCGCCCCGGTCATGGCGCATAGCTGGTCTTCGATATGTTCGTCGCGGTCGCCGCGTTTTCCCTCACCGATGCGGTATTCCAGGTTGCTCGCACCGCGCGCGGCGGCGGCCACCGCGTCGATTGCTTCTTCCGGCAGCGAAGCCCGCCCCAGGTTGGTGTGCAGAACCGTCCCGGTCAGGTTGAAGACCGGGCGCAGCGACGGGGCGGCATTTTGCGTGAGTGCCTCCGATGCCGCTTCAAGGATGGCGGTATCCGTCGGCGGTTCGTCTCCTGACGCTGCCATGTCTTTGCGGATTCCGGCCAGTGTATTCCGGATCGCTGCCGTCGTTTCCACCCGGCCGAACGTGTCGATAAGCGGCGCAATCGCGTCCGCTTTCAGCAGCCGGTCGACGGAGGGCAGACGTGCCATGGGAGAAGATGTTTTCCGTGTCATATTGCCGGGAGAATACTGTTTGTGGCGGGATAGGCAAACGGTGCGATGGAGTCGTGCCAATATTGTGAAACCCGCGTATAAATCCCCCCTAGGTTTGCCGATAACGGTACCAGGGGAGACGGATATGAGCGCCGAAAGATCATTCAGCAAGGAAGTGGAATCGCTTCGCCTCGGCGATGGCGAAGTTTTTCATGGCGAGGGGATTCTCGCGGTCACCAAGGCTTTGCTTCAATCCGGCGTCGCTTATGTCGGCGGCTATCAGGGTGCGCCGGTGTCGCATCTGCTCGATGTGCTGCTTGATGCCGAGGAACTGATGGATGAAATGGGCATTCATGTCGAAACCGGCACGAACGAGGCGGCGGCTGCGGCCATGCTCGGCGCGTCCATCAATTATCCGCTGCGCGGCGCCGTTGGCTGGAAATCCATTGTCGGCACGAATGTTGCCGCCGACGCGCTCAGTAATCTTGCCTCGCCCGGTGTGATCGGCGGGGCGTTGATTGTCAGTGGTGAGGATTACGGCGAAGGCGCCAGCATTATTCAGGAACGCACGCTGTCGATGGCGATGAAATCGAGCATGTGGCTGGTCGACCCGCGACCGAACTTGACCTCCATCGTTGATACGGTGGAAAGCTCATTCGAGCTGTCGGAGGCGTCAAACACGCCGGTTATCATGCAGCTGCGCATCCGGTCCTGTCATGTGCAAGGACGGTTCATCGCCAGAGACAACAAGAAACCGCCGATCAACACGCGGGAGCGCCAGAAAGAACCGGCACCTTTCAACTACGGCCGTCTTGCCCATCCGCCTGTGACGTTTGCGCAGGAAAAACTCAAGGTCGAAGAGCGGCTGCCCGCGGCACAGAAATTTATCTGCGACAGGAAGCTCAATGAATTTTTCGACGGAGATATAGAGCGGCTTGGCATCATCGTGCCGGGCGGTCTCTACAATACGCTCATCCGCCGTCTTGCCCGGCTCGGTCTTGCCGACGATTTCGGCAACAGCAAGATACCGCTGATGGTCCTCAATGTGGTCTTCCCGTTGGTGCCCGACCAGATTAGGGACTTCGCCGCCGGAAAAGACGCGGTCCTGATTATCGAAGAGGGTAACCCCGAGTATATCGAACACCAGATCAATACCATCCTGCGCAAGGCGGACATTCAGACGCGCCTTCACGGCAAGGACGTGTTCCCGATGGCCGGCGAATATAACGGCGCCGTCATGCATCAGGGCCTGATGGGTTTCATTGAGGCAGAGGGGCTCGGTATTGGTGATCCAGTTCAGATCCGCGCCGAAGCGGATCGTATCGATGCGGCAATGGACGGGGCCGAGGCGGCGTTTCCGACGGCATTGCCGCCGCGCCCGCCCCAATTCTGTACAGGTTGCCCGGAACGCCCGGTGTTTTCGGCGCTTAAATTGCTGCAGGAAGATATTGGCAAGGTGCATATTGCTGCCGATATCGGCTGTCACGCGTTCGCGACGTTCGAGCCGTTTTCGATGGGGAATTCGATCCTCGGTTATGGCATGTCGCTTGCGAGCGCCGCGGCGGTCTCGCCTTTCCAGGACAAACGATCGATTTCGATCATGGGCGATGGAGGTTTCTGGCATAACGGTCTGACCACCGGGGTGATCGCCAACATGCTGAACGAGGGCGATGCTGTTCTGGTGATCATGCAGAACGGGTTTACCTCGGCGACGGGGCAACAGTTTATTCCGTCGAGCGCCAAGGGCCGGGGCGGCCGCGACCCGGGCATGTCCATCGAGAGGACGCTGGAGGCGCTTGGTGTGCCGTGGATGCGCACGGTGCGGACCTATTCGGTTGCTGCCATGGTGGAGACGTTGCGCGAAGCGCTGACGACCTCTGAAAAAGGTTTGAAGATCATTATTGCCGACGGTGAATGCCAGCTTGCCCGCCAGCGGCGCCTGCGGGGCGAGAATGCCGAAAAGCTCAAAAGCGGCAAGCGGGTCGAACTGCCGCGCTTCGGTATCGATGACGAAGTATGTACGGGCGATCATTCCTGTATTCGTCTGTCGGGCTGTCCCAGCCTGACGATCAAGCCCAATCCCGATCCTCTGCGAGAGGATCCTGTCGCGAGCGTCAATAACAGCTGCGTCGGCTGTGGATTGTGTGGCGAGGTCAGCCATGCAGCAGTGCTGTGTCCGTCCTTCTACCGGGCGGAGCGCGTACGTAATCCCGGCATGCTGGAACGCGCGGTCGAGGGGATGCGTAAATCCGTGATCGGTCTGCTCGGGGGACACGGGGCATGACCGCGCCGCTGACACTGCTGATCGCGGCTCTGGGTGGCGAAGGCGGCGGGGTGCTGACAAGCTGGATCGTCAACGCCGCGCAGGACAGCAACCTGCCGGTACAGGCGACGTCCATTCCGGGCGTCGCGCAGCGGACCGGGGCGACGACCTATTATGTAGAAATCTGGCCGCAGACCTGGGATGAAATCGACGGTGCCGAACCGGTGTTTGCGTTGAGTCCCTCGCCGGGCGAGATCGATGTCTTTGCATCGAGCGAGCTTCTGGAAACCGGGCGCCAGATACAATCCGGCTACGTGACGCCGGATCGTACACTGTTGATCGCCTCGACCCATCGCGTCTTCGCGACATCTGAAAAGATGAAAATGGGCGACGGCCGGGCCGATAACAAGCAGTTGGTTCAGGTGGCGGGCAACAGGTCCAAATCGCAGATATTTTTCGATATGGAAGATGCTGCACGGAACGCTGGTGCGCATATCAGTGCCGTGCTGCTGGGCTCCATTGCCGGTTGCGGCACATTGCCGATTTCCGATGAGACTTTCCGTGAAGGAATCCGGGCCGAGGGGAAGGCCGTGGAGGCCAACCTTGCCGGATTTGAGGCGGGGCTCAAGGCGGCAAAGGGCGATGTCGCGGTACAGGCGTTGCAGCCCGAAGACCGGTTTGCACATGTGACAGCTACCCCTGATCTTCTGAAACGCGCCGCATCGTTCCCGGCCGAGGTGCAGCCGACCCTGGACCACGCGATCCGGCGGCTGATGGACTTTCAGGATACGGCCTATGCGGGGCTCTATCTCGACCGGTTAGCCCCCTATGCTGACGGTGAGGTGGATGTTCTGGTGCGAGTCGCGAAATACCTCGCGGTGCGTATGTCGTTCGAAGATGTCATTCGTGTCGCGCAGGCCAAGACACGCCCCGAACGCCTTGCCCGCATCCGTGCGGAGACAGGCGCTGCAGCAGGTGATTCGGTGAAAGTTACTGAGTTCCTGAAGCCCGGCATCGCGGAATTCTGCGACGTGCTGCCCGAGGGCATCGCGCGGATGGTTCTGGCGCGCGCCGAAAAATCCGAGAAACTTCGAAACTGGCACAAAGGGATGGAGCTGAATTCATCCTCGGTGACCGGCTTCCTGAAACTGAAAACGCTTGCCGGTATGCGCCGCTGGCGTCGCCGCACCTGGCGCTTCCGCCGTGAACAGGAATCGATCGAGGCGTGGCTTGACCTGATTTCGCAGGCACAGAAGCTGAATGCTGCACTGGCTGCGGAGATTGCAGAATGTGCCCGCCTGATCAAAGGCTACAGTGATACCCATGTGCGCGGGACCGGCAATTTCGGACGTATCAATGCGGCCCTGATCGGCCCGGCACTTCGTCGGGAAATCGATGCAGAGTCCGCGGCGGTTGATATAGCAGCTGCCCGCGAGGCGGCGCTTGCTGACCCGGATGGCCTGACACTGACCCAAACGCTGTCGGCATCTGCCGTGCCTGTGCCGGCAAGACGCGAAGCCGCCGAGTGAGGATTTCTGTCGGCGGCATCCTCGCAGCTCTTGTTATCTTTGTTTTTGGGCCCGCTCAGGCTCAGGTGCCGCCAGGTGAGACCGAATATGCTGCATATAAGGGGCTGCATCTGGCAGCCGCCAGTGGTGATGTTGCGGAAATCCGGCGGCTGGCTGCCGACAAGAAACAGCTGAATGCGCGTGATTCTTACGGCCGGACACCGCTAATGGTCGCGGCCTATAAAAGCCGGATCGACGCGGCGACGGCGCTCATCGCCGCGGGCGCTGATCTCGATGCTTTAGAGAACGACCGATACGATGTGGTCACTATTTCTTCCGTCGCGAATGATGTGAAGATGTTGAAGCTGGTCCTCGAATCCGGTGCGAAGGCAGGCCAGATGACCAGCCCCTATGACGGCACCGCGCTGATTGCGGCGGCCCATCTTGGGCATGTTGACGTGGTGAAAGCCCTGATCGCCGCCGGGGCGCCGCTGGATCATGTGAATAATCTGAACTGGACGGCGCTGATCGAATCCATCGTGCTTGGCGATGGCGGTTCGAACCATGTTGCCTGCCTGACGGCGCTGATAGAAGCCGGGGCGGACGTAAATATCGCCGATGGCAACGGGGTGAGCCCGCTGCAGCTGGCGGAGCGTCACGGTTTTGACGAGATGGTCCGTCTTCTGAAGGCCGCCGGCGCGAAGTAATCTGCGTTTGTCGGACTTACTGCGTCTGTTCCTTGGTTTTCAGGAACCGTATGTCAGGCCATTCCTCTGTTGCCGTATCGAGGTGCCACGCATTGCGCGCGAGAAAGACGGGCATGTCATCATGGTCATCGGCAACGGCGCCGCTATTCGCATCCAGAAATTTCTTCAGCATGTTGTGATCGTCCGCTTCGACCCAGCGTGCCGTATGCAGGGACGAGGTTTCAAACCGCACGGGTACATCGTATTCGGACCGGATACGGTCGGCCATGACTTCGAACTGCAGCGCGCCGAGTACGCCGACGATCCAGTCGGTGCCGATCCGGGGTTTGAACACGCGTGCAACGCCCTCTTCGGCGAGTTGCTGCAATGCCCGGCCAAGGTGTTTGGCGCGCATCGGATCGGTCGGGTGGACAGAGCGAAGCATTTCCGGCGCAAAGCTTGGTATGCCGGTAAAGCGCAGCTCTTCTCCGTCGGTCAGCGCATCACCGATGCGCAGGTTGCCGTGGTTGGGGATGCCGATGATATCGCCTGCATAGGCGTCTTCGGCGGTTTCGCGGTCACGTGCCAGGAAAAGCATCGGGTTATGCAGGTTGACCTGTTTGCCGCTACGGATATGGCGTAGTTTCATGCCGCGTTTGAAATGGCCGGATGACAGGCGAAAGAACGCGATACGGTCCCGGTGTTTGGGGTCCATGTTTGCCTGAATCTTGAACACGAAACCGGTGACATGATCCTCTTCCGGGTCGACGATCCGCTCCTCGGCTTTTTGCGGACGCGGTGGCGGCGCCATTGAAACGAGGCCTTTGAGCAGTTCCTGAACGCCGAAATTATTGACGGCACTGCCAAAGAAGACGGGGCTCAGTGTCCCTTCGCGATACGCATCCAGATCAAGTGGCGGGCAAAGCCCCATTGCCATGGGGACTTCTTCGCGCAGTTTTTCGACCGCATGCGGTGGCAACAGCTCGTCCAGTTTCGGGTCGTCCACGCCCTGGCAGATCGTTTCTTCACCGCCTTCATCAGCGATCTTGCCCGCGGCATTGCCTTTTTTCATCAGCACCAGCCGGTCGTCGATCGTGTCGTAACACCCCAGGAAGTCGCGGCCCATGCCGATCGGCCAGCTTGCGGGCGTGACGTCGAGGGCGAGGGTTTCCTCGATCTCCTGCAACAGGTCGAACGGCTCGCGGCTCTCGCGGTCGAGCTTGTTGATGAACGTGATGATCGGCATGTCGCGCAGCCGGCAGACTTCGAACAGCTTCCGGGTCTGCGCCTGGATGCCACGTGCAGCATCAATCACCATGACGGCGGAATCGACGGCGGACAGGGTACGGTAAGTGTCTTCGCTGAAATCCTCATGGCCGGGAGTGTCGAGCAGGTTGAACGTGCAACCGCCATATTCATACGTCATGACCGATGACGCGACCGAGATGCCGCGCTCGGCCTCAACCTTCATCCAGTCCGAATGTGCCCGTCGGGCCTGGCCTCGCGCTTTCACCGCGCCCGCCGTCTGGATCGCACCACCGAACAGCAGAAGCTTTTCGGTCAGCGTGGTTTTGCCCGCATCGGGGTGGGAAATGATGGCGAAAGTTCGCCGGGCGGCGATTTCGCCGCTATGAGCGCTCATGGCTATGTCCAGAAATAGGGTTCCGCACCGTCAGGCAGGATCAACCGCAATATAAGCGTGTCTACAGGGAATTCCAGCATCCGTTGCATATCGCAATGTGGCTTATCGCGGGTTAACATAGCATTGAATCGAGACCGATCAGGAGGTAGCGCCATGGATACCGTCACTGCGACAACACTGGAGTATCAATCCGGCTTCGGCAACGAGTTTGCCAGTGAAGCACTGCCCGGTGCTCTGCCTGACGGCCGGAATTCGCCGCAGCGAGCGCCTTATGGCCTGTATGCGGAACTGGTCAGCGGCACTGCCTTCACGCAGCCGCGGGCTGATAACCTGCGGACATGGGTTTACCGGATGCGTCCGTCTGCGGTTCACGGTGGGTTCCGGCAGGTGGATAACGGCAGTCTGCGCACGCCCCCCTTCAATGAGGGTGTGCTCACACCCCAGCAGATGCGCTGGGATCCGACCCCTGTGCCGGATGAAAAAACCGATCTGATCTCCGGCATGATGACGCTCGGTGGAAATGGTGACGCGAATGCCCAGGCCGGTATCGGCATCCATATTTATGCTGCGAATGCATCGATGGACGGCCGATATTTCTATAACTCGGACGGTGAAATGCTGTTTGTGCCTCAGCAGGGGCGTTTGCGGCTGGTGACCGAAATGGGCGTTCTTGAAGCAGCGCCGAATGAAATTATTGTTGTGCCTCGTGGCATAAAATTCCGCGCCGATCTGCCGGATGGACCATCCCGCGGCTATGTGTGCGAAAATTTCGGTGCAGCCCTGCGGCTGCCCGATTTGGGCCCTATCGGGTCCAACGGCCTGGCGAATGCGCGCGATTTCCTGTCGCCGGTGGCATCGTTCGAAGACATCGAAGGAGAATTCGAACTGGTCAACAAGTTCGGTGGCAACCTCTGGTCGGCACCGATCGGACATTCGCCGCTCGACGTTGTCGCATGGCATGGGAACCTGGGACCTTATAAATACGATCTTGCCAATTTTATGGCCATCGGTTCCATCAGCTTCGACCATCCTGATCCGTCAATTTATACCGTGCTGACATCGCCGTCGGGCCCGGCCGGGCTTGCCAATGTCGATTTCGTGATTTTCCCGCCACGCTGGCTCGTCGGTGAAAACACGTTCCGACCGCCGTGGTATCACCGCAATATCATGAGCGAGTTCATGGGGCTGATCCTCGGTCAGTATGATGCCAAGCCGGAAGGCTTCGTGCCCGGCGGAGCAAGCCTGCACAACATGATGTCGGCGCATGGACCGGATGACGGCGCTTACGAGAAGGCGACAAATGCGGAGCTCAAACCTGAATTTCTCGGTGCGACCATGGCCTTCATGTTCGAAACCCGCTATCCGATTAAACTGACAGACTGGGCGGCACAGAGCCCGCAGATCCAGGCCGGCTATCAGGATTGCTGGCAGGGTCTGAAGAAAAATTTCAACGGAAAGAAATAAACATGCCAAAGCTGAACGAAACGCACGATGCTTCCCTGACAAGCTGGGTCGACAGCGCCAATGAACCCGGCGCCGATTTCCCGGTCCAGAACCTGCCATTCGGGGTCTATACCGATCCGCAGACCGGTAAGGGAAAAGTCGGTATCGCTATCGGTGACATGATCCTCGACGTCACAGCGGCACGCGCCAAGGGCGTGATCGGCGGCGTTGCGGATGACGCGGCAGGTGCCTGTGCGGGCGATACACTGAATGGCCTGATGGCGATGGGTGGGCGTCACTGGTCGGCCCTGCGCGCGGCGGCATCGAAGGCGCTGCGATACGACACAGAGGAAGGTGAAGCGGCCGAAGCACTGGCCGGGGAAATCCTGGTCGCGCAGGCCGATGTCACCATGCGACTGCCGGCGCAGATCGGCGACTACACAGATTTCTATGCATCGATTTTTCACGCGACCAATGTCGGCATGATGTTGCGGCCCGATAATCCGCTGATGCCGAACTACAAGCACATTCCGATTGCCTACCACGGCCGCGCGTCGTCCATCGTCGTCAGCGGCGAGGGCTGTAAGCGCCCGGTCGGACAGACCAAGGCGCCGGATGCCGACGTGCCGTCTTTTGGCCCGTCCATGGCGTTCGATTACGAAACGGAAATCGCGTTTTATGTCGGGCCGGGCAACCCGCTCGGACAGCCGGTGTCCATCGATGAAGCGGAAGATCATATATTCGGGCTCAGCATCCTGAACGATTGGTCGGCACGCGATATTCAGGCCTGGGAATACCAGCCACTGGGGCCGTTTCTGGCGAAAAGCTTTGCGTCCCACGTCTCGCCCTGGGTCGTCACGATGGAAGCGCTGGCGCCGTTTCGCAGTGGGGCCTATCAGCGCCCCGATGGTGACCCGACGCCGCTGCCGTACCTGTCGTCCGATGCGAACGAAGCCGAGGGCGGATTCGATGTACAGATTGAAGTATCGATTGCCTCGGAAAAAATGCGCGATGAAGGAGCCGCGCCGGAAGTCCTGGCTGTTACCAACATGCAGAACCTGTACTGGACGATTTTCCAGATGCTCACGCATCACACGTCAAACGGCTGCAACCTGCGTCCCGGCGACATGATGGGAACCGGCACGATCTCGGGACAGACCGATGATGCGCTCGGTTCGATCCTGGAAATCACCAAGCGCGGCTCGAACCCGATTACGCTGCCGACCGGCGAAGAGCGGAAGTTCCTCGGCGACGGTGACGAACTGATCATGCGTGCCTGGTGCGAACGCGACGGTGCCCGGGGTATTGGTTTCGGCGAATGCCGGGCGGTGATCGAAGGGGCTTAAGGCAGAGCGGTCTCCGCTACCGTCAGGGGTATATTGATCCCCGGGGAGGACCCGGGGATCACCGCCAGTGGCGTAGTGGTCAGTTATCGAGCCTTACCAACTGGCCCATATCGGCGCAGTCCTCGTCGGTCTTCAGACCGGCGGCATGAATGCCGTGGGCTGCCATGTCTTCATCCACGTCCTGGCGATCGCCGGTAACACCGACAGCGCCGATCACCTCACCTGCTTCGTTGCGGATCAGTCGTCCGCCGCCTTCGGCAAAGACCTGTTTCTCCGATGCATCATCGATGAATTTCATGAAATTGGGGCGTTGCTCCGCGCGCACCTGGACGAGACTTGAAGACCGGCCGAGCGCCAGCGCGGCATATGTTTTGCCAAGGGCCATTTCTAGCCGCAGCGCTGATGCATGATCTTCCTTTTTGAAAGCTTTGACTACGTTGCCCGGCTCAACCACCACAGCGGTCATGGGGCGCAGGTTCAGCTCACGGCTTTTTTCGAATATCGCGTCGATAATGATATCGGCCTGTTTGAGCGATATGATGTTCATTTTGATTTCCTTGATCGTGTCGGTGATAACCCTTTATGGGGCAGTCGGCGCAGCTGTGCTAGAATTTTGCAGAATTAATCGGGAGAAACCGGGTGATTGGTGAAAGCCTTAAGCGGATAGAAGATCCGGCCTTGCTGCGTGGCAAAGGGACGTTCGTTGATGACATTCATCTTGCCGGAATGTTGCAGGCCGCCTTCGTGCGCAGCCCGCACCCGCATGCGCTGATAAAATCCATCGATACGGCCCCGGCGATGGCGGCACCAGGCATCCGGGCGATCTACACCTTGGCGGATTTCATGCCGCATATCGTGGATGGGCGTTTGCCCCTGCAATTTCCGACAACCGATTTCGGGCCGGATGTGACGCCGTGGCTGCTTGCCGGTGAAGAAGTCTGCCATGTCGGCGAAGTGGTCGCGCTGGTCATTGCGGATACGCGCTACCAGGCAGAGGATGCCGCTGTACTGGTCGAAGTGGATTACGACCCCCTGCCGTCGGTCGCGGGCTGTGCGGCGGCCTTTGCAGCTGACGCGCCGCTGGTTCACCGTGATACTACCGACAACGTGCTGGTACGGTTCCAGCAATCCTATGGCGATACCGACACGGTCTTTGCCGACGCGCCCCATGTTTTCCGCGAACGGTTTATCCAGCACCGCGGTGCCGCGCATCCGATAGAGGGGCGTGGTGCGGTCGCACGTTATGACGCGCTGGATGATGCAATAACGCTGTGGTCATCGACCCAGATGTCTCATGAAGTACGGTCGGCGATGGTGCGATTGTTCGATATGGATGAAGGCCGGCTGCGTGTGGTTGCGCCGGATGTCGGCGGCGGATTCGGGTCGAAATATATCGCCTATAGCGAAGAGATCGCCGTCGCGCTTGCGGCAAAGCTGCTCGATGCACCAGTGAAATGGATAGAGGACCGGCGCGAACATTTCGTGGCGGCCATCCAGGAGCGCGAACAGGACTGGACGATGGAGATCGCCACCGACGATGACGGAAAAGTCCTGGCGGTGCGGGGCTCCATGCTCAGCGATCAGGGCGCGTACACCCCCCAGGGCATCAACATGGCTTATAACGCGTCGACAGGTGTGCCGGGGCCTTACATCGTGCCCAATTACGATATCGATGTGCACGTGGTCGAGACCAATGCCGTGGCGGCGGCCCCTGTCCGCGGCGCCGGGTACCCCGAAGGTAATTACACGATGGAGCGTCTGCTCGACCGCGCCGCGCAGGGATTGGGGATCGACCGGGCGGTAATCCGCGACCGTAACCTGATCCCCGTGGAACTGATGCCGTACGAGACTCCGCTGAAGACCCGTGCGGGCTCTCCGGTTCAGGCCGATAGCGGTGATTTCCGGAAATGCCAGCAGATCGCGTTGGACCGTATCGATTATGCAGGGTTCGCTGCCCGCCAGGCGGAGGCGCGGGCCGAAGGACGTTATATCGGGATCGGTATTGCCAACAGCCTGAAAGGCACCGGGCGCGGGCCGTTTGAATCCGGTTCGGTACGTATCGAGCGGTCAGGCAAGGTGCGCGTGTTTACCGGCGCGCTTGCCATGGGGCAGGGCCTGAAGACCATGCTGGCGCAGGTGACGTCGGAACAGCTCGGTGTGCCGATCGAGGAAATCGACGTGATCTCCGGTGACACCCGCACCATCGCGCTGGGGCTGGGCGGATTCGCCAGCCGCCAGACGGTGACGGCGGGATCGTCCGTCCATATGTCGGCGCAGGAAGTGCGAATGAAGGTCATCAAAATGGCCGCACATCTTCTTGAAGCGGCGGAGGATGACCTGGAACTTGCCGACGGCAAAGTGCGCGTGAAGGGCGCCGACCTGTCGGTCACCCTGAAACAGGTTGCGGAAATGGCGGCGGGCGCGCCGGGTTACTCCATGCCCAAGGGCGTGGACCCGGGGCTCGAAGCCGATCTCAGTTTCAAACCGTCGGCGCTGACCTATAGCAACGGCGTACAGGCGGTCGAGGTCGAGGTCGATATCGGCACAGGCGCGGTGTCGTTCCGGAATTACGTGGTGGTCAGCGATTGCGGCACTCTGATCAACCCGATGATCGTCGACGGCCAGATCGCCGGTGGCGTCGTCCATGGCATCGGCAACGCGCTCTATGAATGGATGGGCTATGATGAAAAGGGCCAGCCGCTGACGACGAATTTCGGCGAATACCTGATGCCGACGGCGACCGAGCTGCCCCATATCGACATGATCTACGAAAATACGCCCACGCCGCTCAACCCGCTGGGCGTTAAGGGTGTCGGCGAGACGGGGACCGTGCCCGCCGCCGCGGCTATCGTGTCTGCCGTGGAGAACGCGCTTGAACCGTTCGGTGCGCGGCTGACCGATTATCCGGTTAAACCGGCGACCCTCGTCGATATCGTGCGTCAGAGCATGGCTGCTTCAGCCTGAACCCGTTTATCCGCCCTTTGTGTCTTTGCGCAGGATTTGGAGAATCGTGTCGGCTTCCGGCCGGTCCTGGTAATTTCGCAGTGAAAACCGGTGCTGGATTGTACCGTCTTTGCCGACGACAAAAATAATCGGCAGCGCCACGCCATACCAGGAACTGCCTTTTTTGAATTGTGGATTGGCGATGCCGAAGGCCGGGATGATTTCCGCCTTCGCGTCGGATAGCAGCGTGTAGCTGATGTTGCGTGCGTCGGCGAAGCGCTTGAGTGCCGCCGGTTTGTCATGCGTGACAAGCGCGACGTTATAACCGAGTGCGCGAAAGTCCTTGATCTTGGGGTTCCAGGCGACCGCCTGGATCTTGCAGTGGGGTCACCAGTCCAGCGAACGCGAAAACAGGATGACCAGCCCCCTGCTATGGGCGAGAGACTTGAAGTCCTGATGCTGGTCCTGGTGGTCGACGGTTTTCAGATCGTGGGGCATTTTGGCACCAACCGAGGGCCCGGCTTTGAGAGTGTCGTATTTCGACGTATCAGCCGCTGCCTGGACAGGATTGGAAGCAATGGCCGACACAATCAGGATGCCGGCCAGAAGGCTGGTGCCGATCAGTTTATTGGATATGCGCATGTCCAATTACTCCGTTCTGGAAATCTTCTTCAAATTTACCAAGCAATGGGGCATCGATCGATTCAACAATTCGTGTGGGTCTAATTGAGGTAATTTAATACCATCGTAATATATTTTGATCGTTTTGCGTAATTTTTAACGTTTTAGCGCCAAGTTAACTCCTCGGTTGGATTTGATGGCGATCTCGACTGACCGGTTATTTGGCAATGTAAGAGGCGATATAGTGGCCCATTTTGATTCAATGAACGTTGGCTGGCGTGTGCGCCTCGTGATCGCAATTCCGCTCTTTGCCGTCCTGTTTTTTGCGGCTCAGGGCCTGTTGCTAAAGCGCTCCCTCGTTGAAAGTTCCGGCAAAATCGTCGAGCTTGTCGATGTGGGTGAGACCGCGAGTGAACTTGTTCATGAAATGCAGAAAGAGCGCGGCATGTCGGCCGGTTTTATCGGCAGCAAGGGCAAAAATTTCGCGGACAAGCTACCCGGACAGCGGAAGTTGACGGATGAAAAACTGGCAGCCCTCGCCACTACATTCGATACCTTTGACGCGGCTGCCTTCGGCGCATCGATTGCAGCCCGTGTTGAAAAATCACGTACTGCTCTCAAGAATCTGAATTCAATGCGGGGATCGGTCGACAGCATCAAGGCGACCATTCCGCAGATGGCCAAATATTATACGTCCACCATCGCAGGACTGCTCAGTATTACGGAAGAGATGTATGGGCTTACCGACAATGCCCGGATTCTGTCGTCGATATACAGCTATACGGCGTTTCTGCAGGGCAAAGAGCGTGCCGGGATCGAGCGTGCCATGGGTGCAGGTGGCTTCGGCGCCGGAAAATTTGCGCCGGGTATCTATCAGCGTTTCGTGGGTTTGATCGCGATGCAGCATACGTTTTTCCATCAGTTTGAACTCAACGCCGGCGCGGAAGCCCTGGCCGATTATAAAAAAGCCCTTGGTTCATCTGAATTCGCCGCCGTAGACAAGCTTCGTAAGATAGCTCTGGCGAGCCCCGCCGCGGGCACCCAGGGTGTTCAGGCAGGTCAATGGTTCGGGACGATTACGGCAAAGATCAACCTGATGAAACGTGTCGAAGACACAGCCGCCAGGGAGCTTCTGGACGGCGCGAACAAGGTGTACAAAGACGCTTGGCAGGCGCTTTACATTTATGCTGCCAGCCTTGCGGTCATTCTGCTTCTCACCGGCTATATTTCCTGGCAGGTGATCAGCTCCATCGTCGGCCCGGTAACGCGACTTACAGGTGCGATGAAGCGCCTCGCCTCCGACGAACAGAATGTGGAAGTACCCGATACAGGTCGCCGAGATGAGTTTGGTGAGATGGCTGCGACCGTTCAGGTGTTTAAGGAAAACGCCGATAAAATTCGTGGTTTCCAAGGTGAGCTTGAGGAGCGCGAAAAACGCGCGCAGCAGGAAAAGGAAGATGCGATCAGCGCGGTGAAGGACGGCGAGGCCGAGCGCGCTGCAGCGGTGGCACGGGATTCCGAGGAATCGGCCGAACGCGCCGTTTACATGAAGCTCATCAGCCGTGCTTACGAACACCGGATTTCGTCGGGGATGACGACCCTGTCTGCAGCGGCAAGCGAGGTGCACTCATCTATTGGCATCATCCGTGAAAACGCGACGCAGACTTCCGATCAGTCTGCTACGGTGTCTAAAGCCGCCGACCAGGCGACGTCGAACGTGGAAACCGTCGCTGCTGCCGCCGAGGAACTATCTGCATCTGGACAGGAAATTGTCCGCATCGTTGAGGATAACCGCCGTATCACCGATGCTGCGGTCGAGGAATCGAGACGCGCAAAGGAAGGTGTGGCGACCCTGGATCAGGCGGCTGAAAAAATCGGTGAGGTCGTGTCACTGATCAACGAGATCGCCAGTCAGACAAACCTCCTGGCATTGAATGCGACAATCGAAGCGGCGCGCGCCGGAGAAGCCGGCAAGGGGTTTGCTGTTGTGGCGACAGAGGTGAAATCGCTGGCAGACCAGACTGCGCGGGCCACCGATGAAATTTCTTCACAAATCACCGAGATCCAGACAGCGGCTGGTGAGGCGGTCGAATCGATCGGACAGATCGGCGGCACCATCGAACAGATCGCTACCGGCACAAGCTCTATCGTCGAGGCGGCGGATCAGCAGAAACTGGCGACGGAAGAAATAGCGACAAGTGCCACCGGTGCTGCGTCACTTACAAAGGACGTTACCAACAACATGGAATCGGTCAATGTTGCGGCGACCCAGACGAACGGCGCTGCCGAGAAACTCTCGGACTCAGCTGCCGCGCTTTCTCGGGAAACCGATGAGATGTCTGTTTTGTTCTCGCAGTTCATGAAGGAGATCAACTCCTTCGAGACCCTCGTCCGTGGCGAGGATAATGCTCGCACTGCTCCAAAAACGGCGCCGGATTTACCCGATGCGGGGGATCAGGCGACCGAACAGGCCGCCTGATCAAAAACCCTAGTCTTTCATCTTGAGCAGGGATTTTGCATTCCCGCCCCAGATTGCGGCTTTTTCGGTCTTGTCCAGTATGTCCACAAGGTCGACCAGCTCCACCGGGTTGTAATCGCCCATGTCGTACGGGTAATCGGTACCCATGACGATCTTGTCGGTGCCGTATTGCTCGATCAGGTATTTGAGTTGATGCGGCGTAAACACGACGGTGTCGAGCCACATTTTTTTCAGATATTCCGTCGGTGCTTTCGGCAGGTTTGCCCGTCCGTCTTCGCGCGCGCCCCAGACATGATCGATGCGCCCCGAATAGGCCGGCAGATACCCGCCGCCATGGGCGAGCAGGATGCGCAGGTTCGGATAACGTTCCATCACGCCGTCGAAGATCAGCCGGTGTACCGCGACGGTGGTTTCCAGCGGATTGCCGATGACGTTATTGAAATAATGGTCTTCGAACCGCTCGGCGGAGGTAAAGCCGTTCGGGTGGATGAAGATCAGCGTGTCGAGTTCCTGTGCCTTGGCCCAGAACGGGTCGAGCCGCGGGTTGGAAATTTCCGAGCCGTTCACATTGGTCAGAATCTGGAAGCCTTTCAGCCCCAGTTTTTTCACACCGCGTTCCAGTTCGGCGACCGCCATGTCGACATCCTGTAGCGGAATATTGCCGAACGCGACGAAGCGGTCGGGCATGTCATCGACGATTTCGGCAAGGCCGTTATTGACGATTTCGGATGCTTTCATCGCAATATCGTCGGGCAGCCAGTAATAGGCCTGGAAAGGCGGCGGAATGATGGTCTGCAGGTCGATCCCCATCTTGTCCATGTCGATCAGGCGGTGATCGACCGTGGTCAGGTGCGGCATGCGGTCGACATTCTGCTGCATGTTGATATCGCGCGTCATCTCGTTGGCATACAGAATGCCCGGTTCCATTTCGGGCTTGAAATAGGGCTGCGCGATCTCCGCTGCTTCGGGGATATGCACATGGCAGTGAATATCGATGGTAAACGCATCCGGTTTTTTCGGAGCGCTGCCCGGCTGCGGGCGGGCGGATGTGAATACGTAGGGCTGTGCACCGGCCATTACTTTGTTCCTTGGTTGGCTGTCAGGTTAACGGGTCAATGCCGATCTCGCCGGCAAGTGAATTCAGGTTGTCTATCAGCGCGTTATGCAGGGGCACGCCGTTCGCCGTGTAGTCATCAATATGGGCCGCGCGGCCGTCGCCGGGCACGCGCACGCTGTCGACGCCCGCCATCGGGGTCGCGCCGCGCATGGTGGCCGAAACCGCGTCCACCCGCTGGCCGAAATCCAGCACATCTCCGAACCGGGCGGGGTCGACCACGATCATGAAGTGGCCGTTATTCACCGGCGTTTTCTGGTATTCGGCGTCGCCCATGCCTTCGACATCGACGCCCATCTGCGCGCCGGACAGCGTGGCGGCCAGCAGGCCGACAACGAGCGACAGGGCATAGCCCTTGTGGCCGCCGATGGGGTTCAGAATGCCTTCCTTGATGCGCGACGAATCGGTGATCGGATTGCCTTCGCGGTCGATCATCCAGTCGGCGGGCAGGTCTTCGCCGCGCTGGGCAGCGGTGCGCACCTTGCCGAAGGATGACACCGTGGTGGCGATATCCATCACCACGGGCGATCCTTCTGCCGCCGGGATTGCCGCGGCGATCGGGTCGGTGCCGAGCAGCAGGTCCGCGCTGCCCCAGGGTGCCATGTGATTGGCGCTGCCATTGGTGCCATATAGTGCGATCAGGTTTTTCTCCGCTGCCATCGATACATAGGTTGCGGCAGCGCCCGCATGGTTCGATCCGCGCGCGCCGACCCAGGCACAGCCCGATTCGAGCGCCTTGTCGATGGCAAGCCGCATGGCGTATTGCACCACCAGGTGCCCCATGGCGTTGTCGCCGTCGACCACAGCGGTCGCCGGTGCTTCCGTGACGGTGGTGATATTGGGCGTAACATTGATGCCGCCGGCCCGGATGCGTTTGACGTATTGCGCCAGGCGGAAAATGCCGTGGGTGTTGAACCCGGCGAGGTCCGAATCGACCATCAGCCGCGCGCAATCGGCAGCGTCAGTGTCGGGCAGGCCGAGGCTTGTCAGCGCACGGGCGATAAAATCGCGCAATTCGCCGGCGGAAAACCGCCGGGGGGCCGCAGAAGCGGCTGCCGTATCGGACATATAGAGCCTCCCCCGTGAATGGGGCTGTCATCGGTGTTCTTGTTGGCGACACCATACCGTGCCGAATGGGGGTCGCGCCAGCGGATGATTCGGCACACTGCCTCTTTTCAATTTGCCGTCGGCGTGGTTATTGTCTCCCCAGCCTGACACCAGGCGCGGGCGTGGTGAAATTGGTAAACACAAGGGACTTAAAATCCCTCGGCTTCGGCTTTGCCGGTTCAAGTCCGGCCGCCCGCACCAGGATTTCAGCGTCGCTGTCAGGACCGCCTGATGCCTTGATGGTCAAACAGCTCAATCACCATAACCTCCGCCAGACCGATGGCCTGTCCGGCATCGACGCCGGCAGCGGCTTTGTCGTCTGCAAACAGCGCGGGGCAATGAATGGTCGAGACCCAGACATTCTGCCCCGCACTGAATACCGGATTGGATAACCGGGCAGAGGCGATTGTACCGTTCGCATCAATGCCAGTGATTATTTTGGCCGGTTTTACCAATTTTCTACGTGACCCATGTGTTCAATGGAGGGCCTTCGTTCGTTGTGTCGTCGTGTCCTTGCCCCTTAAAACTGGGCCATAATTTTTAGAGGCTAAGGGGGATACTATGGCTCGGAAACGTCATTCGGATGAGGAGATACTGAAGCTTCTGCGTGAGATTGAGGTGAAGCTGGCGAGCGGCAGTGATGT
>Ga0181600_10001396_pt1 | contig 18813 bp, 16 predicted proteins | sample 041ome_2_FD_132982 | JGI IMG/M metagenome (GOLD analysis project Ga0181600, IMG submission 132982) | Coastal salt marsh microbial communities from the Groves Creek Marsh, Skidaway Island, Georgia - 041406US metaG (megahit assembly) | ecosystem: Environmental > Aquatic > Marine > Intertidal zone... | reverse complement strand
GTAATTTTCGATCGTTCTTCTAGGTTTGGTGGGTCCCCTCGAGTTGGATCCGTTCCTTTCCTTTAAGCGCGCGCGGAATCGCGCGGAATCGCGAGGGAAAACGCGTCGGCGTTAAAAACGCGCGTACCGATTCCGTGGTAAACCGTGTGCGCCATCGTCCGTCGTCGTCGTCGAACGTTCGTTCGTTCGTTCGCGTGCGTCTGAAACTGGCGCCATCTTTCTCGAGTGGTTGGTTTTTCAGAGTCTCATCTTAATATGATACAAACGGTTGAAATGCTAAGCCCGGAGCCGCCGAGCGGGAGGGCGCTACAACATGCGAAGCTTTTTCAGCTTGGCGCGCTCCTTCGCGCTCTTTTTCGCGATCGTCGACGGGTTGGTTATCATTTGAGCGGATCTAATACCCACGCCGGTGCGAAGCCTATTCTCCTCCTTGAGTTCCTTCACCTTCTCTCGTCTCTCCCGCTCGGCGCGAATTTTCGCCCCGCGCTCCGCCTTGGCCGTCTTCACCGCCTCTTGGAAGCGCTTCTTTCGCGCTTTTTCCTCCATTCGAGCCTCCCAGGTTTTATTCGAGCCGACGGCGCCGAGCGAGGACGCGCGCGAGGCGCGCATCTTCCACGGACGACCGGATTTCCGACCCGCGTTCGAGTCGTACGTCGCTTTCGCCGCTTTAAAGTTACGAAACGCTTCACCGTAATCTTCCTCCATCGTCATCGTCGCGTCGCCGTCGTCGCCATCGTCGGCGTCGCGTTTACGTTTGCCGTGACTGGTCGTCTTGGTGATGCCTCGATGGTCCACGCCGCTTATGAACCGTTCCTGCGGCGGGACGTACGACGACGCGTCGACGTCGGAGGCATTCCGCTGCGCGGTAACGCCGTCGTGGTCGTCGCTCACCGGGACGACGACGCGTCGCGCGCGACGGGTGGCCGTGGGCATCGTTGTCGTTCGTCGCGGTGTGGAGCGGTGGCGGCTGGCGGCGCGCTTTTTGGCTCCCGGTACATATAATACATGGATTAAGGCTATATATGGGGTCAATAATACATCAACAATCGACGTTGAACGCGACGGATACGCGCAAGACGTCGTCCGATGGACCGTCTTCGACGGATGGATCGGTATGCATCGGATTGGTCGTCGTCGCGCGAAACGGCGCCACGGCGTGAAGCGCGGCGCCGGTGAAGACGACGAGGTCTCCCGGTGTCGGCGCGTGGACGAAGTACGGCGTCGTCGACTCGGCGGCTGTCGCGCGTTCGGCTGTCGAATTCGTTTCCGCCGTTGAATTCGTTCCGGTATCGGCGTCGGCGTGATTTGGTGGTGGTGCGGTGGTGTTTCCACGAATACCGAGCGCGCCTGCGTCTCGGTCGTCTTGGTCGTCTTGGTCGTCGTCGATCGTCGTCGCGCTCGGCGTGGCGAGGTAGAGCACGCCGCTCCATCTATCCGCCGAATCGTGCGCGTGTAATTTATTGTAATCCCCCGGCGCGTTCACGTTGAGCCAACCGTAGACGTCCCGCGCGGTGACATCATCGCGTTGTGAACCGCGTTTCACGCGCGCGTACGCCTCGAGCGCGATGGCGTTGACGACGGTCCAGGATGGCGGACGATTCAGGACGGCGGCGACCGCGTCTCCGGTCGCTCCTTCCGATACCTCATCCTCTGAATCCGAATCCAACAAATCCGCGTAACTCTGGTACCCACCCCGATTCGACCGAACCACCGAAACGTCCGATCCGGGTCCGGGAACCGCCCCGCCGAGCGACCGCGCCTCGTCTTCTCGTCCGCGTCTAAACTTGCGCAACGCCAGCGGCGTCAGCGCGCGCGTCAGTCTCTCTCTCACTTCATCCTTGAGCCTAAACACGTGCACGACCTCCGCGTTGTCGGCGTCCGCGCGCACATCGCCGTTTTCGCCGTTTTCGCCATCCTCTATTCCTCGTCTTCGTCGTCGTTCAACGCCGTACGCCGCGTGCGTCTCAAAGAAACTCGACTCGAAAGCCGCCACGACCAGTGGTCGTTTCGACGCCGTCGACGCGTCGACGCGTTCGAGCGTCGAGGGATCGCGCGCGTGGATTCCATCCGTCGCCGCGATGAGACTCGCGAGCGTCGGTGACATCGATCGGGCGTTGACGCGCGCGTGTGGATGTGAGAACGCGTGGTTTGAGACTTTCTACAACAACGACGACTTGACGCGCCTACGCTTTTTCTGTGTGCGGAATGGTTGGATGTTTAACGGACGTGACGGCGTCATCGGCGTCGTTTAACCCTGGTATCCGACGAGACCCCGACCCTCGACGGACGGGGTGTACGCCTGCCCACCCTTGTTTTTGTTCTTGGCCACCTTGCCGACGAGTTGACGCACGCGACGCTGATCGGCGGTTTGCGTGCGCGCCTTGATTTCGCTCGGATCAATCTCAAGCCTTGGTTGCTTGACGTATTGCGTCGATGAACGCTCGGGAACGATGGCGTGATGGCGGTATCCCGGTTCGCCGTACTTGGGTTCGTCGTTGGCGGCGTCGATGCCGGCGCCGACGTCGGCGGAATGGTCGACGGCGCGCGCCTTTGATTTTTTCGGTCGGCGACGGTCGTCGTCATCCGCCGTCTGTCTTCCGACGTGAATGTCGCCGTAGTGCGAAGAGAGCTCGTACACGGGACGAGACCACTTTTCGATGAGCTTTTTACACACCGTTCTGTTTTGCGGCGTCTCTTCCTCGATGGATGAAAGGAACATGATGTTACGTCCCAAGCCCGAGCGTTTGAGCTCATCCTTGCGTTCGTGCAAATCCGTCGACACCGGAAGCTGTTCGATGAGCTTGATGAGACTCGTTCGAATCGTCAAGTTTGGCAAGTTTCCATCCGGAAGTAAATCCAACCACATCCGAAGCACGGTGAGCAACCCGTGTCGCAAAAACGCTTCGTGAAGCTCCACCATTTTAAGCTTTCGCTCCACCTCGGGCAAGAGCTTGAGCTTCTTCACCGCCGGCTTACCCGCCTTGTACGCCCGCAAATCCTCCTCCACCGCAATCTCCATCTTGGACAGGAAATCAAGCACTTCCATCCTCGCCATCTCCTCGTCTTTTCTCCGTCTCTTACCCTTTCCACCCGGGGCGAACAACTTGCCGAGTTCGTCGTCGCTCTCCTCCGCTTCGCTCGCGTATCTCGCCGCCCCGTCCTCGTCGTCCGACATGTTCGCCCACTTATCCTCCTCAGCCACGCCCTCGTCATCGATGAACGCATCATCTTCAGCAGTTCTCGGCGCGACGTAATCCTCGTTCTGTATCGCGTCGAAATCCACGTCGCCGCTTTTGCTCTTATTAGACTTGGACTGCGACCCTTTCAAAGTAGATTTACCAGCCGCCGCCGCTTTCGCCCGTTTCGTCGCCGCGCGTCGTCGCGCGATCGCCTTGGCGTCCTCCAAATCATCATCATCGTCACCCTCGCCGTCCAACGTCGTCTTCGCGCGACCACCGACGTCGGCGTCGTCGTCTTCTTCATCGTCGGATCCGAAGAGATTTTGCATCAAATTCTTCTTCTTCATCGCGTCCCCATCGTCGTCCGCGACGGCCGGTTCCGTCGTCGTCGGGTCGTCCAGTCCCATCGTCGTCGTTTGCTTCGCCTGCTTCGTCGGGGGCGCACGAACGCGCGGTGATGAGAAGACGACGTCGCGTCACGCAATGAAGTGTGAGGTTAAAATGGAAACGAAATGGACCTCATTATGTGGCGCGCAGTCGCGCGTCGCGGTGTCGTCCTCGGTGAGACGACGACGGCGACGACGACGAAACCGTACGCGAGTTGCGCGTCGTCGTCTGCGCGCGCGGTCGTCACGCGTCGTGGGGTCGTGAGAACAGCGGCGACAGGGACGGAGTCATCATCTTTATCCAACCAGGACGAGGGCCGAACGACCGACGACGACTCGATGCGCCGCGCCGCGCCGCGCGCCGTCGCGGATTGGGCCGAACCGGAAATTCGTAGGTTTCGTCGGTTGGACGAAGAAGAGACTCGAGGGGCGGCGTGCGTGGTGTTTACGGGGTCGTCTATTTTTCGCGAGTGGAGAGAGCGACGCGACTTTGACGCGGATTGGAACCGCGACGGTGGTTTGTCGGCGCTGAAAGCGGTGAATCGGGGATTCGGAGGATCGATGACGGTTGATGTGTTGAGACACGCGGCGTCGGTGGTGAATCACGAGGCGAGGGATGTCAAGGCGGTGGTGTATTACGCGGGATCGAACGATTTGAGCGTCGGCGTCTCGCCCAAGACGTGCGCCGAGAATTTCGTGGCATTCGTGGAAAATTGTCGCGCGAGAGCTGCTAAAAAGGATGGGAGTAAAGTGGGAGTGGTGTACGTCGGGGTGATTGATAGTCCGCAGAAGAGGGCGTTCGGATTGAGCCCGGCGGTGAGGGAGACGAACGCTTTGTGTAGAAAATGGTGCGAAGAGACGCCGGATAGCGCGTTCGTCGACGTCGAGGCGACGTTTTCGAATCCGGATGGAAGCGTGAGGGAGGAAATGTTTCGAGAAGACGGCACGCATCTCGTTGCCGAGGCGTACGTGGCGTTCAAGGCGGCGATTGAACCGAAATTAGACGAGGTTTTAAAAGGCGTGCTCGGCAAGTCGGCGCCAGACGACGAAGACTTTCTGCCTCCCTCGATGCGAAGCATGGCGTGAGAGCGGAAACGGAACGAAACAAACGTACAGTACATTGTGTTTTCATTCTTTGAATTTGTAACTTTTTACAAGCGTGTCTGTTGTATGCCCGCGACGATTTACCACGTGCCCACGTTTTGCATCGACGCCCACGGCTCCTTTGGCTCGAGCGGCGTACCCTTTTGCAAAATCTCCACGCTGATTCCATCCGGAGACTTGACAAACATCATCTTCCCATCCCTCGGCGGTCTAAGAATCTCAATCCCAGCCTCCTGAAGCGCCTCAGCCTTTGCGTAAATGTCATCCACGGCGTACGCCAAGTGTCCCATCGAACGACTCGGCGGCGCAAACGTTTCCGGATCCCAGTTATACGTGATCTCCACCTCGGGCGCGCCCGGCGCCGACGCCATGAACACGAGCGTAAACCGTCCATTCTCGCTCTCTTTTCTTCGCGTCTCTCGAAGCCCGACGGCTTGGAAGAAGTGCATAGTCTTTTCCAAGTCGGCGCTTCGCACCATCGTGTGCAAGTACGTCACGTCGCCATCCTGTACGCGCGGTACGCGCAGCGAGCGGTTCACCGTCAGTCGAACGGGTCGATCGTTCGATCGATCGCGCGACGCTTTAAGATCACATCGTCGTCGTCGTCGTCGTCGTCGTCGTCGTCGTCGTCGTCGTCGCGAACGAGGATCATTAAATCAAATCGCGTTGGATTGTTTCCAAAACAACCGCGCCCTCACCTTTGGTAACGAGTTGTACGTGTCCGACGGAAGGTAACTCGAAATCGACGACGACATCCTCACCGTCGTCGTCCTTCGTCGCCGAGATCGAGACGCTGCGTTCGGCGTCGCGCGCGTTCTCGCGACGTGTGTGAGTGCGTTTGAGAGCGCGCGCATTCGATGCGGCACTTTATGCCGATGTCGATGACTTCGCCGATGCCGGTGACTTCGCCGGCGATGTGTCGATCGTCGATCGATCGCGGGACGGAGAGACACGCGCGAAGGGTGTCGGTGACGACGCGCGACGGCGTGGGAACGGTGAAACGCGGTGGGCGTCGACCGAAAGCGTTGAGTGATGACGCTGAAAAAGAGAACGCTGATGACGTCGCTGACGCTGAAACCGTTCGCCGCGCCGCCGCACCGTCGTTTCCGTCTGCGTCGACGTCTGCGTCTGCGTCGAACATCGCACCGGTATCTCCACGACGGGTGTTCATCGGCGCGACGGGGGCGACGGCGTTGGCGCTGGGTGCAAACTTTTTGGGCGCTACGTCGAGTCTGTTGAGCCGCGACGAAGCGACTCGAAACTTCGCGCGCTCGAACCGATTGGACGTGTTGTACCCGGTGAACGGGTACACGAGGTGTTACTCGTCGTCGAAAGGGTATGAATTCATCGTACCGGTGAATTACCTGTTGGATCAGACGATGGCGTCGAGGAACGCGACGCGAGGCGCCGAGTCGCTCGATCCTTTGAGCGCGCGCGAGCTCGAGCTTCGATCTAGAAACGTTTCGGAACCGGATTCGGCGTACGGACCGATGGGATCGAGCGGGGAGGAAAACGTGTCCGTGATTACGAGCGCGGTGCCGAGGGGGTTCGACCTCGGCGTCTTCGGGGGCGCCGGGGAACAGGCGGAATGGTTGTTAAACAACGTCTTGGCCAAACCCGGTTCGGGTAAGACGGGAAAATTAATCGGTGCGAGTCAGCGCGTGATTCGAGGCGTGACGTACTACACGTTTGAATACACGATTCAATCGGATCAAGGTTGGTTTAGACATAACGTGGCGGTGTTTGCGACGAGAGGGTCGACGCTGTACACTTTTGTAGCGCAAATTCCAGAGTCGCGTTGGCTCTCGATGCGAGACTCCTTTTTCGCCATGGCGGAATCTTTCCGAGTCTTCGTTCCGAGCGGGTGAGCGCGCGTGTTCGAGTCGATCATTCATTCAATCAAGTGCACCGTAGTTGTTCTGTAATTATAACCGGCGCTGTGCCGAAGAAGAATATTTATAATTTCCAGGAGGAACATTTTTCCATCACGTCGAGCGAACCGCCTCTGCGACTTCATCCGCAAAGTTCTTCTCCTCGACGTCGATCCCTTCACCCACCTTGACGCGCGCGAACGCGATCAATTCACCACCCTCCGCCGCGACAGCCTTACCGACCGTCAATGAATCATCCATGACAAACTTTTGGTTTTCCAAACACGTCTCTTCGTAATACTTGCTCATTCGCCCCGCCAAAATTTTATCCACAATGTTCGCCGGCTTCCCGCTCCCTTCCGTCTGCGCCCTAAACACAGCCATCTCCCGCTCGTACACGTCCTTTGGCACGCAATCGCTCCTCAAATACGCCGGCGCGCTCGCGACGACGTGCATGGCCAACTTGTTGGCGAAATCTTCGCTCACGCCCTTCGCGACGACGCACGCCGCCTGTCGACCGACGCCCGGCGTCGTCGCCCCGTGCACGTACGTCCCTATGACCTCTTCCGACCCAGCCGTCGTCGCGTACACGAACGCCCGACGCAAACGCACGTTTTCTCGAACGTTCACCGCGGTTTCCTTTGTCAAATCACCCAAAGTCGTCCATTGTCCGTCGGTATTCGACGACTTGGTCTTCAGCGCCGCCAGCCGAACCGCGTCGCACTCCCCGAACCCCCCGTCCCGCGCCCCACGAAACTCCGTCGCAAACCCCTCATCCGACGCCAACGTCTCCGAGAGAACCTCCCCGGCGCGTCGCACCAACGCCGTGAACGCCTCGTTCCGTGCCACGAAATCCGTTTCGGCGTTTATTTCAATCAGCGTCGCTCCGCGCGCGTCTCGCGTCAACCCCGCGCATCCATCCGCCGATGTTCTTCCCGTCTTTTTCGCCGCCGCCGCCAATCCCTTGGCGCGAAGCGCGTCGTACGCCGCTTCGGCATCGTTTTCGTGCGCCGCGAGCGCGTTTTTCACGTCCACGATGGGCGCGCCCGTGCGTTCACGGAGCGCTTTGATGAGTTCCATCGTTGTGGGTTTGGATGCGCTCGAGCTCAAAGAGCGGTGCCCGAGGGCGAGGGCGCGGGTGAGCCCGCGCGCGAGCATGATCGGTTGATTGATGCGACGGCGACGACGATGGATGCGACTGGGCGTTCGGTCGTTCGGTCGGTCCGGCGTCGCGTCGGGGTGTGTGGTTTTGAAGTTTGGTTCGCGCGCGCTTTTTCGTCTCGCAAGTTTCGCGCGAAGTGAAATGTGCGCGTCAATCATCGCGTTCACGCGGTGTGGCGCTACAAAAGGTTGTGTGCTAATAAAAGTGTACGTGTACATTGACTGTCGTCGACGGGCGACCAGACGGTTAGGTTTCAGGCGTCGGTGTCGGCGCGAGCGATTTCAGAGGCGACGACGACGCGCTCGACGAAATCGCCTAAAATCGCGAGAGCCTTGTCGTCGAGCGCGACGACGTCGCCGCGGTGAAGAAGCTCGGAGACGGAACGGAGAAACGTCCAGTAGATGCGCTGTTCACCGTCTTTGCGGGCGATTCTGTCCTTGAGAAGGTCCTCAGCGCGGGTCCAATCCGTCTCGGCGCTGCCCGGTTCGTCTCGCTCGCATCGCCGTCGCCATAGAATGTGCGCCTCCACCGCCGTTGCCGTGGCTTTGTCCAAGTTTTTCAACGGAGATTCGAGTTGGATGGCACGAAGCGGTATCACCGGTCCTACCGCGCCGATCGATTCGCTGGTTGAGTCACGAAGCGCCTCGACTTCCTCTCGCAACGCCTCTGCGAGGGACAAAGACGCTTCGTGCGTCATCCGCATCTCCGCGAGAGCCTTTCTCGTCGCGTCGTGACTCGCGCGTTCGGCGCGGAGGTCATCGTTGTCGCCGATCAGACTTCCACCGAGCGGTGCGAGCGCGTCTGGATCCTCTCCGAGCTCTCGAAGCCGATTCGCCAAAATGCGTCGAGTCGCTTCTCCGTCTAGATGCTTGAGCCGCAAATCTTCAATCTTCCCCCGCATCGCCCCTTGCTCCGACTCCAACGCGCGTTTCATCTCCCGAACCGCGCGCATCTCTTCCCGAACCTCGTCCATCTTCTTCTCCAGTTCGAATTTCGCGTCTTCGAGCGCCGTCGTCGTCCCTCCGTGGTCGCCTCTTCCGGCGTCTTCCGCCGAATTCATTCTCACCGTCGCCGTCGTCTCCGTCTCCGCGCCCGACCGAACGCGCGCATCGATGACGGCATCCATCACTAACCTTTCGCCTCCAATAGTCGAAGCGTTTCTCTTTCGTCTCTCTCTCAACCTCTTCGCTCGCTCTTCGAGCGCGCCGAACGCCTCGTCCACGCGCGTCTCCAACCGCGTCGCAATCGTTTCGTACTCCTCATCCATCGCGCTCGGTGTCCACGACAAAAACCGCGACGTTGTCATCGTCGTATTTTCATCGCTTTCGAACGCTAAACCAATCGTCGTCGTCTCTTCTTCTTCCTCGGCGTCGCGTCGAAAGAACTCTTCTTCTTCCTCCTCCCGTCTCGCTTTTCCCCTCACGACGCGCGCGCATCGCGATGTACCGCGACGCCGACGCGGCGCATCCACCGCGACGCTTCGTTTCAAACAACGAGACGATAACGACGATAACGACGCGCACGTCCTCGCGACCGTCATGAATGAAATGAATGAGTTTCGCGGTGTGAATTCGTCACTCGACGACGACGACGACGACGACGACGCGCGTTTTCGCCGACGGACGGACCAAAGAGAAGAAGAGGTGGGAGTGGAAAGAACGGGTACCGTCCGCGCCGGCGAAAACCGTCCGGTCGCACCGCGACGAACGAGACTACGACGCGCACGAATGCGGGGAGAACGAATGCGAACAACGGTCTAAACGTCCCAAGATCCTCGTCAATCTATCATTTATAATACGTTAATCATACACGTACCATAATCATTTAGTACACCATATATGTGAAGTATACCTTAACTGAAATGGTTCGAGATTATACACACATAGGTATTGAATATCTCTAGTACACAAATCGAGGGTTTAAAAAGGGTGCGAGGGCACGTCGTCGTCCGCACTCTCTCTCTCTCGCACGCGGTCCCGCAGACCGCATCCCGCGGTTCCCGGTCCGCGACATGAGCGACGCACCCACGCCCTCCTCCTCCTCCGCGCGCGCGGGAAACTCGCGCGAACGCGTCGCGTCCCAGCGCGTTTCCACCGGTCAACTCCCCGGTGGACGACGCCCGATGCAGAAAAAGGCGGCCACCTTTGCGGGGTACGCCGAATCGTCCGAACTCGCCGTCGACGGCGCGTCGACGAAGGCGACGAACAACCCGGCGGTCGCGGGACGCCGGCGCCGCCGCCCGAGCCACCCGTGGTTGGATTACCCGCCGGATTTCGAGAGAAAGTTTGCCGGCGTCGCGTCCGCGGCGTTTAGGGTGCTCGACCCGGCGAATCTGTTGGCGCCGCTCCCGCCCGCGGTGCGGTACTCGCTGACGCGGAACTTTGGGTTCGTGACGAAGACTTTCACGCAGTTTTTCGATAAGGATGGGGTGTCGAGCGTGCAGGAGTCGATCGGGCTCGGGAAGTGATGATATTGACGCGCGGACGCCGGCTGCGGATAGGATGACCTTTGTGAATTATTATTTTACACTCTGCTTGAGAATCTGGCTAGATGGATACAGCGACGACGGCGCACGCGTCTGAGACAGAACCAGTCACTGTTCTTTTTGTTTGTACTACGCCTTCTAATGGACGAGCGCGCTACCACCGACCGAGCGCCATGCCCATGACGCCGACGAGTCCGGCGGCGTACGACGCCACGGCGGCTGTCTTTTGCTGTCGATCGTAATAATTCGCTCCGCGTTTACCCACGGCGACGACGAGCTCCTTGGTCGTCCCGTTCGGTTCTATCCCTCGCGATAACAGCTCTTCGTAAATCTCCACCGCCTTGTCGTAATTCCCGGCGATATCGGCGCACTGAATCATCGCGTTGTACGTGTGCACCGTGTGCTCGACGCCGAATAGCTTCATTTCGCTCGCAATTTTCGCGCACTCGCGCACGTCCCCTTCGCTCGCCGGTCCGAGCATGAGCCCGACAAAGGTGTAATCATCCGGTGGGATTCTTCTCGCGAGCATTTGATTGAAGACTTTGCGTCCGAGTTCGGTTTTACCGCTTCTTCCGTACGCAGATATCAGCGTGCTGTACGTCACGCGCGAAGGCGACAATCCAGAGACGTCTCGCATGAGTCTAAACAACGCCTCGGCGCGCTCCCACTGCATGCACTTCCCCAGCACGCTGAGCGTGATGTTGTAATGAATCTCCTTTGCGCTATTCTCGGCGATGAGTTGATCGAGCAATCGCACCGCGCGCTTCCACTCGAGCGACTTTTCGTACGCGTGCAACACAGCCGTGTGCGTCGTGTCGCTCGGCGGCGGTCCGCTCGCGCGCATCTCTTCAAACAGTTCCTCCGCCAATCTCCACTGCATCGCCTCGGCGTACGCCTTCATCACCGCCGTGCACGTGTGCGTCGTTCTCCCCACGCGCGTGAACGTCTCTATCGCCTCGTCGTACTCTCCGCAGCGACACATGGCGGTGATGTAATCGACGTAGAGCTTGGCGTCGGTGGACCGGCCGCTCGATTCAATCGCTCGCAACATCGCCCTCGCGCTCTCCGAAGCCCCGAGGACGCCAAAGGCGGAGATCAGCGCCGAGGCGATGGGTAAATCCGGCTCTACGCCATCCTTTTTCATCTCCTGAATCAACCCGATCGCTGCGCGCGCGCCCGCGCGTCCACCCTTTGACCCGGCTCGAACGAGCGCGCTGTACGTGTGCGCGTTGCGTCCGACGCCCCGCGTCTTCATTTCGCTAAATAAATCCATCGCTTTCTCCCACGCGTTGGCACCATCGAGCGCGGATACGCACGCCGTATACGTGTACGTCGTCGGCGCGCACTCGACGACGCCTCTTTCGTCGCACGCGCGTTTCATCCACGTTAATATATCCATCGCCTTATCCGCCGCCGCTCGCGCGTCGGTTCGAGCGGAATCCTCAACCGGCGTTTCCCCCCGCGCACCACCGCCGCCGCCGCCGCCCGAGCGATCCGACGACGCGATGATGGAAACGATCGTCGTGCACACGTGCGCGTTCGGCCACGCCGACGAGGACTCGGACGACATCCCGACAAAGGTTTCCCACGCGACGGCTCGAGCCAACGCCCTCGGTCGCTCTCGCGCGACGCGTTTCAGCGCGTACACCACCGACCGCGACGCGTCCACGCTCGCCGCGCGGGACGCATTCGACGACGACGACGACGCATTCGACGACGACTCGGCGCGGTCGTCGTCGTCGGTTCGCGCGGTGGAATAAATCGCCCGCGCGAGCGTTTCGGCGGATGACGTCGAACTCGTCGGTTCGGTCGATGCCGACGCCGCGACCGTCTTCACACGCGGACGCCGACGACGTCGTCCCGACGACGACTTCGACGACGACGACGCGACGCGCGCGTACGGCGGCGGCGTCGACGCGACGCGCGCGGCGGTGCGAGTCGCCATCGACGACGTCGACGGATCGCGATGTGACGCTTCGAGGTTTTGGTTGTCGTGAGTGAGTCATGTCACACTGAAGACGATGAAAACGCGACGCCATCCGTCGATTTGTCGACGCCGCGCGCTGCATTCGCGCGACGATTCGAACCGCACACGTCTCGTCTCGACGGTGGTGTCGCCGCACGCGGTCGCGCGATCGACGACACGGGGATTGACGATTGGAATTTGGAATTTTGGTTCGCGCGGCCGAGGTTGAAGCGACCGAACGTCGGTCGCGCGGGTCGGATGGAAGAGAAACGAACGTCGTCGTGAGTGCTCGACGCGAGCGTTCGATCGATCGATGCGTCCATCAATCGTGTTCTTCGAGCGTCGTCGTTGTGGTGGTGGTGTTTTTGCGATGCACGTCATCGTCGTCGCGTGCGCGGCTTTCACGTTTGCGGCTCGTCGGGTGGACGCGAACGCGTTCGGAACGTCCTTCATTCGTACGGATGGACGACGGTTCCTCGTCGGCGACGGCGACGGCGACGACGCGCGCGTGGTTTTTCGAGGTTTTAACGCGTACGGACTGACGGAGCTCGCGTCGGAAATGACGACTCGACGAGGGTCCTTTGGATTTGACGCCGCGAACGCGGATGGTCGAGCGATGGCGTCCAAAGCCATGCGAAGCGCGAGAGACGCGGGCATGAACGTCGCGCGCACCTGGGCGTTCTCCGTGCACGGGGATCGAGAGGATTTCACGGATGAAGAACGAGAGCGCGTGATGATCGGTGTCGATTGGATCGTCGCCGAGGCGGAGAGATTGGGCGTGTACGTCGTGTTGGCGCTGAGCGATTATTTTCACAACGACGATAAAGCGGCGTGCGTCGTCGGAATGACGAACGATTCCGATGACGACTCCGATGACGACTCCGATGACGACGCGACGTTCTTCAGTCGTGAAGAGTGCCGACGAGTGTACAAGGAGCGCGTTGGAAAGATTTTAACGCGCAAAAACGCGATGAAGGGTGGCAGAGAGTATCGCGACGACGGAACCATCGCGGCGTGGAATTTGATAAACGAACCGCGGTGTCGCGGATGCGGCGACGCGCTGCAGCGTTGGATCGATGAGATGGCAGCCTTTGTGAAATCGATCGATCCGAACCACATGCTCACGATTGGCGAAGAAGGATTCTACGCCGCGGATTCGCCTTCAGAAAACGTCGACGCCAATCCCGCGGCTTGGGCGGCGACGACGGGGCAAGATTTCGTCCGTAATCACGCCTCGCCGCACATCGATTACGTTACGTGCCACCTATGGAAAGACAACTGGGGCGTCTACGCCCCATCGGTCGCGATGAACTCGGAACGATTTACCCGCGAATGGATTCGCGCGCACGAGCAAGACGCCAAATTGTTGCTCGGCAAACCGCTCGTCGTCGAGGAATTCGGCGCTGCGCCCGGCGGCGCTCGAGCGCTCACCCGCGCCGCGGATAATTCCGGTCGACGAACGGTCATCGCTCGCGTCGCGACGCCGCGCAACGAGCGACAAGTGGCGACGTATTACAGAAATGTCTTTTCGCAGGTGTACCGAAGCGCCGTCGACGACCGCGACGGGTACATTCAGGGCGCTTTGTTTTGGGTGTATTGGCCAGAGGAAATGCGCCCATTCGTCAACGCGTACGATCCGTACGCCGTGTATCCATCCGATCGCGCCTTTGCTGAGGCATCGAGATTTTCAGAGAGCGTCGCGCGCGCCATCGATGGCCAAAGCGTCGCGCGCGAGCCGATCCAGGAGTACTACTAATTGTTATACTATCACTTTTATCAAAAGAAGAGACTACCGGTAGTAGTATCGTGTCTTTATTTGTTTATTTTCTTGTTCATCAGTTACGCCGTCTTGAGCTTTTGATCTTCCGCATCCGGAAGACGCGCCATGAGACAGGCGCCAAGAACGGCGGCGCACGTGGACGAAGCCAACACGGCGAGCTTGGCGACGTTCGCCGCCGCCGGGTTGTTCGCCAGCGCCATCTCGACGAGGAACAAGCACATGGTGAAACCGATACCGCCGAGGAGACCGACAGTGATGAGGTGGGTGTTGTTCATCCCGTGCGGAAGCTTGCCAACCTTGGACTTGACGGCGAGCCAGGACAAACCGGCGATGCCGACGGGCTTACCGAGGAGTAAACCGAGCATGATACCTTGGCCGACGGGTTCGGTGAGGATGCCGGACACCATCGAGGCGTCGAGCGGAACGCCCGTGTTGGCCAAGGCGAAGAGGGGCATGATGACGAGCGCCGAAAGCGGGGCAAACTTGTGCACCAAGTGATCGAGGAGCGTTGGCTCGCCGCCTTCGTGCTCGGGCGTAGCCTTGCTTCCCGCCGGAGCCGCGGCGTGCGCTGGCACGGCAAACGCCGCGATGACGCCCGCGACGTCGGCGTTGATACCGCCCTGCAACAAACAGTACCAAAGAGCCGAGCCAAGCCCGGCGTAGACAGCCATGTTGGTGACGTTTTTCTTGCACGCGACGAAGAGCGCCGCCGTAGCCGCGCACGCCCCCGCGATGTACGACATCGTCAACGACTTGGCAAAGCACACCGCGATGACGGCGATCGCCCCGAGATCATCCACGGTGGCCAACGTCAACAAAAACGCCGCGACGCCCGACGGCATCTTATTCTTAAAAAAGTTGTACACCCCCATGGCGAACGCGATATCCGTCGCCATCGGAATGGCCCAACCCGCCGTAACCGCCGCCGCGCTCATCGCCGGGTTATTACACAGCAAATACATCGACATCGGCACCACCATCCCACCGAGCGCCCCGATGCACGGCAAAGCCGCCTGTTTCAGGCTCTGCAGCGACCCGTGCACGAATTCGCGTTTGATTTCCAATCCGACGGCGAAAAAGAACAACGCCATCAACCCCTCGTTGACCCAGTGGTGCAACGACATGTTCAACGCCAGCGCCGCCGGCCCGACGTGGGCGTGCCAAAAGCTCAGGTACGGTCCACTGAGCGCACTGTTGGCCAAAATCAAGCTCAACGCCGTGGCACCGAGCAAAGCGATCGATCCGAAACCCGCGTCCAGCGCCGCGTGGACGTCGATGCCCTCCATAAAGGTACCCTCGTCGTCAGAGTCACCAGCCGCCGCGGCGCGAACGACGACGCCCGTCGCGTTCGTTCGTCGTCCCGGGGCGAAGACACGACGACGATCGGTGATCGCACCGCTCGTCGTGCTCGTCGTCAGCGCCGCGTCGGCGCGCCGCCCGGTGTTTCCGCGCGTAACGACGCTCACGCGTCGGTGTCGCTGAATTCGCATCGAAACCGCGTACTTCGTCGTCGTCGTCGCGCGGGCCGTCGTCGTCGTCGTCATCGCCGTCTGCATGTCGATCCTTCTCTTCTCTTCCGTCTCTCCGTCGTCGAGGTCGTCGTCGTCGTCGTCGTCGTCGAACGCGTCGCGGTGTGTCGTGACGTCAGTCGAGCGCGCGCGCGCACTTTTTGAGCGATGCGGCGACTCTTCGCGGCGACGCGTTCGACCACCGTCGGTGGGTCGCGACCGTCGTCGTCGCGGTGCGCGCGTCGTCGCCGACGCGAGGGCGGTACCGCGGGCGCGACGACGCGGGACGACGACGACGACGACGACGACGACGACGACGACGCGTCAGCGATGCGCTCGTTTGAAGAAAAAGTGCGCTCGGTGACGCGAACGTTCGACGCGGCGCCGAAGAGCGAGAGGTTTAAACGCGTCGAGGCGTTCGCGTCGCCGAGGATCGATGGACACCGCACTCGGGCGAGTTTCGGGGTCGCGCCGAAACCGCCGGCGCCGCGGCGGCGAGAAGAAGATGCCGGGAGAAGCGCTCGGGCGGTTTCGGCGGTTTCGGCGCGTTTGCGTTTGATGACGACGACGCCGAACGGAGGGGAATTGATGGACGTTTTCGATGCGAGACGCGTCGTGCGAGAAGAGAGCGAGGGGGTGCGTCGAGGCGTGGATGCGCTCTTGCGTTCGATCGCGCACGTGGAGGAGGAGAATGGGGACGGTAGCGCGTCCTCGTCGATGCGCGCGGCGAGCGTATTGAGTAATCGAGCGGCGACGGAAATCGTCGTGAGCACGACGCACGATCGCGATGCGTTCGACGAAGAGGCGTGGAGAGCGATGGCGATGCGGATGATGGCGGTTGAACCCGCGGTTGTGGGGGTGATTGGGAAGAGGAAGAAGATTTCGCCGCATCTCGTCGTCGGGAGGGGCGATTACGTCTTCGAAGAGACGACGACGACGACGACGACGTTCTCTGGCGGCGATCGAGAAGCGGAAGAACGAAGAACCGTCGTTTTCAAGCATAGAGAAGGGTCTTTTAGTAACCCAAACCCTGACGTGGCGGAACAGACGGCGAATTACTTGTGTGACGTCGCCCGCGCGCTCACGAAGGATGGATTGACGCCGACGCGATTCGTCGAGTTGTACGCCGGGTGCGGGAATCACTCGGTGACGCTCGCGCCGTACTTTAGTTTGGGCGCGTACGCGGTGGAGATTAACGATGAACTCGTCGAGGCGGCGCGCGAGAATTTCGCGCGCAACGACGTGGGAGATCGCGCGGAGATTGTGTGCGCGCCGGCGGAGGAGTGGGTGACGCAGAGGAACGCGAAAGCGAACGCCGCCGCCGCGACGGTTCTCCTCGTCGATCCTCCTCGCGGTGGTTTGGACCCGAAAACGCTCGATTTTGTTTCGAGAGAATTTGACATCGTCATTTACGTCGCGTGCGATTATAAATCGCTTCGTCGGGACATGGATGATAAATTTATCGAGCGCGGGTTCGCGATTGAGCGATTGGCGTGTTTCGATCACGCGCCGACGAGCGCCAAATGGATTGAAACCGTCGCGGTGCTCATCCGACGACGGGTGGCGGTAGTGTAAAACTTAGTAGAACTAGCGAATGATAGTGATAGCGGTAGCGATTCAATTTCAACAACTCGAACAACAGCACAACACAAAAACATGACGATACATTCACGTGATGACGTCGTCGTCCCTCGACGTATCCGCCGCGGCGCGATTAAACCCCGCCACCTCGGGTCGACCGGCGTAATCGTTCAAGGCTTCGGCAATTTCCCTATTGCTTGGCTCTTCGTCCCACTCGCGCACAACGTCGTATCCGTCGGCGTCAAACAATCGCCACGCGCCCGGCCAACGACGAATGAGCGTCCCTTCGACGCCCGCCGCGCTTCTCGCGCGTCTACACGAATACGCCTTTTCCCAGTCGCCGCTACTACCTCCGAGCGTCTCCCGCGCCGCCTTCTTCAACCCAAACTCCCAAGGCTGGCCCACAGATTCCCCTTTACCGCTCCAAAACGCGTTGACGACGACGACGAGGTGCGTCGGGTCGTCGCGAATCTTTTCCAATCCCCCGTACTCGCCGTTTAAGAGTTTGATAAAGTACCCAAACGTCGTGTCGCTCGGGTGCGTCGTCATCGTCATAAAGTCTCCGCACGTCCACAACCCCATACCCTCGGCGTCGCGATCGAGTAAACCGTGATACGTGTAATCGTACCCGGCGAGCGCGTGTTCTTCGATGAGTTTGCGCGTAACGCGATATCGCTGTTCCATCCCGCCGCTCCAATCCGCCGCTTGTCCGTGCAAGCCGAGATACGCGATTCGGTCCCCGCCCAAATCGAGCGAAGGGAGCGGGAGCTCGATTCGGATTTTCCGCGTCCGCCCGGTGGTTTTTCGTGATTCGTCCGTCGCCTCTGACGAGAGCAGCGCGTCTCGAAGCGTTCGAATCACCGACCGCGCCTCTTCCGCCGCCGCCGCGCACGTCCTCGGTGGCGGCGCGTTCGTCCGGTGGGACGAGGACGAACCATCGGTTGACGCCGATACCGATGCGGACGACTCGGACGCCGCCCGCGTCCGAGTCGTCTTTGAAGAAGATGATGATGAAGTCGATGTCGTTAAAGCCAACGCCTTCACCCGTCGTCGTCGTCGCGTCGTCGTCGTCGTCGCCGTCGTCGTCGGTTTCGCAGCGCTCGCGATTCGTCGAGCGTCACGTCGTCGGAATCCACAACAAAACTCACGGCTCGGGTGCGTCGTCGACATGGCGCGTCGTCGTCGTCGTCGTCGTCGTCTGTCGTCTGTTACCAACAGGACGTTTGGTCGGTCACCCTCGATATGTGTGATAAAATACAACTCGGACATTTGACTCGTAATTAAGTGGTATAAATATCATTTGTAGTCAAAAAAAGGTGGGGGTATGAGGGAATCGAACCCACGACCACTCCCAGGTTAAATTGTCGCCACGATACGAGTTCATCACTCGCATCGTAGCCGTTTTATCCCGGTGATGATGATATACCATCGCGTCGCACGACCGACGCATCGTGTCTCGCGTTCCAGATGTGCCACTATGTACACAGCACGCAGGAACCCTAAGAGAGTATCATACCACTAGACCAATACCCCTTGCTGTATTCTAGACGAATATTCGCTAAGACGGGACTTTTTGGACGGGATGTGTCCACTGAAAGAGTGGTATGTCGATTACGGGTGGAGAAACGACGTTACTTTTTTGGTCGCGATCGTCGTCGGTCGATCGAACGGGGACGTCGTGGCGCCGTGGCGGACGCTATTAATTGTCGGTATAATAATGATGCGCTAAGTCGTAAACGTTATCGTCGGATTCTTTCGTTTTCATCCCTCCCGGGTGGTTCCCGGACGACG
>Ga0181600_10001395_pt1 | contig 18822 bp, 14 predicted proteins | sample 041ome_2_FD_132982 | JGI IMG/M metagenome (GOLD analysis project Ga0181600, IMG submission 132982) | Coastal salt marsh microbial communities from the Groves Creek Marsh, Skidaway Island, Georgia - 041406US metaG (megahit assembly) | ecosystem: Environmental > Aquatic > Marine > Intertidal zone... | reverse complement strand
TTCCATTTGCTTCCAAAGATCCATAGATATAACTTGGGTCAGCACTGTTGACATGGTTTAAAGCAGACGAATTTGAACTCGGCTGATTAAATTGAACTTTAGCATCAGAACCAATATTAAAACTAGACCAGTTGGTAATTAATTTGTTGGTCTGCTGATCAATAGTTAATTGATTTGCTCCCTGACTAATTTCCGCTGTTCCGTGAGTAACATTGGGGTCTGTTGGTAAAGCATTGTTACTTATTTCATTTGCACTTAATTTTGAATTTAGGCCAAGAACTAAAAATAAGATTAATAATTTTAAGTTCAGCCTCATCATGTTTAAAATTTAGCGCTGATTGAAATAAATAGCTGTTCATCATCTGTAAGTCCGTCAGTATTTTTACCACCTACAGCACCAGGGTTTCCGCCTATTGCTTTAGCAAACGAAGCTTTAATGGAGATGCTTTCTCCCTTGGTTGCCTCAAAGCCAATACCATATCCCTCTAGTGAGTACGTGTTGTTACTTACAGATAAATTTGTTAAATCACTGTATTGCGTTACCATTCCAAAGTCATAAAATGCAATCGCTGTTAAGCTATCAAAGTGTTTTGGATTAATTACGCCATATTTCGCATCAAGACTGTAGCGATACCCCTCATCTCCAGTCGCCTCACCCACTGGATAAGCTCTAACCCCAGCGGGGCCACCAAGAGACATTTTTTCAGAACTATCAAGGTTTTTAGAGGCAAATTGTGTTGTTGCAAATAAATGTAGGTTTAAATTGTCATTAATTTTTTGAATTCTAGCAATATCAATTGCTGTTTTTTCAAAAGACCCATTAGTTCTAGCCCCAGTTCTGTCGCTGCTAAGACTTGTTGATACTTTCGAAAGATCTAAATCACCAAAAGTGACTGATGGTTTAACTTGCGTAAACCCGCCACCAAAAATATTGTCTACTTTATTCCATTCACTGCCCAAAATAATATTTCTAAGTTCCTTGTCACTTGTTGCAACACTGGCAGTTTCGCTATAAAGAAATTTTTCAGTATAAGTTACATCAAAAAATAATGACTCTAATGATGTTCTGTAAAAAGGATATCGAGCGTTTATCTTGTAATTTTCAGCTTCGCCTAAAATTTTGCTAGAGGTAAGCTCTTTACCAATTTTATAATCAAAATAATTATAACTAGTCTCAATCCTTAAACCATCTTCCCCTATTGGAAAATTATATGCTATTTCAAAACTTTCAAAATCTTCATCAGACTTTGATAAGTTTAAATTCAATCTATCGCCAATAGAACTAGGGTTATTAAAGAAAATATTTGTGATTGCTCTATTTTTTCCAGTATATCTTGATCCATGATTATTAACAGATGCATCATAAGTAATGAATTTACCTTCAACAATATCTAGAACAATTTTAGTCTCGCCAGTTTCGCTACCCGGCTCTAATGAAGCTTTGACAGTTAAACCAGGATTATCATTAAGATTTAGGATAGCTCTTTCTAAAGCATTGTATGTTAATCCTCGTTCGAGAGCTTTATCTAAATATCCAAAAACCTTATCCTCTTTGAATTTCAAATTATTGGGAATAATTCTGTAAGGCTGATTTATATCCAGTCTTCCCTCATAAATCGCAATTAAAATTGTGTTATCTTTAACTTCTTGTTTTGGAAGGTAAGCTCGTGCCACAAGAAAATCTTGATTTTGAAAATACCTATTTATAATATTAACAACAGATTGTATCTCACCAAAATTTAACTCTTTACCGTTGAATTCTCTGATTAATCCTTGGAGAATATCAATTGAAACAAAATCTAACTCTCCAATAAATTTAAATTCTTTAACTAAAATTTTTTGATCACCTTCTAAAGTGTCTATAAATTTATCTTTTTCTAGTAAACTCTCTGGTATATTTTCAGGAATATTTTGCTTTTTTTCAAAATTTTCCCTATTTCGAAGAATATCACCTGCTGTAGGAGCTTCTGCAATTACAGAAAAAACACTAAATGTTGTATGAAACAAAATAATTGATAAGAAAATATTTCTAAGTTTTATAAAACTATTATTATTCATAAATTTATTGATTTTCCTTATTTTATATAAATATATTGTCTGATATATTTTTTTTTTTAAAAGAAATAATTCAACTTTAAATTGATTTAAATTTCAAAGACACACAACATATTGTGTGTACTATGGGTTGAAATACAAAAAATAAGTATATTTGTTACAGCTCAAAAAATTAATGAAAAATAAAATTTCAATCAAATATTTTTATAATTTTGCAGAGGATAAGCGATTGAGCATGCAAACTGTGGGAAATTATTTATTTGATAATTTTAAAAATCACAAAATATTTAAGGTAAGCAGATTTATCCCTAAATATTTTAATAAAAATCAAAATATTTTAGCACATTCGTGGAATTTACGACTTAATAGATATTTCTATTACCCCAATCAAGTAAAAAATCAAAAAAAAGTAGATATAGCACATATAATTGACCATCAATATGCACATCTTGTTAAAAAAATAAAAAGTACAAAAAAAATTATTACTGTTCATGATCTCATACCTTTTATTTACTCAGAAAAAATTGGAAAATATCCTTATCTTGTAAAATATTCCCTCAACCATCTAAAATTATTTGATAAAGTTATTGCGGTAAGTGAAAATACTAAAAAAGATATTCTTAAATTTACAAATTGTCCTTATAAAAAAATTGTTGTTTTCAAAACTTCAGTAGAAAATACATTTAATACAAAAAAAATTGATAAAAAAAAACTTTGCATAAAATATAATCTACCTACTAATACAAAAAAAGTTTTGATTGTGGGGAGCTCATTCTATAAAAATCATCAAACTTCACTAAAAATATTTAAAAACCTTCTAGATAGATATGGAGACGACATAAACTTGATTAAAATAGGAAATAAATTTAATTTTGAAATTGATAAAAGAATAAGAAAAAATTTATTTGAAATAACAAATTTAAAAAGAGAAAATGTAAATGAAATTTATAAAATTTCTGATTTATTATTGTTTCCATCGATCTACGAGGGGTATGGCTTACCTTGTGTTGAAGCTTTAAATAGTGGCTTGCCCGTTGTAGCTAGTAATATTTTAACTAATAAAGAAATACTAGGAGAATATCCACTTTTAATTAAAACTAATAATATTAATAATTTTACCAAAAAAATTATCAAACTTTTAGAAAATAAAATTTATTACAAAGAAATTAAACAACTTGTAACTATTAAATCAAAACAATTTAATGAAAAAAATTATTTTAAAAAATTAGAGGAATTATATTTAAATATTCTCAATAATTAGCAACCAATTGATTTAATTCCTCAAAATAATTTCTCCAACTTTTATTTTTTGAATATTTAAGAGAATTTTTTGAAAAATTTTCTAATAGTTTTCTATTTTTATCTAAATATTTTAATTTGGTAAAAATTTGATTGCTATTCATTGGTTTAACAACAAAACCATTATTATTTTTATTAACTATTTCCTTCCAACCTGTGTTTTCAGTTACAATTACAGGTAATCCAGTATTCATCGCTTGTGCCACTGAAATTGCAGCTCCTTCTTCTAAACTTGGCATCACGAAAATATGACATTTATTTAAAAAATCATTGATTTCACTATGTTTTTTATGACCATGAAGGAAGATATTTTTATTTAATAATTTATCTCTAAACAAATTGGTCTCAACCGATTGACTCCCTATTAAATGTAATTCAGAATTTTTTAATTTAAGCCTGCTAAAAGCATCTAACAAATAAGGAATTCCTTTTCTTAAAGTTAGACCACCAACAAAAACAATTCTAAATTTTTTATCATAAAAATTTCTGATACCTTTATTATAAAAAATTTTTTTATCAGATGGAAAACTGATTACTTTAACATTTTTAAACCCCCGATCGTTAAAAGTTTTCTTGGCAAATAAAGATGGAACTAGAATAAAGTCTGCTATTTTGTATTCTGTTAATTCTCTTTGAATAATTTTTTTGTCAACATTAAATTTTATTTTATACTTTTTAAATTCTTTTGTTAATATTTCTTTTGCAAACAAGATATGACTGCTTGATCTTTCGCAGATATACATTTTGTTTTTTTTTTTAAATAATCTTCCAGTTTCTAGACCTGTTCCAGATAAAGCAAGATAGACGTCTGAATAGTTAACATACCTTGCAGCAATTTTATCGATTTGTTTTAAATTTCTTAATATCAAATAATTAATTAAAGTTTCATTTTTAATTTTAAGTTTAAATAAAAAATTTAATATTAATTGGTAAAACCCATAACTATTTATTTTATTGTTATCTATTGCATAATTTTTTAATTTAAATAGTGGATAACCAGAAACTATCTTGGTCAATTGATTTTTTTTCTGAATTATCTCTGCTAAATTTGGATAGTGAAATGCTGCTGGTGTAGATAATAAAAATTTTTTTTTATTGTACTTCATTGAAATTAAAAATTTTTCAAAATTACATGATGCGAATATTGTTTAGATATAAACTTAAATTTACCTTCTTTAAATTTAGGAAAATATATTCTAAAATTTTTTTTTTTTAATTTTTCTAATAAAGATTTATTTTCAGTCTCTAAATACATTAAAATCTTATTTTCATTTAAAAAATTTTTTGCCCCTTCAATTACTTTTGTTTCATAATTTTCAACATCAATTTTTATAAAAATTTTTTTATTTTTTAATTTAAATAGATTATCAAGTTTATCGGTTTTTATCTTTTCAAACTCATTAAAGAAATTGTTTTCTCTATCAATTGCTAATGTCGCCATACCTATATTAGAATTACTTCTAGCGTAGAAAATTTTTTTTCACCTTTCGTGTCTGATAAGGCTAATTTAAAAAACTTAGTATTGTGAATAGCATTATTTAATTTAAAATTATTTACTAATTTATTGTAACTATAGGCTAACGGTTCAAAGCAAATAATCTTTAAATTTTTATATCCAATAAAAGGTAAACTTATGGTTCCCGAATTACTTCCTATATCAAAAAAATAATTAAATTGTGAAATTTGAGATTTAATATAATTTATTAATCCTTTCTCTAATCCTTCATAAAAATATACCCCCCAATCTATATAATTACTTGTTATCCCCGCGTATTTTTTACCAAAATAATCTATTGTGAATTTTTCACCTGAATTAATATTTCTATTTGGATTATATAATGTTCTAATAATTATATTCTTACCAATAAAGTAAGGTAATTTTCTGCCTAAGAATTTTGCAATTTTTTTTTTCAAGTTATTCAAGTTTTATACATTCTATTAGCTATATTTTATCAATATTATTTTATATTAGTATTAAGAAACCAACTTTAAAAAAAATTGAAAAAATACAAACAAAAAATTCATTTAAAACTTTTAAGATTTATCTGGAGCATCGTATGGCTATTTTTTTGTAGATTTACTCCACCAATAATCATTTTTAATCAATGGAGAATTTTAATTTTAAAGTTTTTTGGTGCTAAAATTGATTGGTCTAGCAAAATTTACCCATCAGTTAAAGTGTTCCAACCATGGAAGCTTACTGTAAGTGCTAATAGTTGTTTAGGTCCTTATGTGGATTGTTATAATTATGATCAAATTTTTATAGGAAAAAATGCTATAATAAGCCAGAACTCATATTTATGTACAGCCAGTCATGACTACACTTCAAAAAAGTTTGATCTTGTTACTGGAAAAATTAACATTCTAGACAATGCCTGGGTTGCATCAAGATGCTTTATAGGCCCTAATGTGACAGTTAATAGGGGTTCAATAATTCTGGCATGTGCTGTAATAACTAAAGATACTTTAAAAGATTCTGTTTATGGAGGAAACCCAGCAAAATTTATAAAAAAAAGATGATTTTATTTAAAATAATAAGACTAAACTTATTAATTTTTTCACTAATAACGATATATTCCTGCGCGCTAAGCCCAGGTATAAATGAAAATCCAACTCAGCCAGAGTTTTCAGAAAATATACAAACTCAAAATATAGATGTGAAAATCAATGATTTAAGTACATTAACATTTAATGATATTGAGTTAATCAATGACAATTACGTTAATGAAGAAACATATGATGTAACTGCAGACTACTATGGGTTATATGATTATGTATATGAATATCAACTTGGACCAGGTGATGAAGTGGTAATTAATTTAACAGAGACCGATGATATAGATGGAAATTATCTGATAGATCCGTTTGGAATGATTGATTTACCTTATGTTGGCAAAATTAATATCAAGGATTTAACCTCTTCTGAAGCTCAAAACATTCTTTTCAATGTTTTGAAGAAATTTTATAAAAATCCTGATTTACAAATTGATATTGTCGAATTTAATAGCAGTAAAGTATATGTGACAGGAACTGTAAGAAATCAATTGGTGATTGACATGGATGATAAACCATTACGAGTTTTAGATGCATTAATTAGAGCAAATGTTAATACAACAGGTAATGATAATTTGGCTAGCACTAGTGGGATTATCAGAAGAGATGGCAGGGTATTTGAAATAGATCTAATTGATGCCATACGTGGATCTGATGAAAAACAAAATTTTTATTTGAAGAAGAATGACGTGATATTTATTGACCGAAACCCAAATTCAATATTAGTTTTTGGAGAAGTGACACAACCAGGTTCTTATTTTCCTTATGCAGGGTATTCATTAACTCAATTAGTTTCTGATAGCGGGCTTAATCAGCTAACAGCATACGCAAAAAATGTTTTTGTTATTAGGGAAAATCTAGAAGAAGATCTTAAAATTGATGTTTTTAAAATGAATCTTAAGAATCCAGTCAATCTAGTTGCTGGTAGAAAATTTCTTCTTCAAAATAGAGACATAGTTTATATCCCACCAACTGATTTAGTAAAATGGAATAGAGTTATAAGTCTACTAATTCCACAAACAAATCTGTTTAAATCATACAATCCTATCATTCAAAGGGGTGTAAGTGCCAATAGTATCAATGTTCAATAATGCTTTTTAAGCACTAGAGTTAATAAACTAAAATAAACAAATTGATTAGAAGGTATATTTAAAGAAAAATCAAAAAATAAATCAATAATTAATATAATTAATAAAGATAAGATAATAACTTTTTTATCAACCTGGTGACCTTTAAAAATTAAAATAATCTTTTTCACTAAAAAAACTACTAAAGGTAAAAGAAATATAAATCCAACTAAACCAATTTCACCCAACAGTTCAATTAGATCACTATGTGCATGATCAGCATAAAAATTATCTAGATTATCATAAAAGATTGTAAATACTGTTTCAAAGGAACCAAGGCCGTATCCAAACAAGTAAAAATTTTTGAAATATTGAAGACCTAAAAAAATTATTTCTAGTCTAGATATATTATTGTTTGTATTAGATAGATCATTAGTATTGTTAATTATACTTGAATTAAAATAGTCTATTTTGAGATCTTCATTAATAAAGTAAAACCTATCGAGTAATTTTGACCCACCAAAATAAAAACCCATAATCAAAAAATCAAAAAGGATAAATAAAATAAATATTATAGTTAAATTATTAAAAATTTTTTTTGACTTAGTTATTGAGTAGAAAAAATAAAATAGCATAGATGATATTAGATAAAAGTTTCCTAGTCTTGAAAAAGAAGTAATGATCGCAATCGAAATAAACAATAAAAAAATTCGAATATAAATAATTTCAAAATGAAGATATTGATTTTTATTAATTAAAAAAAAATTATTTTTTTTAAATATTAAATGAATACCTGAGATAAATGTCATAACCAAAAATAAGGAATAATTTGTTCTATTAATAAAAAAACCAGTAGATGAATTTTTATAGTAAATATTATCTTTTAAAAAAAAATCTGGGTTACCAATTAAAAATAAATAAATACCAACCACGGCATGAATAAAACCAATAAATGTAAGATAATAAAGAAATCTTTTAAAATGATTTTTTTTTATAAAAAGAATTAAAGTAATTAAACTTATAATAAGAATTGAAATATAATTTGCTATTTTAATTAACGATTGTCTAGGATTAAGGCTTATTGAGTTATCATTCAATAACTCAATAGAGTTTAAATATAAATAATAATTTTTAGAAAAAAAACTTAACCATTCAAATGGTAATGATACAGTTTGAAGAAATAAATAAATGAATAATAATATCAATGATATGAAAATGATTTTATTATTTAAAATAATTATTTTTAATAGCGAGTAATTGTTCTTATCTTTTAATAAATATAAGAGCAAAAATAAAAAAGATAAAAAATTGAAAATTATCAAATTATTTGAATTTGAACCATTAAAAATACTACCAATAAAAATTAAAGAAAAAAAAATGATTTGTAATTTTTTTTTTTTGGTAAAAACCATTTCTAATTAGGCGAAATATTATTAAGATCTTGAAAATTTGATTTAGGCATAAGTGATAATGCGTAATTTAATTTTTGATTTTCTAATAATTCCCTTGATGTAACGTTATTCTGGTAAAAACTTTTAACTAATAGGCCTGCTTCTAAATTACTTTTAGTAAGTAGATCATCAGATGTATCAGTAGAATCCACAAGATTTTCCAATCTATCAAACACTTGGTTACTTAAAGTAAAAAAATTCAAATTCTTCTCATTTTGATAATTTTTTATAATTGATTTAGCTATGCGGTCAGATGTTTTTATGTTAGATCTGCCTATTATATCTACCGCTAATTCTACTTTAGACTTATCTAAGTTCTCTAATGCTTTAGTCATAATTTTTTTAGTAAAATTATTTTTAACTATATTTGCATTATCATTTTTATTGCTTTTCCATTCATCAAGGTAACTTGACTGTTCAACAATTTTTAATGCTAAATCATTTTTAGTGCCTTTTTTGGATAAAATTTTGTCTGTAATTTTATTTGAAATATCTAAGTTTGAATTAAGAATTGCTAAACTTATAGCGGATAAGGGATTTTGTTTTTTTTGATTGGGGTCTATCTTTTCTGTAACTTTTTCATTCTTTATTGCTAGTGAGTACTCTAATTCATTTAATGAATCTTCGACTAAATTCTCAACTCTATTAGTTGATAATTCTTCAAGTTTTGTTGGATTATTCTTAATAATATTCAACATCAAATTTGAAGATAAATCTCCTACGTTTCCGAAGTTTCTACTTATATCACTTGTTACTTCTAAAACTAAATTAGCTAGATCATTCGATGCAAAACTAACAATTTTAGACAATTCTAAAGCGGTATTATTACTTTTTTTAGTGTTATTATATAAAAGCTCAACATTTTTAGAAATAACTACTGAGAGTTGTTTTTGTTTTTCATTATTCAAATCATTTAAGTTGGATTGTGACTGAAACTCGTTTCCAAGAACTTGTAAAAAAGCAATCGCTTTTAAGTCATCTGATAAATTTTCCAATGACAAGAATAGTTCTATTTTTTCTTCGGGGTCTAATAGTTTTAATTCTTCAATTAAATCTTCGATTATTTGCTCATTTTCCTCAAGAATATAGGCTCCCTCTACTACCTCATAACTGTTCAAGTTCGTGCTTAATTTTGTTAAAAAATTATTGAAATCATTTAACTGAATTTTTGAGTAAGAACTAATTGGAAATAAAAAAATAAATAAAATGAATACAAATAATAACTTTTTCATTAAATAATTTAAGAGTTAATTTCTTATTAAACAATATATTTAAGAGTTATTAAAAATTTTTTTAATTTCTAAGTCTAATAAATCTTCTGTTAATTCTGATTTTGAATGTTTGATTGAATTATCGCTGTCCATGTTAAAATTTTCATTTGAGTTTATGGCAAGTTTATTTTCTCTTGTTTGCAAATTATAAATTTTATCCTCAGACACTTGATCCTCAAATATTTTTGAAACATTATCATTATCTAAAAGTGTATCACCAAGTGTATTAACTTGTTCATATAATTTTTGCTTCAAGTTTTCAAAGCTTAGAATTTGTTTTCTCATGATTTCAAGTTTTTTTTCTTGAGTTGAAATTTGACTTGAAAGTCTAATATTTTCATCTTGATAATATTTAACCTTTTGACTTAGTTCAGTATTCTGATTTTGTAAAATTTTCAATTGACTAGCGTTGTTATCGTTATTTTGAACACGCTCATTTAAATATTTGTTTTCATTTTTATAAGTTTCGATTTGTTTCTCTAAATCTTTAATTTGATTTTTAGAATTTATATCTTTGATGTCTGTGTCATTATCTTTTGATTTTTTTTGAATATTATTTTTTTCTAAATCAAGTTTTATAACTTTATTATCTTTATCTAATTTATTTAATTTATTTCTTAATTTTTTAATTTTTCTTTTATACTTATTTTTTATTCTTTTTAGTTCTGGGTGATTATCTTTAAGAGAATCGTCGTTTTGAATATTACCCAAATCAGCCTGTAGAGATTTTATTTTTGAATTTAAATCATTTATTAGATCTGAATTTAATTGACTCATATGACTATCATTAACATTAGTATTGTGATCTGTAAATTTATATCTTTTAATCTTTCTTTTAAGTCTGCAAAGTTTTCTTTGAAGCTTCTTTTTTAAGAATTTTTTATTATCATTACTTAATACTTGTGTATCTTCATCCTGTTTATATTTTTTAACAGTATTCAATAACTGGACATCTTTGTCGTTGTTAACAGTTGAATTTAATTTTTTTTCAATTGGATAATTTAGATTTTGATTATTTAAATAGGTAATATCATTATTAGAATTTGAATTATACGTTGAGATAATTTTTCTATTAATTATTCTTTCTTTTATGTGATTTAGTTTTTCATATAATTTTATTTTAAAGTTAGTTTTTTTTAAATTTTTTAAATTATGAGAATAAAACTTATTATTCAGAAGAAATTTTTTTAAATTACGAATCATTAATGACAAAAATATATTTACAATTACAGGTTGTCAAATTTTAAGAGACTTAATCTACTCTATATCTTAAAACTGCATAAACAGTTCTAATCAGAATTATAAAATCTAATGCTAAAGACCAATTTTTTAGATACCAGATATCATATTCTAATCTTTTTTTCATTAACTCATCATTGGGTGTGGCTCCTCTCAGTCCGTGTACTTGAGCCCATCCAGTTATGCCAGGATTACACTTATGTCTCGTTAAAAAATTTTTAATAATATTAGAGTATTTCTTACTGTGTTCAATCATATGAGGTCTTGGACCGACTATAGACATGTCACCTTTTATAACATTATAAATCTGAGGCAATTCATCAATACTAAATCTTCTAATAATTCTACCTACTTTTAGAACTCTTGAGTCATTTTGTGAAACCTGTACTGTTTTATCAAATTTTTCTTTTTTTAAAGTTCTTAACTTGTAAATTTTAAATTTTCTACCATCCCACCCTGTTCTAATTTGTTTAAAAATTATAGGGAATCCATCCTCTAAAACAATAAATAGTGAGCACACAATTAATAATGGTAAAGTAAATATTAAAATAATGATTGAAAAAAATTTATCTAAAATTATTTTTAAAAATAATGGAAGTCCTACAAATCGTGAGTTAAATAAAGAATAAAATAAAAAATTTTGTCTTTTTTCAGAGAATGAATCTAGCTTAAATTTATCTAAAAATAGTTTTAATAAATTTTCGTTATGTTTTAAAAAAAATATTTTAATGTCAAAAGGTAATTTTAAAAGTTCATTGAAAATAATTTTTTTTTGAGAAATATTTGTTTCATCAAGTTCAAACCAAATTTGGCCTATAGAGTGATAATTAAATACATCAAAAATATCATCATTGAATTCAAAACATGGAATTTTAAGTTCATCAATTAAATGTTGTTGATCTGTATCAACTACGATACAGCATTTAATAAGTGATTTTTTTTTTTTATTTTTGTAAATATCTATAAAACTTCTGATTGTTTTAAAATTACCAATTATAGCAATGTTTCTTTGAATAATATTTTGAATAATAAGATACTTATAAAAATTATTGAGTATAAACTTAGTAAAAATTAGTAATAATATGGTAATTATATAGCTATTAAAAATCCATAGAAAAGATATTTTGTTCTTTAATGCAATTATTATCATTAGAGAAATAACACAACTAATTGTAAAAAATTTGATGTCCCTAGTAAAAAAATAACGATAATGTTTTACATAATTTTTATTATTCTTAATTAAAAAATTTATTAATAAATAAAATAAAAATACTAAATTTATATATAAGAAGTATTCTGAACTGATGAATAATTTGATATTAAATAAATCATAAATAGTATTATCAACTAATATCGCACTAAAATATAAGCCTATATATGAAATAACTAATTGAGTTAAGATTGAAAAAAAAACATAAACTTCATCATCTTTTTGAAAAAGTTTTTCTAAAATCATAATTATATTAGTAAAAACTTAATATGTTTTATCTTCTCCAGAATAATAATAATTTTGCTGGTAATAATAACCATAGTAACTGTGCTTGGAAGTATCTAGGTCATTTAAAATAAATGCATCAATTTTTTTATCGATATTCTTCAGTTTTTTTACACCCGACATTAAAGCAAGCAATCCTGTTACGTTGGATCTTGTGACATAAAAAATGTAATCAGCAGCTTGAGACAATACCAGGGTATCTGAAACAGGCAATATTGGTGGTGAGTCAACAATTACATATTCATATTGATCATTCAAAAGATTTAAAAATTTTCTAAGTTTTTCCACATTTACAATATCTGATAGGTCAGTTCTTTTGGCTCCAGATCCTATCATTTTTAATGTTGTTCCTGGAACTTCTTGCACAACTTCACTAAAGTTTGTTTGACCTGATAATAATTCACTTAAGCCTTTCTTTTTAATATCAATTTCGAAATCATAATAACTTGCTGCAACTGATGGTCTCCTAATATCTGCTTCAATTAGCAATACTTTATAATTTTTTTGAAGAGAGAGCGCTAAATTAAATGCTACAGTCGTTTTACCTTCTGAAGGGCTACTGGATGTAATCAAATAGGTTTTATTTTTTTTAAATTTAGACTCCATGATTGTTCTTGCATTTCTTATAGATTCTGCAAAAGCTGACTCATTATCTTCCAGATACATTTGCATCATGTGAAAACCTTTTCGTGATATATTTACTTTTGGTAAATTTGTTAAAATCAAACTATCAAACATTTCAAGAGAGGTAGGATCTTTGACTGTTGCGCTGTTTAAATCTCGATAAAATAAATAAAAATAAACTCCAATTGCAGAAAATAAAAATGCTAAAACACTGTTTTTTTTTATATTTGGTGAAACAGGTATATTGGAGGAAATTGGCTCCTCTATAATTTTTACATTTGAGACTTGTAAATTCTGAGCCTCATTAGTTTCTTTTACTCTTTGTAAAAAAGTTTCATAAAGTTTTCGACTACTTTCAACTTCTCTTACAAATTGTAACATGCCAGACTCTTTATCCTCCAAGTTTCTCAACTCCTTGGTTGCTTTTTGTAAATTTTTTTCATTAATATCAATTGAATTTTTTAAATTAGTAAGTTCAAAGGTTTTCTTTTCAATATTTTTATTAATAATATTAACAAGCTGATTTTCATATGATTTAATTGTTTCAAGAGCCTTACTAACTTTAGGATGTTCTTCAGTATAAAGAAGCCTTAAAGACTCCAAATTATTTCTTGAACTTAAAAGACTCTCGTAAATATTTTTTATTTCAGATCTATTCATCAAATCTGTGATTGACGTTAATTGATTTACATCTCCTCTTGCAAGTCTTACGGCTAGTAAATCAGACTCATATTGATTAATTTGATCTTGAATATTTAATATTTTTTGAGAAATTGCTTCAATTTGCTTAATCTTTAAATCTTTAACATCGCCTGTATCCACTAGTCCATTTTCTTCTTTATATATGGATAATTTTTTTTCTGCTATATCCATTTGAATAGTAAGCTCTTTTAATCTATCTGAGATTTTTTCGTTAGCATATGATGTAATTATAATTTTAGAATCAATTTCATATCTTTGATAAGAGTTAATTATATTATCTAAAGCTAACTTGGCTATTTTTGGATTGGTTGAAATAAATGAAAGTTTTAAGACGTCACTTCTTGGAATATTAATTACATTAAAATTAGATTTTAAATAATTTTTTAAAGCCTCTTTTTCAATATCTTTTTTTTTAGTTACTAGTCTTTTAAAAAAGTTTAATTTAAGTCCCCTAAAAAGAGTTCTAAACTCAGCAAACTTTTCCTTATCGTTTACAATATAATCCAGAACATCATCGCTATTTAAAATTGCTATCTGATTGTTAATTCTGCTTGCCTGATCCTCTAGAGAATAAACCTCTTCTATATTTACAATCTTATTGCTTTCATCTGGCTCGATAACAATAGTAGCTGTGCTTTGATATTTCTTATCAATATTAAGAGAAATAAACAAAACAAATAAAGTAAATAAACCAGAAATAATTAATATCGGTCTTAAATATTTTAGGAAAACAACCCAATAATATTTTAACTCTAAATTTTCTGCAATTTTAGTGATTGTATTAAAAAAATTTTTTTCCATTGTGGTTTAAAGTTATTTTTTATTGGTTTTTATTATCTTTGCAATTAACTATTATGATTCATTGTGCAATAGTTTCAGTTTAAAACTGTTTTAAAATAACATTATGAAAGCAAAATTAGATATTACTGCAATAATAATTACTTATAATGAAGAAAAAAATATCAATAACTGCATAAAATCAATTAAGGGATTCGTAAAAGATATTTTTGTTTTAGATAGTAATTCATCAGATAAAACCATAAAAATTTTAAAAAAAAAAAAAATTAGATACAAAACTCAAAAATTTAAAAATTACTCAACTCAGTTTAATTCAGCTATCAAACTTTCTCAGGCAAAAACGAAATGGTTAATGAGAATTGATGCTGATGAAACAGTTGACAAAAAATTTTTTTTAGATTTAAGAAAATTTTTAGTTCACATATCAAATGATATTAATGGGATTTATGTTACTAGAAGATATTTTTTTTTAAATAAAGAAATTAAATATGGCGGAACATTTCCTCATAAAACTCTAAGAATATGGAAAAGAGGTTTTGGCAAATGTGATAATGTTTTTATGGATGAAAAAATAATCACAAAAGGAAAAGTTAGAGAGATAGATATTGATATAGTCGATAAAAATAAAAATGATTTTAAATCATGGAAGAATAAACATAAAAAATATGCCTTATTTGAAGCTTTAAATTATTTTAAAAATAAAAAAAACAAAAACAAAGATAATCATTACAAAAAATTTAAGATTTATTATTCGTTTCCAATTTTTCTGAGAGTATTTTTATTATTTATATATAAATATATTATTCAATTAGGATTTATGGACGGTTTTATTGGTTTAAAATTTAATTATTGGCACATCCTGTGGTTTAGAATGATAGTAGATAAAAATATTTTCTTATCAAAAAAAAATTAACTAATGAACTATAAAATTTTAAGCATAATAGATAGTTTAAACCCTAAAGATGGCGGGCCAAGCCACAGTATTTTGGATATGGCTTTAGCAAATAAAAATAATGGAATCATACATGATATTATTTATCTAGGAAAAGAGGTAAACTTTAAGAAGTTAGCAGGTATTAAAATTATACCTCTCAATGATAGTTACTTCAAATATGGTTTAAGTTATAAATTAATTAAATGGCTTTTCAAAAACAGAAATAAATATGACCTGTTTATATTGCATGGATTGTGGCAATTTATAACTTTGCTATCAAGATTAATTTTACCTCTTAAATATGTGGTCTTTACTCATGGAATGTTAGATCCTTATTTTGGTAGAAATAAATTTAAAAGTTTTAAAAAAAAAATTTATTGGTATTTAGTTGAAAAACGAAATCTTCAAAAAGCCAAATATGTTTTATTAAATTCCTCGGTAGAAGAAAAACAAATTAAAAAAACGTTTGTTAATACTGATGGAATTAAATTTAAGAAAGTAAATTATGGAATATTTCCTAAAAAAATAAACTCAAATACTAGCAAAAAAAAATTTTATTTAAAATTTAGTTATTTAAAAAAAAAAAAAATAATCTTATACATTGGAAGAATTCATCCAAAAAAAGGCTTGGATAAATTGATTGATGCGCTTGTTAACATAAATGATCAAAATTACGTTCTTTTAATTGCGGGAGATACAAACAATCATTATGCTCAATCACTTAAAAAGAAAATTATCGATGCAAAACTGAAAGATAAAGTTATTTTTGCTAACTTTCTTAGTGGTGACTTAAAATGGGGAGCTATAGCTGCTGCTGAATCAACTATATTGCCTTCACATGGAGAAAATTTTGGAGTGGCGGTAGTTGAAAGTTTATTTATGGGCACACCAGTTATATGTAGCAATAAAGTTGGAATTTATAAAAAAATAAAAGAATACAATGCCGGTATTATTACTGGAGATAATGCTAGTTCATTAACTAAAGGTATAAAAAAAATTCTAGCCCTTTCTTATAAAGCAAAAAAAAATATGAAAAAAAAAAGTTTAGCCTGCTTTAGCGACAACTTTAATATTAAGAGTAATAATGAATTTAGTGAATGGTTAAAAAGTATATTATAATTTAGTTTGATGAAAATATTATATGTTGGAGATAGTTCTAAAAATGGCTATTCATTATATCAATATTCTATACTAAAAAAAAATTTTAAAGAGACAAAATTAATAGATTTTAAAAAAATAAATTTTTTTTTTTCTTTAATTAATAGATTAAGCTGGCATATAAATTTTTCAATATTCGATCATATTATTCATTTTTATCTTAAAAATAAAATTAATGAAAATTATGATTTAACTTATATCCACAATGAACATGTATTGGGCTTTAAATCGATTAATTTTTTAAAAAAAATTTCAAAAAAAACTATTTTTTATTGTCCTGATAATCCTTTTAAACTTAGAGATAATCAAAGATGGTATTTATTAAAACCAAATTTAAAATTATTTGATTTAATAATATTTATGCAAAAAAATAGATTGAAGTATGCAAAAAAAAATAAACTTAATAATATCGTCTGGATACACCCAACCTTTAAAATTCAAGAACATGAGCGAAAAAAAGTTAATTTTAAAAATAGAAAATATAAAATAGATGTTCTAATTATAGGAACTTGGTTTCCTGAAAGAGGAAAGTTATTTTTAAAATTGATCGAGAATAAAATAAATGTAGTTGTTTATGGTGCCAAATGGAAAAAATTTAAATTTTATAGAAAATACAAAAAATTCATTAATAAACAAATAAACAATGATAATTTATACAGAGATACTATATATTCATCAAAAATAACATTGTGTTTACCGTCTATTGAAAATGATGATGATATAACCAATAAATCCCTAGAAATTCCCCATATTGGTTCTTTACTGTTAGCAAAAAAAACTCGAACACATAGTCAGCTATTTAGAGATAATATTGATGCAATTTTTTTCAACGATACTAACGATTGTCTTTTAAAGATTAAATATCTTTTAAATAATCAAGAAAAAATTTTAAAGATATCTAAGGCAGGTTATTTTAAAATAAGAAAAATTAAAAACAATATTTCATATGAAGCTAATATTAAAAATATTTTAAAAAATCTATCTAACAAAAAAAACTTTTTTATATAAAAAGCAAATTAATAGATATAAAATTAAACTTTGAGTAATACCTCTTACTAAATTACCAATCATATCAGCAACACTACCTGAAGATATGAGATTTATTAAACCACCAGAAGTTAAATAAAAAAATACAAATAATATAATTAAATGTTTTTCATTATTTTTAAAAGAGTCCAGAAGTGAGAATGTTATAAAAATTAAAACAACAAAAATCAAAAAATACCAAAAATCAGCATATAAATACAGAATTGAAAAAACTATTCCATTACTTTTTCCACCCACATAAGATCTATCGACTTTTTTGTAAACAGTAGATGTAATTGTATCAAAATATAAAGATTTGTTGAATGATGCGCTAAAAATTTTAATAACTGGATTTGGCAATATGCTAATTACTTTATTATATTCAAAATTTTTTATATCTTCAATTTCACTTTTAGTTAGAAATTGTTTTGCATAAATAATATTATCTGTTGCTTTGATGACATTTATACGATTTAAAAAATTAATATTATAATAGTTTTCAGCAAATATTTGTTGATTTTGATTAGTCATATTTTGATTTAAAAGTATTTCTTTATTATTAAAAAAATTAATATGATTTTTTATATTCTGTATAGGGTTAGTGTTGTTTCTAAACTTCCTTACCTCCAAATATGAATTGGAAAAAAAATCTACATAATTACTCAAAAGAATTAAAAAGATTGTGAGAAAAAATAATTTATTCACTTTTAAAACCTTAATGTTAATGAGGTTTGTATAAATAAAATAGCAATAAATTATCAAACCAGAAAATATTATATCAAAAAAAACTGATCTTGAATTTAAGCCTAACGACAAATACAGAACAAGCACAAAAGAAATTAAAATTTTAATTATATCTTTTTTGTTCAAGGAAAAATTATAAATTTTAAAAGTAAATAAAATTATAAATGGACAGATATATAAAACTTTAAGACCATTCAAAATATCGCCAATGATATTAGGACCATCTAAAGATGATTTCCAGATATAATCACTAAAAAAAGTTACCGAAAAAGCACCAAAAAAAATTGATAAATATCCAATAAAAAACAGATACTCTTTTTTTTCATAATCATTAAATTTTAAGAATAAAAACAATTTCTGAAAAGTTTTTTTTAAACTAATTAATATATGGGATTTGCTATAAATA
>Ga0181600_10001389_pt1 | contig 18835 bp, 18 predicted proteins | sample 041ome_2_FD_132982 | JGI IMG/M metagenome (GOLD analysis project Ga0181600, IMG submission 132982) | Coastal salt marsh microbial communities from the Groves Creek Marsh, Skidaway Island, Georgia - 041406US metaG (megahit assembly) | ecosystem: Environmental > Aquatic > Marine > Intertidal zone... | reverse complement strand
GACTTCATCAAGGTGCCACTTCCAGTTGCTCGACTGCAGGCCCCCTGCTCTTCGCTTTTTAATTTCGCTTGCGAACTTAGAGCCAAACCGGTGCCACCAGTAGCGGACAGATTCATAGCTTACATCTACTCCACGCTCATGAAGCAGGTCTTCCACATTTCTCAATGAGAGTGGAAATCTCACATACAGCATCACCGCAAGTTGGATGATCTCTGGACTGGTTTTGAAGTAGCGGAATGAAACTTGATTGGGCATAGCTGGGTAGCTAATTGTCAGGCTTTGACGATCTTCTCGCCAGGGCTCTTCGGTGTCTTTCTCATCGTCCACTCCTCAGTGATTACGATGAGCCAGAAACACTCTCTTACCAAATAACGCTGTTTGGACCCATAGGCGCTGACGTCAGACACTGGTTTAGGCATAGATGAATACTCTAAGTGCACCGTCTGACCTGATCACAAAGGTTTTCTCTGACAAGCCCTTAAATCGTAATCAGCAAATTGTTTGTACCTGATTGAACCAACACGCAGTCTTGATTGTACACCTCAAAAAATAATTTGACGATCCCTCTATCATCTCGACTCGTCTTTCGTTTAGCCACAATGGAAATTTTACAATGAATATTGTCACCAGCACAAACAGGGGCTTTAAACTCCCATCTTTCCCAGCCTAATGAGGCAATTGCATTAAATTGAATTGCCGCTCGATTTTTAAGTCCATCGACAAGACTTAAAATCAGAAGTCCATGCGCTATCTTTCCAGAAAACCCCTTACTGAGCGCAAATTCTCTGTCCATATGTACATCAAAAAAGTCACCAGAAATTCCAGCAAAATTAACAATATGAGTTTCAGTGATATCTATATTACGTGTGTAGAAATAATCACCAATAGAAAGATCTTCATACGCAACCAAACCCGCTTGCAATTTCATCTATTCACCATTCGAAAAAACGTAGTTTAGCTTAATATTGATCATTCAACACAAACTCTTATATCGCTGGACAATTACATCCAAAACATGTGCTGGGTCTTCTTGCCACCAATGCTCTGACGAGAAAATTTCAACTTCACAATAACCTACGTATCCAGCTTCTTCTACAATCCGACGGATCTCGCGCAGATCCGCAACCCCATCGCCCATCATACCTCTATCAAGGAGCATATCACTGGTATCTTCAAGCCAATCACATATATGGTAACCTAAAATTGGGACTTCAGTGCTTTTCAGCGTTTGTTCTAATGTTGCATCCCACCATACGTGATAAACATCAATCGCAAGGCCCAAATTTTCAGCGTCAACCATGTTACATACATGTACTGCATCCTGTGTAGTCATCAAAACCGTTCGGTTCCCACCAAACATCGGATTCAATGGCTCTAATGCCAAGCTAACACCGTTTTCCTTAGCATATTCAGAAAACTTACTAAGCCGATCCGCTAGAACTTTCTGACTTTCCACGATCCCTTTCGAACCTGGATTTGTGCCACCAGTTACAATAGTTAACACGTCTGCATCTAATTCCGCAGCAATATCGATAGTCTTTCGGACCTCGCTATCTGAACCAGCTTGAGTACCAGTAAGGTAAGGCGTTCTGCAAAGACCAGAGATTTCTAAGCCTGCAGATTTGGTATAATTTCCAATTTCATAAGCATTCTCAGAAAGCTCCTGCGTCCAAAACGTAATCGCTCCAAATCCCCGTTCAGCACAAGCGTCTATGACCCTTTTTGAATCCCACCCAGCTCCTCGGCCAGGTAAATTGTGGCCAAGGGTGGCAGTATTAAGAGCTAAAGCTGTTGTATCATTTTCAAATGCGCGCATTACTAAAGCCCGTACATCGCAAGTAATTGTTTCATTTTGAAACATGCTCTTTCTGGATCTACTAAAATATTTGCCTGGTCAGCGAGCTGAAATGTTTGAGAAAAATCATGCAAATTTCGATCTGACTGTGCCCCTTTCAACATTACAAAATGCTCTTGAAAACCGTTTAGCCAGGCTAAAAATACGACCCCTGTCTTATAGTATTGTGTAGGTGAACGAAAAATATGACGCGCCAACGGAACAGTAGGTTGTAGAAGTTGTCGATAAGACTCAACGTCATTTTCATTTAGTCGCGATACAGCATTAGAAGCAACATCTGCGAGGGGATCAAAAATACCAAGAAGTGCGTGCGAATATCCTAGATCGTCGCCCTCGATTAATTCGGGATAATTGAAGTCATCGCCGGTATACATCTTAACCGTGGACGGCAGTCGACGGCGCATAATGATTTCTTTCTCTTTGTCCAATAGTGAAATTTTTATTCCATCTATTCGGTCAACGTTGTTCTCAATAATTTCTATTACAACATTCAGCGCATTTTCAAAATTACTGACACCCCAATATCCAGACAATTGAGGGTCAAACATCTCACCAAGCCAATGTAAAATTACCGGATGATCACATGACGCCAAAACTTGATTATATACAGTAAAATAATCTTTTGGTGAGCTGGCAACCTTAGCAAGAGCACGACTCGCCATAAGAATGACACGAGCATCTAATTTTTGAACTTCGACTAACTGTTCATTATACGCTGATACAACCTGATCTATCGAAGTGACCGTAGACAGGTCTACATGATCTGTGCCGACCCCATTGGCAACCAGTGCATTAGGTAGTTCCATGCGTGTTTGCTTGATGAGTTCTAATGCACCTTTCCAATCTAAGCCCATTCCACGCTGCGCAGTATCCATGGCTTCCGCAATACCCAATCCCAAGCTGGCTAGGTGTCGCCGAAATTTCAATGTGTCTCCCCAGTGGATAGCTGATGCAGAGTGCGGATTGTTTAATGAAAAAGGATCAGCTACAACATGTGCCGCTGAGTAAATAATTCTGCGAGAATCTCTACTCAAGGGTGTTCCAGGTCGGTAATCGCCTAGCAAAGTGTACGAGTTCAAGTGACCGTCGTTATCTGGTAGAAGCACTTTCATTTTATCTCTCTAATACCTGGAAATTAGCAGCCCTGCATCTGCTGAAATTACTTGACCCGTTGTATATGGCAGTTCCCCGGAAGCTAAAGCCGATACGACTTTTCCCATATCTTTTGTTGTTCCAATTCTTGGCAAAACAGTTAATCCAGCCTTTGCTCGCTCTTCGTACTGTTTTATAACTGGCGCGGTCATTTCCGTATCAATCAAACCGGGTTGCACATCATAAACGTGAATATTTTCAGAGCCTAAGCGTACTGCAAATGTTTTAGAAATCATCGACGCTGCTGCTTTTGAAGCGCAATATTCAGACCTGGGAACAGCGACTGCAACTGCATTTGACGAGGTAATGTTAATAATTGAGTGAAAGATTTCACTTTCTCTGTCTCGGCCTAAAAGCAACTTGGAAAAAGCCTGTGAGAGGAAAAATACAGCCCTAGCATTTACAGACATACAACGATCAAAGCTTTCGGAGGTTACCTCTAGTGGATCGCCCCGATGTATAACGCCCACACCTGCATTGTTCACAAGTGTAGTTAAAGGTCCAAGATTCTCTTCAATAGAAGACAGCATTTCTGAATGTCTATCAATCTCACACACATCAAAAGGTGCAGCGAAAACATCAGCACCCTGGCTCTTAAGCAACTCTACAGCGCTGATGAGTTCATCGTCTAGTAGCGGGGCGTTCAGCGCTATTGAAAAACCCTTAGAAGCCAACTCTTTAGCAACACCAAGACCAATGCCACGACCAGACCCTGTAACAAGTGCTACATGTTTACCTTTCATGAAACTGCCCCATTTTTCAGCAGCTCTCGAGCAATGATCATCCTCTGAATTTGGTTAGTACCTTCATAAATTTGGCAAATTTTAGCGTCGCGATATAGGCGCTCAACTTCAAACCCTCTTATATATCCGGTTCCTCCAAATACCTGGACTGCATCGGAACTTCGTTTAACAGCAATATCTCCAGCGAAACATTTTGCCATAGAACAATCAATCGTAGCATCTTCTCCCCGATCAATTTTTTCAGCTGCCGATTTAGTCAACAAGCGTGCTGCTTGAACATCTTTTGCCATATCAGCTAACAACCACTGAACTCCCTGAAATTCGGAAATAGCTTGATTGAATTGTCGACGCTCCTTTGCATAGTCAATTGCCGCTTCTAACCCAGCTTGTGCTATACCAACCGCTAGTGCTGCGATACCTACACGCCCTTTATCCAGAACACTCATCATCATGTGGAAACCACGACCAGCTTCTCCTAATAACGAAGCTTCGGGAAGTATTACATTGTCAAAGTTCAGAGCCCCAACTTGGCTCGCTCGCTGCCCCATTTTGTGCTCTTTAGCACCCCTCGAAACACCTTTTGCATGCAAATCTACTATGAAAATTGACATGCCACGATGACCAGATTCGGGGTCGGTTCTCGCTAATACAAAACCAAGATCAGCTACTGGAGCATTATGAATCCAAATTTTACCACCATTTAGTAACCAACCATCATCACACTTGGTTGCTTTGGTTCTAATACCAGACACATCTGTCCCAGCTTCTGGCTCAGTGATACAATACGCAACTAATTTTTTTGCGGACATGATATCGGATAGTAACTGGGTCTTTTGCTCCAGAGTACCGTGGCGCACTAAAAGCGTCGTTATAAGTTCAATCAGTCCACACTGATCGGCTACAGAAGAATAACCACGGCTCAATTCTTCCATCACTAATGCATAAGTAACAGTATCAAACCCAGGCCCACCGTCTTCCTCAGGTACGCCAATACCAAACAACCCTAATTCACCCATGTTAAGGTACAATTCGTGCGGAAAATTTTCCGTTTCATCTAACTCTTGAGCCATTGGTCGAATAATTTCATTTGAAAAATTTCTTGCCATGTCTCTTACTTGTAACTGAATCTCTTGGGACATAATTCACCTTTTTAAAAGTCAGTGCTCGGCCATGTTATTTGGAGCAGCCTTCAACCCCACTGATCTCAAAGCTGCATCTGCACATTCTAAATCCTGATGATCCATTGCACCGGAAACACCAATACCACCCACACAGTCTTGGCCCTCAAATATAGGAATACCGCCTGTCCATGTGATTAACCTGTTACGCGTCCCTACCCCCAAAGAAAGACCAGATGCCGAGGACATTCTTTCACCAAATGCATGTGTTGCTTTGCGAAGAGTGGCAGCCGTAAAGGCTTTATCGAGAGCAAAATCTACAGCTGCAGGTATAACATTATCAGTTTTCATAAAGGCAACCAAAATGCCTGCCCTGTCGCACACAGCAACTGTAATTTCCCAGCCTTCGTCGTTCGCATAATCCAATGCAGCTTGCGCCATCTTCACAGCAACATCAGATGACATATCTTTCTTATTAGAAATCATGAAACCTCGTCTTGATCAGAATCATAAAGTAGATTAGTAACTATATAGTTACTTTTTAGGAGGAAAAATGCAACCTCAATACAAAAACAAATTTGGACGGGTCGATTTAAATGTTTCTGCTTTCGGTTTTGGAACCGCACCAGTTGGAAATATTTTTAGGGAAATTGACGAAAAAACATCGGACGATATGTTTCAAGCAGCATGGAACGCGGGAATAAGATTTTTTGACACCGCACCTATGTATGGACACGGTTTATCAGAGTATCGAACAGGATATTCTCTCCGTTGGAAAAATCGGGATGACTTCATTTTGTCTACAAAAGTGGGTCGGTTATTGCACCCTGCAAAGAAAGAGACAATCGAGTATGCCCCTTGGACAAATGCGGGCAGGTTCGAAGTCGAGTTTAATTACTCTTATGACGCAACGATGCGCTCTGTTGAAGATAGCCTGCAACGCATGGGATTAGAGTCTATTGATATTCTTTTTATTCACGATATTGATCGGTTCACTCGTGGTGATGAACAACCCGAGGTGTTTAAAACCGCGATGGATGGCTCATGGAAAGCACTCTCGAAACTACGTGATCAGGGAGTAGTGAAGGCAATCGGAGTTGGCGTTAATGAATGGGAAGTATGCCATGCAGCACTGGAGCAGCGCGACTTTGATTGTTTTTTACTCGCAGGAAGATACACACTTCTTGAACAAGAAGCGCTTAAAGAATTTTTACCTCTATGCGAAAAAAGAGGTGCTGCAGTAGTAGTCGGTGGTGGATTTAACTCGGGTATTTTGGCAACGGGGGCAATACCGGGTGCGAAGTACAATTATTCGCAAGCGCCAGCAGAGATAATGTCTCGCGTAAAACAAATAGAAAATGTATGCGCTGAATATAATGTTCCACTTCCAGCAGCTGCTTTACAATTCGTTGTAGCGCACCCTGCAATACCAACCTTTATGGCGGGCACGCGAACAGTGGAACAACTTGAACAGAACCTTAGCTGGTTTTCTCATGAAATTCCTGAAGAGTTTTGGACAACTCTTAAGGCTAAAAATTTAATTAATGAAAACGCGCCAACACCATAAGTACTTCTTAAAAGAGCGCCTTAATAACGTGGCGCTCTCTTTTCTTTAAAAGCTAAGACACCTTCTTTTACATCATCCTCTAAGGCTACAAGCCTGCCCGAGAGCATGTCTATCGCATTTTCAGTACCTTCACGCTCTGCCGCGTTTATCATACATTTTGCTACCTGGCTCGCAACAGAACTTCGCTCGCAAATCTGGTAAGCAATTCTCATCGCATGCGATAGACCTTCGCCCTCGGGAACTACGAAATCTACCAGCCCTAACCTTTCCGCATCCTTGGCAGAAAAAACTTCCCCACCAAGTAACATACGTCGTACTGGTTGAGCGCCAAACCTTCTGACAAGGCGTTGTGTTCCTGACCAACCTGCAACAACCCCAATCGAAGTTTCGGGCTGTCCCAACGTACAACTATCCTCCGCAATGCGTAGATCTGCGCAGGCAGCTAGTTCTAGCCCACCTCCATATGTCGAACCATTCAAAACAGCCAGTAAAGGCTGACGCAATTGAGCTAACGCATCAAATGCCCTGTTACCCTCTCTCAACCAGGTATTGGAGAATTGATCAGGCGAAAGTTCACCCCATTCAGTGATATCACCACCGGCCGAAAAGACGCCATTTTCACCCGTCAAAATTACTACATTGATTTTACTATTCGAATTTAGAAATCGACAAATAGCCGCTAATTCTTCGATAGTGGTCATATCTAATGCGTTCTTTTTTTCGGAACGTATCATCGTTACGACAGCTATTTTATGTTCAAACTCTAATCTAAAGCGACTGAATATTGGGATCACTTTCTAAGCTCCAGATCAAAAGGCGCTTCACCGAACAATGCTTCTTCCATAACACGTAATTCTGATGAAATTTTAATTTCTGTAGCTGCCTGATCTAAAATATCTTTTTGCAAATCGACCCCTGGAGCGATTTCAACAATTGTAAGACAACCGTCTATGAGTTTTATAACACACCGCTCTGTCACGTATGTAACATCTTGTTCTTGTCTTTTAGCTTTTGGTCCTGAAAATGAGACCTGATCAACTTGCTCTACAAATTTTGGAATTTTTCCTTCCTGATCAATAATTAGCTTATTGTTCTCGATTCGCATCCTCGCGCCAGCATTAAAGTTTCCCGAAAATACAATTTTCCGTGCTCGAGACGTAATATCGACGAATCCTCCTGCTCCAGCAGTTCGATGCGGCACAGCCGACAATCTAGAAACGTTAACTGAGCCATTTCTCCCAACTTCCAAAAATGAAAGCAATGATGCATCAAACCCTGCAGCTTGAAAATAACTAAACTGATGAGGGGAAGCTACAAACGCTTCTGCATTTGCTGAGCAACCAAACTTAAAATCTAGCAACGGTATGCCACCAATTGCTCCTTGTTCAATAACCCAGGTAACTTCGCCATGACATCCCTCCTCCAAAAGGATTCTAGGAACGTTTGCGGATATTCCAAAACCAATATTCACAGCCCAACCGCGCTTTAATTCTTGAGCCACTCTCCGTGCAATTACTTTACTCACACTAAATTCTTGCAGTTTAAAACTATCTAATGGTCTGATTAGCTCACCAGAAACAGCCGGATCGTACTCTGTCGCTGTCGTTTGAAGCATGTCAGGTGCCTCAACAACAACATCGACTAAAATTCCTGGAACATGAACATCATGTGGGCGCAAGCTGCCATTCTTTGCAACACGACGAACCTGCGCAATGACTAAACCACCATTGTTCCGAGCAGCAAGTGCCATTTCCATCGCACCGAGATAAGCACCTTCCTGTTCAAAACTGATATTACCGCGCTCATCAGATATTGACCCACGGATTATGCTCACATTCGGTATCAGCGATCTGAAAAATAGCCATTCCTCTTCTTCAAATGACTCTACCCTGACAATGGGCTCTTCGGCAGCTCGGCTATTCATAGCGCAGCCTTCGAACCTTGGGTCTACAAATGTTTCTAATCCTACTTTAGTAAACACTCCAGGGCGTTTGGCAGCCCCCTCTCTCAACATATCAAAGATAATACCCGATGGCACATTGTAAGCCGCAAGCTGGTTTGAAGTAATCATTTGCCAGATTTTTGGTGGCTCGGCTTTAGTTGGCCCAGAAATATATGAACCCCCGATTATTTTGTTTAACATCCCAGATTTTGCAATATGCTCAGTCCCGGGAGAGCCAAACATATCACCAGCAGCGATTGGATGGATAGTTGTTAAATTTTTTGGATGCTGCTCGGCGTCAAATCTTTCACCGAGCGCTTTAAGTATAAAATCAGGACAACACAGCCCACTGGATGAATTCACCGCGACAATTGCGTTGTCAGGAATAAGTTTCACCGCATCTGAGACAGATTTTATCTTTGACATTCGTGCAATCCAGTTTTAAACCATTTAAGTAACCATCTAGTTATTTATAATCGCTACTCGGTTAATAAATCAAGTGGTAGGGTCAATTAAAATCTCGATTTCATGTTGAAATTGTTAAAGGAATGCCAAGATATGAACCTTTTATTTCAGAAAAATTTCCAGCGTGTGTTTGGAACATTCCCACTGACTGGAAACCAACTGCGCGACTCGATCGATACAGCTATTGACGTTGGATACAGAGCATTCGATACAGCACAAATGTATGGCAACGAAAGAGACACGGGATTAGCATTACGTGACTCGAGAATACCAAGATCTGAGCTATGTATCATTTCAAAAATCCATCCAGATAATTACGCAGAGATTGATTTCATCAAATCTCTGGAATTAAGCTTATCAGATTTGCAAATTGACCAATTAGACGTTCTGTTTTTGCACTGGCCACCAACGCATATTGCTTTTGACGCAACCCTAGAACTATTGGAAAAAGCGTATGATCTTAATCTGGTCAAATCCATCGGTATATCCAACTTTAATTCACAAATGATGGATAGAGCGAATTCTAAAATCCAGACTAAAATTTTAGCTAACCAAGTGGAATTCCATCCATTAATTGATCAGAGTGTCCTGCTCAGGAAAGCGTCTGAAACAGAAATTCCACTGATGTCATACTCGGCAATAGCTCGTGGTAAAATCTTTGAGTTTGATATTTTACACAGAATAGCAGCTGAGTACGGCAAAACACCTGCACAAATTGTGTTGAGATGGGTTTTGCAAAAAGGAGTGATCGCGAATTCAATGTCAACAAACAAGAAAAACATTGAAGCTAACTACAACATTATGGATTTCACTTTGTCGTCTATCGACATGGCACAAATAGATGCGCTCAATAAAAATAGCTTTAGAGTGGTCACTAAAGATAAAGCGCCATGGGCACCAGATTGGGATTAATAATTTCCTCGAACTAAATCAGCCGCTTTCTCTCCAATCATTATTGTTGGCGCGTTCGTATTTGAGCCCACTAGACTAGGCATCACCGAACTATCGCAAACTCGAAGACCATCAATTCCTCGCACACGCAATTTTGGGTCCACAACCGACATTTCATCGACTCCCATTTTGCAAGTGCAGGTTGGATGATATGATGTTCGGCCATACTGTCGCGCGTAATTTTCGAAATCAGCCTGCGACTTCACTTCTGCTCCTGGAAATCTAATTTTCTTTATGTATTTCTGAAGGCTTTTCTGATTAAACATTTCAACAGATAACTTAACACCTTCAGCAGACGTCTTCAAATCATCTGGATGTCCTAAATAATTTGGGTCAACTAATGGTGCATCTAGGGGATTGGTGGACCGCAACTTTACTGTACCTCTCGCCTTGGGTCTAAGTGTGTATGAATTTAATGTGATACCACTCGATCCTTCAGGAACGCTCGGCACTCCCTCTTCCGCACCCGCACCAGCCAAGAAATGAAACTGAAGATCAGGTATTGCCACATCAGCGCTTGAATACCAAAATGCACCGCCCTCTACTACGTTTGATGTTACTGGACCGGATTTAAACAGTGCATATTGCGCACCAGCCCAAAGCATCCAGTGCAGTTTATTATATTTATCGAGGCTATAGTGGCCGTTAAGCTCTGCTACAATGTCTATTCCGAAGTGATCATGTAAGTTTTCTCCAACCCCAGGTAAGTTATGCACCACATCGAGACCTAAGCTGGCCAAGTGATCAGCTGGTCCAATGCCAGATAGCATTAACAACTTTGGAGAACCAATAGCACCAGCGGTAACGATTACCTCTGAGTCCGCCTTTACAGTATGCATGGTGCCATTTTGCGAATATTCAACACCAATTGCGCGACCTGATTTCACAAGTATACGATGAGCCAATACATTGGTTTCAACGGTTAAGTTTGACCGTTTCATCGCTGGCCTGAGGTAACCCACCGCCGCTGAACATCTCTTAGAATCTTTAACCGTTAACTGATAAAAACCACAGCCTTCCTGCTTAGCTCCGTTGAAATCGGGATTATATGGAACTCCTAATTCTTGGCAGGAGCGCACGAATGCCCGTGTCATTTCTTGGGGATCTTGCAGATTTGAAACACCGAGCGGACCATCGCTGCCGTGCCACTCACCACTAAGGACTGAATTACCCTCAGACTTTAAAAAATATTGTTTGATTTCTTGAAACGACCAACCCTTAGCGCCTTCTTCGTTCGCCCAACGGTCATAATCAGCTGGATTGCCGCGGGTAAAGATTTCAGCATTTATGGAGGAACCACCACCAAGAACCTTGCCTTGCGCGTACGGGATCTCGCGATTATTTGCATATTTTTGAGGTACGGTATTAAAGCCCCAAGTGCGCGGTCCTGCGGTTAATTTCGAGAAACCAACGGGCATATGTATGTATGGGTGAGAATCTTTTCCGCCGGCTTCTAAAAGTAATACGCTTATGGCGTCATTTTCAGTTAACCGGTTTGCCATTACGCATCCGGACGAACCACCCCCAACGATGATATAATCAAAACTTTTGATTGCCATCACTCAATCCAATGATCTCTATCGCCAATAGCCATATGTATTGATTTTATTTGCGTATATTCCTCAATACCATATTTGCCCGCTTCACGTCCCCAACCAGATTGCTTGAAGCCCCCTAAAGGTAATTCGGGCCCCCCAGCTAAAGTCGTGTTGGCCCAAAATCTTCCTGCCTTCACATTACGTGAAACTTGCAAAACTTTGTCCACATTTTTACTCCAGACCGATGCAGCTAACCCGTAATCTGTATCATTTGCGAGCATGATCGCTTCTTCTACTGTATCAAATGGCGTCACGCTTATGACAGGACCAAAGATTTCATCTCTAAAAATTGACATTTCAGGGCGGACATTTTCAAACATCACCGGTCCAACAAATTGTCCACTCTCCGTTTTAATTTTACCACTGCCGAAAGTTATTTCAGCGCCTTCTGCCTGACCTTTTTCAATGTAAGTTAAGATTGTAACATTTTGAGCTTCAGTCGTAATTGCACCCATCTGAGTGCTTGGATTTAGCGGATCACCAACAATGACTTTACTAAGCTTTTCCTTCAAAAGTTCGTTAAACTTGCTCATCACACTGCGTTCAACTAGCAGCCTCGAACCAGAAACGCAGCACTGCCCGGTATTAAAGCACATACCAAAAGCAACGCCATCAGCAGCATCATCTAGGTTTGCATCAGCAAACACAATTTGTGGGTTTTTACCACCCAACTCTAAGCCAAGTTTTTTAAAATTGGTTTCACCGGAAGCGCATATAACATTTTTTCCGACGGCAGTTGATCCAGTAAAAGAAATCATGTCTATCTGCGGATTTTCACATAATGCTTGGCCAACAATTGAGCCAGGACCTGTGACAACATTCATAACGCCGTTTGGCAACCCCGCCGCCGTCAAAATTTCCGCTAAAATTAACGTGGTTGCAGATGTATATTCCGATGGTTTTGCGACAATTGTACAGCCAGCAGCTAAGATGTACGGCACTCTCTCGCAGAGAATAAGAAATGGGAAATTCCAGGGTGTAATCAAGCCCACAACACCTATCGGCTCTCGGGTGACAATCCCAAATAGTTGTTCGCCTAAGTTATTATAACTCTCACCACTAATCGTGCGGGCGAGGCCACTAGCGTATTCGAACATATCAGCACAACCAGCCACCTCCCCATTGGTTTGTGAAATGGGTTTACCTGACTCCAATGTCTCCCAGTAAGCGATTTCGCTTTGTCGTTCTCGAATTAAAGCAGCCGCTTTCAGTAGAACAGAAGCTCTTTCTGCACCACTTTTTCCTGACCAAACTTTGTTATCAAATGATTGTCGAGCTGAAGCTACCGCTAGATCTACATCCTCAATACCTGCGTGAGCAATCTCTGTAACGGGGCAATCATGTGCAGGTGAATAACGTACAGTTAGCTTTCCCGATTTAGCTGGCAACATTTCACCTTCAATATAAATTCCAAATTGTCTGGAAGATGAAGGGACTTTCGAAAAGTCTGAGTTTTGTCGCATGCTCTCTATCCTTAAGTCATTTAACAATTGTAAGTTTTGATCGATCTATCGTGAACACAATTGCTACAATCAAGATTACGCCAAACACCATTTGCTGATGCGTCGCAGCAACCTCCAAATAAAGCATTGAAGCTCGGATCACCGCAACGATCGCTGTACCCACCAAAGTGTTAACAACTCCACCAACGCCTCCTGTAAGCGGTGTACCTCCAACAAGAACGGCCACAATAGCTGGGAGCAAGAACCCATTAGCAATACTGGGTGCGCCGCCAGATAATTTGATCGAAAAAATAACTCCAGCCAGTGCAGCTAACGCACCAGAAAGTGCAAATGCCAACACTTTAACTCGCGCCACTTTCATTCCTGAGGCTGCTGCCGCTAACTCAGCTGCGCCAACAGCTTTAAGTTTACGCCCCAAAACAGTTCTACGTTCTATGATTAGCGCAACAAAAAACACAAACGCGCCAACAAATAAAATATTTGGCACGATCCCTGAGCTAGACAGCATCCACCCAAATAAAGCATCTCGTTTCTCAGCATTCATGTATAGTGCACGATTACCAGATAACCACTGCGCCAAGGAATAACAGACACCGCCTATGGCAAGTGTTGAAATAAACGATGGGACCAGAAACCGAGTAGTGACAAGTCCTGATACGGCACCAAGTACAGCTCCTACAATTATGCAAAAAGGTACAATAAATAAGCCTAATGATGCCAGATAGAGCGAAGCAATAACCGTAATCATGTTTGCCATCGATTGCGCGGATAGATCAATCCCGCCTATGTAAATCGCAAAGGTCAAACCGAGTGCCATGATGAAAAGTGGTACAATATCACCTAATAAGATCAATAGACTGCTCAAATTCCAGAAATTTGGATCTACAATTCCCACAAGAAGTATCAGCACAAATAGGGTAACCCAATGATAATTTGATCTTAATAATTCACGCATGTCTTAACTCATGTCATCGCTGAAACTAAATCGAATGGTGTGACCTGTTGGGTCGCTGTGTCAAAAGCGTTCATGATTTTACCATCTTTCATCACAATAATGGTGTGGGCTAAACCTATTGCTTCTTCAAAAGTATCTGGCACTACAATTAGGCCAATCCCAGCCGCACTCATTTCTCTAATCATGCCATAGACGTCTTGCTTGGCCCCAATGTCTAAGCCACGGGTTGGATGGTCAAGCATCATAAGTTTAGCGCCAGATGAACGCCATTTTGCAAGCACAACCTTCTGCTGGTTTCCTCCTGAAAGTCTCCCGCAGTCTGCAGCAATCGATGGTGTTTTTATAGAAAGTCGATCAACCCATTCTCGCGCTAACTTCCGCTCTGCATTTTGCTGCAAAAATCCAAATCTATTGTAATTGTCTAATTGAGATGAAGTCATGTTTTCAGTGACGTCCATCGATGAAAAAATACCCTCTATTTTCCGCTCACGTGGCATGTAACCAACGCCATTTGACACCGCGTCAAACGGTGATCTTATAGATAGCGATCTATCTTCAAAGTAACTGATGTATCCTTCATATGGTGTTTCCATTCCAAAGACTGACCGCAATATGGCTTCACGACCCGAGCCTTCGGTACCAACCAAGCATATCACCTCAGACTTTCGCAGCTTTAGGTTAATGCTTTCAAGTTTTGATCTCACGGAAACATTTTCTACATTGAGAATGACCGAAGAAGCATCAAAGTCCTTTCTCTCGTCTTGCTTGTAATAGCCACTGTCGATTTCACGACCGACCATAGCTGACTGGATGTTTTCCGGTTTAGCTATACTAGCATCTACTTCGTCAACGACTTCGCCGTCTTTCAAGACATAAATACGGTCAGAGAGACTAATCACCTCATCAAGTCGATGAGACACAAAAATAAACGCGGCTCTGTCTCTTAATTGATTTACCAATTTAAAAAGAAGTTTTACTTCATCTTCTGCTAACACAGAGGTCGGCTCATCAAGAAGAATTACCAGATCATTTTGGGTACGTTCTTCTAAAGTCAGAACCTTAGCTAGTTCTACGAGTTGACGCTGTGCAAATGACAGATCAAAGGTTTGCGTTCGAGGGTCAATTTCTAAACCAACCTTTGCTAGTTGATATTTTGCAGCGGCCTCCATTTCCTTAAAGTTTATAATACCAAACCGTTTAAACTCACTCTCCCGACCCAAGAAGATATTCTCCATTACTGAGAGGTTTCCAATTAACGATTGTTCTTGAAAAACCATACCAATGCCATTCTGCATTGCATCTCTTGGTGACGTAAATTGGGTCTGGCCCCCGTCTATCAAGATAGTCCCGCTATCCGCTTGGTAGGCACCAAAAATAATTTTCATTAAGGTAGATTTTCCGGCACCATTTTCACCAACCAGGCCAACTATTTCGCCTTTTTTTACGTTAAAATTAATATCACTAAGTGCTTTGACTGGGCCGAAAATTTTGTTCACATTTTTGAATTCTAGCATATCGCACCTCTCATTTCACAAAGCGTATGCTTGAACGGTTTGTTGATAAAATTACGGCGACAATCACCAAAAGTCCTAAGACGCCGTCTTGCAAATAATCTGGCAAACCAATTACGACCATCCCATTGTTGATTACCGCAACAATTAATACTCCGATCAAAGCGTTAAAGACTCCACCAATTGCCCCCCATAGCGCGACTCCCCCTACCACGGCGGCAGTGATGGATAAAAACATCAAATTTGCGCCAGTTACGGACTCGGCCTGACCAAGTTTCGCAACTTGTAAAATACCTGCTAAGGCATAATAAAATCCCGCAAGAGAAAACGCTAAAATTCTTGTTCGCTTCACTGGAACGCCCGAAGCTGCAGCAAGATCTTCTGCGCCCCCAATAGCGTACAAATTTCGGCCTAATATTGTAAATTTTTGTATTAAAATCCCAACGACTAGAAAAAATCCAGCCACATAAACCATAAGAGGAAAGCCTTGCAGCCTGTAAGTTAACAACGAACGAAAGACATCATCATCAATACGTACTATGCCTCCGCCAGTTAGTAACACCGTAGCGCCGATACCGACAAATCCCATCGCCAAACTAGACATGAAAGAGGGGATCATCAGCTGTGCGTGAATAAAACCGTTCAATGCACCATATAATGCGCCAGCAAGCAAAGCAGCAACGATTGCTATCCATCCGCCCGACGCTAAAGTTCCACCAAAAAACAAAAAACAAAAGCAAAATGTTACGGCTGTGAGTGATACCGCTCCTTCCATAGAAAGATCGATAGATCCCATCAAAATTATGAAGGTCACACCAACAGCAACCATCAAAAACGGCGAAGCTGCGATTGCAATTCTCGCAAAATTTCTCAATGAGAAAAAATTAGAATTAATGGATGTGAAAAAAACCACCAACACCAACAACACAATTATCGGCATTAGCGATTGAAGCTTTAATTTTTTTAGCATTGGAACCACGTATTAGAGATAAGGCAGGCTACTCTAACCTGCCTTATCATCGGGAGGAAATTATTTATATTGGATTTGACCTGCAGATAATCCCCAACGATCACTCCAGTCATATGTGGGCGTTGACTCGAGATAAGTGGCCTTGAATGCCGCGGCATCGTCCGGTGTTACCAAAATTGATGGTCCATAGAACTCGCGATGCGCATTTGGCTCTTCTGACGGCTTAAATGCGCCGATCGCAGCCTGGTGCGCCAATGCAAGCGCTATACCACCGCCCCAATGTGGGTTGGTGAAAACGGTTGCAAGCAGATCGCCTTTCATAACTAGATCTACCGCCTCGGGATTCCCATCAAATGCTGTGATTGGCATATCGGTGATACCCTCTGCCTTCAATGCCTCGATCACACCGTAAGCCATGTTATCGTTCGCGCAGTGCACACCTTTGATGTTATCACCGTAGCGTGTCATCAAGCTAGACATTACTTCCGCCGCTTTAGTGGTATCCCAGTCTGCAGACTGCACATCAAGCAACTCAACATCAGGATAATCGTTCAAAGCGTTCTTCAAACCATTTAGTCGTTCAATCGCTGGAATATTCGCAGGAATACCTCCAATGTGGACTACACCACCTTTTCCACCCATTTTATCGAACAACAAACGGGCAGCATCTTCTGATGGCTTTTCGCCAGACCAAGACAAATGCGCGACATAATTGTCACCAATGTCCCAAGGGTGCAGATCATCAGTCTTGTTCCAGATGGTTGAAATATAACCGCCCGCGTCGCGAACAGCCTCCACTACTGGACGCGCATTCGGACTATCATTTGCATCACAAGCAATAGCACCTTTTCCACCATTCTTTGCAAGAAACGCCTTAATATCAGCAAGCGATTTTTCAGAGGAACCCTCATTGATCAGGTTCGTCATGTCTGACGCTGACATTCCAAGGCTCTCAACATATGCTTCACCCCCAGAAACAATCGCATTCCAGTATGCAGATGCTCTATCACGGTAACTCCAAGCCATCGACCAACCACCATGCGATCCTGCATGAGCGGTGGTTGCACTCCACGGACCGACGACAGCTGCTGATGTAAGGCCGGCTGCTGAAGCAAATAAAAAGTTTCTGCGTGACATTTTCTCACGCTCGATAAAATCTTTGATAAACGTTGACATTGTATTTCTCCCTTATGGTTTGAGGACAACAGGTATATCCACTTAACGCACTATCTAGTTACTTACATATAAAATACTCTGTCAAGTTTAAAGATGTAAAAACACAACGATTCAAGGATGGCTAAATTTTGACAAACTCAATTTAGTTAATTAACACCAAGTAGAAAGATCATTTGAGGTTGCAAAATGCCGAAAGTCAGCGATGCGAAGAAAAGAGACGCTGAAGCTACCAAAAAAAGAATTTTAGCTTCAGCTAAAAAAGCATTTGCAAAGAAAGGCTTAGGCGGCGCAAGGGTAGATGAAATTGCTGAAAACGCTTTAGCAAATAAGCGGATGATCTACCATTACTTTGGCAATAAAGAAGCCTTGTTTTTGAAAACACTGGAAGACGCTTACCTGGACATCCGCTTGGCAGAACAAAAACTTGAACTCGACACACTGCCGCCCAAAGATGCTCTAGATAAACTGGTTTGCTTCACTTGGAATTATTACATTGCGAATCCAGAATTTATCACACTTGTGAATAGCGAAAATTTACATAAAGCAAGGCATTTAAAGCAGTCTAAAATTATAAGTGAGATAAACCAGAAATTCATCTCAATGGTAGGTAAATTACTTGACCGAGGCGTATCTGATGGGGTTTTTCGAGATGATATAGACGCCATCCAACTGAATATTACGATCGCGGCAATCGGGTATTACTACCTTACAAACAGACATACGGGTTCAATCGTTTACCAACAAAACCTGAGCACTAAAGAGGCTTACGATAAACGACTTGAATTCAATTTAACCACGATCAGAAGACTGGTTCATTTGTAATCAACCGAGCAGTACCTCACGTGGTGCCGCCGGACCAACTAGCCCTCCCTACACTTTCCACTGTACTTCCTCTCGCCCGCAAGCCTGTGTGTATCTGTGCCCGAAGAGTGTCGGGCTCTGCTCGGTACGAGATGATTGTACGGAGTGGAGTATGAGAAGAGATTTGAATGAATTGGCAGCGGCCTCGCGTGAGGCGCTGATGGCAGAGTGGCGGGAGATCGTAGGTCGCCCTCCCCCAAAGCATTTGAGCCGGCCCCTGATGGTGCAGATCCTGAGCTACGCCTATCAGCTGGAAACAGTAGGCGGATATACAAAGCGACTGGATGGCAGACTTAAGAACGCAGCGCGGCGCGATGTTGTTCGGCCTGCCTTTAAACAGCCAAAACACACCATTTGGAGATTTAGTAAATTTGTGATACAAGATGTTGGGGCAGCACCCCTCCCATGCAAGCCCCAACAAACTGCCCGAGTGTCAAAGTTGTCCTCATTTCTTTGATGCGCGGGCGTTTTTCTTTGCATTATTTTCGTCCTGATTTTTCCGTAAACG
>Ga0181600_10001382_pt1 | contig 18879 bp, 18 predicted proteins | sample 041ome_2_FD_132982 | JGI IMG/M metagenome (GOLD analysis project Ga0181600, IMG submission 132982) | Coastal salt marsh microbial communities from the Groves Creek Marsh, Skidaway Island, Georgia - 041406US metaG (megahit assembly) | ecosystem: Environmental > Aquatic > Marine > Intertidal zone... | reverse complement strand
TGGGAATGCCCAGAACAGCATAGAAGGTTTTGTGCCGTATCTCTGTGTGTTTTGGTGTTCTCACGGGGTGGTTTTCCACATGGTTTTTACCACAGTTGTGAAAAATCCTGCAATAAAGCCAATAAAATAAGGGAAAAAGTGATTGGCGGAGAGACAGGGATTCGAACCCTGGGTGGAGTTGCCCCCACAACGGTTTTCGAGACCGCCCCGTTCGACCACTCCGGCACCTCTCCGCGGGGGTCTGGTGGGGGGCGTTTAGTCGGCTTTGGCGGGGGGATCAAGGGGGGTTTTGGGGAAAATGCAAAAAACCTCGGTGTGCCCCTGTGGCGCGCAAGGGGCTTGAGTATTTTGGGCAAGATGAAGGGCGCGGTTTGCAGTGGCAGTTGCGGTGTCAGGGGTCGGGCGGGCGCGGTGAGATGGTTCTTGACTTCGCGGGCGCGATGAGAGAAAAGCGCGCATCCGGGCAGGGGCAACCTTGCCCGGGTTCATTTTTGTTTACGCCCTTGCGGGCGCGCTGTTCGAGGTGGCTGTGCCATAACGCCTGACCCATAGCGGGGCAGGGACCACAGGACGCGGAGAAAAAGGAAAAGCACTATGTTCGCGGTTCTGAAAACCGGCGGCAAGCAGTACAAAGTTCAGGCGGGCGATATGCTGCGCGTGGAAAAGCTGGCCGCAAATGCTGGGGAAACAATCCAGTTTAACGATGTTTTGATGCTGGGTGGCGAGGCTGTCGTCGTTGGCGCGCCGTTTGTGGCGGGCGCGGCTGTGCAGGCCGAGGTTGTTGACCAGATCAAGGGTGACAAGGTTATCCATTTCGTAAAGCGTCGTCGTAAGCATTCGTCGAAGCGCACGAAAGGCCACCGTCAGCAGCTGACCTTGGTGAAAATCACCGAAGTGTTGGCCTCGGGTGGTGAGAAATCGGGCGTGAAGGCGGCTGTTGGTGCGGGCACCGATGCCCCTGTGGCCGAGGCGCCGAAAGCGGCTGCCGCAAAGAAACCCGCTGCCAAAAAAGCAGCGGCAGACAAGGAGTAACCCCCCATGGCACACAAGAAAGCAGGCGGTTCATCCCGTAACGGTCGCGATTCTGACGGCCGCCGTCTTGGCGTGAAATTGTTTGGTGGCCAGGCGGCCATTCCGGGCAATATCATCGTGCGCCAGCGTGGCACCAAGTGGTGGCCGGGTGAGGGCGTTGGCATGGGCCGCGACCACACCATTTTCGCCACATCCGAAGGCAAGGTAACCTTTCACAAGGGCCTGAAAGGGCGCACCTTTATTTCGGTTCTGCCAGTCGCAGAAGCCGCAGAGTAAGCCGAGCTTCACGGGTAAGAACATGGGGATCGGCGTGCTTAGCCGGTCCCTTTTTTCGTGTTTACGGGGGCCTTTATGGGCGTGTCTGTGATCAGCTTTTTGGTTTTTGGTGCCTCGCAAGTGGGCACGCCGGGGCCTGCGAATATGGCGCTGATGGCCACCGGTGCGCGCTTTGGCTTTCGGGCGGCGCTGCCGTTTGTGGCGGGGGTGGCGCTGGGGAAGCAGTTGATCATCTGGCCCATTGGGTTTGGCCTGATGGAGGTGGCGGCCAAGGTGCCGGGGCTGTTTGAGGCGCTGAAATGGGCCAGTATTGCCTATATCTGCTGGCTTGCCTGGAAGGTGGCAAATTTGCGGTTGGGGCAGCCGGTTGCCGGGGGGCAGGCGCCGGGCTTTTGGGCGGGGTTGGTGGTGCATCCGCTGAACCCCAAGGCCTGGGCGATGATCGTGGCGGGCTTTACCAATTTCGTGGCGCCGGGCACGCCAGCGTTGCAGGCAACGGCTGCTATAGCGGCCTGTCTTTTTGCTTTGCAGCTGGTGTTGCACCCGATGTGGACATTGGCGGGCGATCGTTTGGCCCGTAGCGTGGCGGGGCGCCCTGCCGAGCGGTATTTGATGCGCGGCTTGGCGTTTTTGACCGTGGCCTCGGTGGTGTTGGTTTTGTTGGGAGGAGATTTCAAATGAGCTTGGATCGTTGCGCCCAACAGCCTGTGATTGCTGCCGATGGGTTCGTTTTGCGCCCCTTGCGGCAGGCTGACACCGGGTTGATCTCGTTTTACGCGGGCGACCAGCGCGTGGCGGCGATGACCCGCTCTATCCCCCATCCTTTGCCGCCGGGGGCAAGCGATGCCTTGGTTGCGCGCGCCAATGCGCCAGATCGCAGCGAAGATATTTGGGCGCTTGATGGGCTGGGGGCTGGCGGGGCCGAAGTGATGGGGCTGATTTCGCTGGACCGGGTTGACCGGGGGCGTTCGGAAATTGGCTATTGGGTGGCGCCTGCGTTTTGGAACACGGGCGTGGCGCGGCGGGCGGTGCAGGCGCTGATCGGGGCCAATCCGCATGGATGCGAGGCGCTGTTTGCGCAGGTGTTTCAAGACAATCCCGCCTCGGCGCGGGTGTTGACGAATTGCGGGTTCCAATATTTGGGCGATGCGGAAACATTTTCGGTTGCACGCGGGGCAAATGTGCCCACGTGGACCTATAGCAGAAAGCTGGCTTGAGCAGGGCAGGGCCTTTGCGATAGAGCCTTCGGCAAAGGAGCCGGATATGAAATTTCTCGATCTTGCAAAGGTCTATATTCGTTCGGGCGCCGGGGGTAATGGCTGTGTCAGCTTTCGGCGCGAGAAGTTTATCGAATTCGGCGGCCCCGATGGCGGCGATGGCGGCAATGGCGGCTCGGTCTGGATTGAGGCGGTGGATGGGCTGAACACGCTGATCGATTTCCGCTATCAGCAACATTTTTTTGCCGATAATGGCCGCCCCGGCATGGGGCGCCAGCGCACGGGCGCCACGGGCGATGATATCGTATTGCGCGTGCCCGTTGGCACCGAGGTGCTGGATGAAGACGAAGAAACCCTGATTGCGGATATGACCGAGGTGGGCCAGCGGGTGTTGTTGGCAAAGGGCGGCAATGGCGGTTGGGGGAATTTGCAGTTCAAATCCGCCACAAACCAAGGGCCCCGCCGCGCAAACCCCGGTCAAGACGGGGTCGAGCGCACGCTGTGGCTGCGTTTGAAGCTTATTGCCGATGTGGGGCTTTTGGGCCTGCCCAACGCGGGTAAATCCACGTTTTTGGCGGCCACCTCGAATGCGCGCCCCAAGATTGCCGATTACCCCTTTACCACGTTGCACCCCAATTTGGGTGTTGTGGGTGTGGATGGGGTGGAATTTGTGGTGGCCGACATTCCCGGCCTGATCGAAGGCGCCAGCGAGGGGCGCGGCTTGGGGGATTTGTTCTTGGGCCATGTCGAGCGCTGCGCGGTGCTGTTGCATTTGGTCGATGGCAGTTCGGGCAGTTTGATCGAGGATTACCACACCATCATTGGCGAGTTGAACGCCTATGGCGGGGGCTTGGCTGAAAAACCGCGGGTGACGGTTTTAAACAAGGTCGACACCATGGATGCAGAAGAACGCGCCTTTCTGAAAGACGAGCTGGAAGACGCCGTGGGCGCGCCTGTGATGCTGATGTCGGGCGTGTCGGGCGAGGGCACAGAAGCGGTGTTGCGCGCGCTGCGCCGCCAGATCGATGACGACCGTTTGCGCCACAAGATCGTGCGCAAAGAGGAAGAGGACCAGCCGCAGCAGGAGGCGCCGTGGCAACCCTAAGAGATGCAAAACGCGTTGTGGTAAAAATTGGCTCGGCGCTGTTGGTCGACCGGGCCAGCGGCAGCTTGCGGGCCGATTGGTTGCGCAGTTTGGCCCAAGATGTGGCATGGCTAAAGGCAGGGGGCGCCGATGTTGTGCTGGTATCGTCGGGATCTATCGCGCTGGGGCGTGGGGTGCTGGGCCTGCCTGCCGGGCCTTTGGCCTTAGAGCAAAGCCAAGCCGCGGCTGCGGTGGGCCAAATTCGCCTGGCCCGCGCCTATGAAGAGGGGTTGGCGCCCCATGGCATTACAACGGGCCAAGTGCTGGTTACGCTGGAAGACAGCGCCGATCGGCGGCGGTATTTGAACAGCCGCGCCACGATGGAAACCTTGTTGGGCTTGGGCGTGGTGCCGATTGTGAATGAAAACGACACGGTTGCCACGGATGAAATACGCTATGGCGACAACGACAGGCTGGCGGCCCAAGTTGCTGTAACTGTGGGCGCTGACCAATTGATTTTGTTGTCAGATGTTGATGGGTTTTATTCTGCAAACCCACAGCTGGACGCCAGCGCAAAACGCTATGACGTGATCGAGACAATCACCCCCGAGATCGAGGCGCAGGCAGGTGATGGCACCTCGGGCCTGTCAAAGGGGGGGATGATTACGAAATTGCTGGCGGCCAAGATGGCCACTGCGGGGGGCTGTGCCATGGCCATCACCGAAGGTAGCGCCCTGTCGCCCTTGCAGGCCTTGGCCAATGGCGCCAATGCCACGTGGTTTCGCCCCGCGCTAGACCCGCGCTTGGCCCGCAAACGCTGGATCGCGGCGATGAAACCGCGCGGCCAAGTATGTGTCGATGCGGGTGCGGCGCGCGCATTGGGGCAGGGCAAAAGCCTGTTGCCCGCCGGGGTGCGCCAGATCGAGGGCGATTTTGGCCGCGGCGATCCGGTGCAGATTATCGCACCCGATGGGCATGTGGTGGGGCTGGGGCTGTGCCGCTATACTGCCGCCGAGGCGCGCCAGATCATGGGCCGGCGCAGCGACGAGATCGAGGGGCTGCTGGGCTATCAACCGCGTGCAGCCTTGGTTCATCGCGACGACATGGCCACATAGGCGACATAAGCAAGATAAGCCAAAACTGGCGCATCATAGGGGGCATAGATGAGTGACATGCAAACAATTCCCGCAATCATGGCAGGCTTGGGCCAAGCGGCGCGCGCGGCTGCTGCGGAATTGGCCTATGCGCCATCGCAGGCAAAAGAGCGGGCGCTGCGGGTGGCGGCTGACACGCTATGCGCCAACACCGATCAGATAATCGCCGCCAATGCCAAAGATTTAGACTATGGCCGCGCCAAGGGCCTATCGGCGGCCATGATGGACCGTTTGATGCTGGACGCGGGGCGCATTGCGGCCATGGCCGATGGCCTGCGCGCGGTGGCGGCGCAATCAGACCCGGTGGGCGAGGTGCTGGCAGACTGGGATATGCCCTCGGGGTTAAACATTCGCCGGGTGCGCACGCCTTTGGGCGTGGTGGGCGTTATTTATGAATCGCGCCCCAACGTGACCGCCGATGCCGGGGCTTTGTGCCTTAAGGCGGGCAATGCGGTTATCTTGCGCGGTGGATCGGAAAGCTTTCATTCCTCTGTGGCCATTCATGCCTGTTTGGTGGCCGGATTACAGGCCGCCGGCCTGCCCGAGGCGGCCATTCAGCTGGTGCCCACGCGCGACCGGGCGGCGGTGCAGGAAATGCTGACCATGACGGAAACGATCGATGTGATCGTGCCGCGCGGTGGCAAAGGGCTGGTGGGGCTGGTGCAACGCGAGGCGCGGGTGCCGGTTTTTGCCCATCTCGAAGGTATCGTGCATATCTACCTTGATAAATCAGCCGATGCCGAAAAAGCCCTGCGCGTTGTTCTTAACGCCAAAACCCGCCGCACTGGCATATGCGGGGCGGCAGAATGCCTGTTGATCCACAAAGATATCGCCACGGGTTTGGGCGCGGATGTGCTGGGCATGTTGATGCAGGCGGGCGTGCGGGTGCATGCTGGGCCGGGGCTGGTGGGCACCGATTTGGCCACAGATGCCGATTGGGGGCGCGAATATCTGGACATGGATATCGCCGCGCGCGTGGTAGAGGATGTGGATGAGGCGATTGCGCATATCCGCCAATATGGCTCAAACCACACCGAATGCATTCTGGCCGAAGACCCGGCAGCCGTTGCGCGGTTTTTTGAACGCCTAGATAGCGCGATCTTGATGCATAACGCCTCGACCCAGTTTGCCGATGGCGGCGAATTTGGGATGGGGGCGGAAATTGGCATTGCCACTGGCAAAATGCACGCGCGCGGCCCGGTGGGGGCGGCGCAGCTGACCAGTTTCAAATATTTGGTGCGCGGCCAAGGCACCACCCGCAGCTAAGCAGGCGCAATTGGCAAAAGGCCAGCGCGAAACCGCGCTGGCCTTTTTCGTGTATTTGCCAGTTTATCAGCTGGCGTTTTCTGGCTTTTTTTGCCTGTCAGGCGCTTAGCCGTCGAAGTCGATGCTTTCGATCAGTTTCAGCGCATCGGGGCGCAATTTGGCCAGATCCATCAGGTTCACATCATCTGCGGTAAAGCTGCCCCAACCAGCCACCAGCGGATCGGGCTGAATGCCGGGGGCGATGGGGTATTCAAAATTGGCCTCGGCATAGATGGCCTGCGCCTTGGGCGAGGTCAAAAACTCCATCATCTTCAAGGCATTTTCGCGGTTTGGCGCGGCCTTGGTCATGGCAACGCCCGAGATGTTGACATGCGCCCCACCGTTTTCAAACACCGGGAACACGATTTTCACGCTATTGGCCCATTCGGTTTGTTCTGCATCGCTCAGCATGGCGCCCATGTAATAGGTGTTGCCCAAACTGATGTCGCATTCGCCAGCCCAAATGGCCTTTACTTGGCCGCGGTCATTGCCTTGGGGTTTGCGGGCCAAATTGGCCTTCACACCCTTTAGCCATGCCTCGGTGGCCTGTGCGCCGTGGTGGTGCAAATAGGCCGCCACCAGCGCCACGTTATAGGCATGCGTGCCCGAGCGGGTGCAAATGCGGTTGGCCCATTTCGGATCGGCCAGATCTTCGTAGGTTGTCACCTCGCCATCAGCGACGCGGTCTTTCGAGGCATAAACCACCCGCGCCCGCGTGGTCAGGCCCCACCAATGCCCATCCGGGTCATGGTAAATATCGGGCACATTCGCGCGCAAGGTTTCGCTATCGACAGGCTGGGTCAGGCCCGCATCTACAATGGCCGCAAGGCGCGCAATATCCACCGTCAGCACCAAATCGGCGGGGCTGCGATCACCCTCGGCGCTTAGCCGTTCCACCATGCCCTTTTCCAGATGTGCAACATTCACCTTGATCCCGGTTTCTGCGGTAAAGGCATCTGTCAGTGGGCGCAGCAGATCGGGTTGGCGATAGGAATAAAGGTTCACCTCGTCTGCCATGGCGGGCAGGGCCCCCAGCGCAACGGCGCTGGCCACTAGCGCGTATGTAAGAGTTTTCGACATGTCTTGATCCTTGGCGACAGTGTTTCACTGGGCCCCTTGTTACCTGAGTTTTTAGTCAGGACAATAGTTGATTTTTTTAATCAGGTTTTTGCACCGGTTCCAAACTGGCCGCCTTGTTTGCCTTATCCACCGCCTTGGCGCTGTTCCAAAGCGCGTCCATTTCCGCCAAATTCGATTGCTGCGGGGTTTTGCCCTGCTGGGCCAGCGCCGCCTCGATATGGGCAAAGCGGCGGGTGAATTTGGCATTGGCACGGCGCAGGGCGGCTTCGGGTTCTACCCCCAAATGCCGCGCCAAATTGGCCATGACAAACAGCAAATCGCCCATTTCCTCTTCTATTTCATCGGCGCCAAGCTGGGCCTTTGCCTCGGCCAGTTCGGCGGCCTCTTCCACCAGCTTATCCAACACCTGTGTGATATCGGGCCAGTCAAACCCCACCCGCGCGGCGCGTTTTTGCAGCTTGTGGGCACGCAAAAGCGCGGGCAGGCCGATGGCCACCCCCTCTAGCACACCGCTTTGGGCGCGCGCTGCGCGTTCGGCGGCCTTGATCTGTTCCCAATCTTGGGTTTGCTGTTGGGCGGTTTTGTCGCGGCTTTCATCGCTAAAAACATGGGGATGGCGGGCCACCATTTTATCGCTCATGGTGTTGGCCACGTCATCGAAATTGAACAAACCCGCCTCGGCGGCCATTTGTGCATGAAACACCGATTGAAACAGCAAATCCCCCAGCTCGCCCTTTAGCTCGTCCCAAGCTTTGCGCTCGATCGCGTCGGCCACTTCGTAGGCCTCTTCAATCGTGTAGGGGGCGATGGTGGCGAAATTTTGCTCGATATCCCATGGGCAGCCGCTGTTTGGGTCGCGCAAGCGACGCATTATTTCCAGTAACCGTGGCATTCCACCATTGGGATCGTGTATCAAGCTGTCGTCAGGCATTGCGATGGCTCCGCTCTTGGGGTCAAGTGCAACCTTGAGCATTCGCCACCGAGGAGTCCACCCATGCCCGTGATCAACCGCATTGCCAGCTATGCCCCAGACATGGCCGCATGGCGCCAACATCTGCATCAAAACCCCGAACTGGGTTTTGAATGCCACGAAACCGCGGCCTTTGTCGAACAACAGCTGCGCAGCTTTGGCATCACCGAGATACACACAGGCATTGCGAAAACCGGCATCGTTGCCCTGATCGAGGGGCAGGGCGCGGGCCCCACGATTGGCCTGCGCGCCGATATGGATGCGCTGCCAATTCTCGAGGAAACCAACGCGCCCTATGCCAGCAAGATCGCGGGAAAAATGCATGCCTGCGGCCATGATGGCCACACCACCATGCTGCTGGGGGCTGCGCGCTATTTGGCGGAAACGCGCAATTTTTCGGGCCGGGTGGCGCTGATCTTTCAACCGGCCGAAGAAGATGGCGGCGGCGGTGGCGTGATGGTGGAAGAAGGCATCATGGAGCGGTTCGATATCGCCCAAGTCTATGCGCTGCATAACGCCCCCGGCGTGGCCTTGGGGCAATTTATCACCTGCCCCGGGCCAATCATGGCGGCGGTTGATAGTTTCCATATCGATATCCGCGGCTTGGGCGGCCATGGCGCCATGCCCCACGAAACCCGCGATCCGGTGGTGGCGGCCTTGGCCATTGGGCAGGCCATTCAAACCATCAGCAGCCGCAACCATTATGCGCTGGACGATCTGGTGATTTCCATCACCCAAATTCACACGGGATCCGCCGAAAATATCGTGCCGGAAACGGCCTATCTGGGGGGCACCGTGCGCACATTCGATAAGGAGGTGCAGGCGATGGTGCGCCGGCGCATGGAGGCGATCGTGCAGGGCACAGCAGCGGCCTTTGATGTCGAGGCGGTGCTGCGGTATCACGTCTATTACCCCTCAACGGTGAACCACGCGGCGCAAACCGAATTTGCCGTCGAGGTGGCCGCCGAGGTGGTGGGCCCCGATCTGGTGGATGGTGCGGCCAGCCGTGAAATGGGGGCCGAGGATTTTTCCTATATGCTAGAGGCACGCCCCGGCGCCTATTTGTTCTTGGGTCAAGGCGAGGGCGCAGGCCTGCATCAAGCGGGCTATGATTTCAACGACGAAGTGGCGCCCATCGGCGCCTCGTTCTTTGCGCGTCTGGTGGAACGCGCGCAGCCAGTAGCGGGTTAAATCATGAGCTTGGAAGACGCAAAAAACCAAATAGATCATGCCTTTACGCGGCAAGATTTACGTGGCCCAAGTTTCGAAAACACGTTTGGCGGGGCAACCTCATTTCTGCGCCGCCGCTACAGCAAAGATCTGGCCGGGGTCGATCTGGCGGTGACGGGCGTGCCCTTTGACCAAGCCGTGACCAACCGCAGCGGCACGCGTTTGGGCCCGCGCGCCATCCGCGAGGCCAGCGCGCTGCAAAGCCCCGATGCCCCCTTTGGCTGGGGCTATGACCCGCTCAGCGAATTTGCCATCGTCGATTACGGCGATTTGGCCTTTGATTATGCCATGCCCGCCGAATTCCCCGCGCGGCTGCACAGCCATATCAGCACCATTCTGGCGGCCGGGGCCGGGTCTGTTGTGTTGGGGGGCGATCATTCCATTACCCTGCCCATCCTGCAGGCCTATGCCGAAAAACATGGGCCCCTGTCGGTGTTGCAATTTGATGCCCATTCCGACACATGGGCCGACGACAATTTCCAGCGCATCGATCACGGCACCTTTATGTATAAGGCGGTAAAGCTGGGCTATGTGGACCCTGCGCGCTCGGTTCAGGTGGGAATTCGAACCGATAACCCCGATACGCTGGGCTTTCACATCATCGACGCGCCGCGCGTCCATGCCTTGGGGCCTGCGGGCACCGTGGCCGAAATCAGGCAGGTCTTGGGCGCGCAGCCCACCTATCTGACCTTTGATATCGATTGCCTTGATCCTGCCTTTGCGCCGGGCACCGGCACCCCGGTTTGGGGCGGCTTGGCCAGTTGGCAGGCTGCGGCCATTTTGCGTGGCTTGGCGGGCATAAACCTGTTGGGCGGCGATGTGGTCGAGGTATCGCCACCCTTTGATACCACGGGCGCCACTGCCATTGCCGCGGCGCATGTGGCAACGGAAATCATCGCGCTTTGGGGGTGGACGCGCCGCGCAGGCCAAGGGGCTGAGGCATGAAAATAGCAGCTGTGATTGTTTTATTGGTGTTGGCGGTGGGCATGGCCTATGTGCGGCTGGCCCCCAGCGATGCGGCGCGTTGGCACAAGGCCAGCGGCTTGGCCGAACTGGGCGATTTTGCAGCGCCGGGCGGCTTTACCCATAGGCGCGCCATGGCGCCGGGTGTGGGGTTTGAGGCGCTGCAAAAACTGGCCGAGGTGGCGCAAAACACCCCCCGAACGCAAGTGTTGGCCGGCAGCGTGGCGGATGGGATGATCACATTTGTCACGCGCTCGAAGGTCTTTGGCTTTCCCGACTACACCACGCTGTCACTGCAAGGCGATGTGCTAGAGCTGCGCGCGCGGCTGCGCTTTGGCAAATCCGATCTTGGGGTCAATCGGGCGCGGGTGGTGGCATGGCTGCAGGCCGCGGGGCTTACACATTAAGATCGACACGCGGCCCCTTGACCGCGGGGCCGCGACAGGGCAGGGCAGGGCCATGATTTCGAACGACCGTTTGCACCAAATCACCGAGCGTTTTCAGTTTCTCGAGGCAAAAATGTCTGCGGGCGGGGGCGATATTGCCGCGCTGGGGCGCGAATATGCCGAGTTGCGCCCCGTTGTCACCCAAATCGAGGAATGGCACCGCCTGCAATCTGATATCGCCGAGGCCGAGGCCATGTTGGCCGACCCCGAGATGCGCGCCTTGGCCGAAGAAGAACTGCCCGCGCTGAAAGCGCGCCTGCCCCAGGCCGAGCATGCGCTGCAACTGGCGCTTCTGCCCAAAGATGCCGCCGATGCGCGCCCGGCGATGATTGAAATTCGCCCCGGCACCGGCGGTGACGAAGCCGCGCTTTTTGCCGGTGATCTCCTGCGGATGTATCAACGCTATGCCGAGGCGCGGGGCTGGTCTTTTCAGGTCATCGAGCGGCAGGAAACCGAATTGGGCGGCATCAAAGAGGTGGTTGCGCGCGTTGGGGGCGAGGGGGTTTTCGCCCGGCTGAAATTTGAATCCGGTGTGCACCGTGTGCAACGTGTGCCCGAAACAGAATCGGGCGGGCGCATTCACACCTCGGCCGCCACTGTGGCCGTGCTGCCCGAGGCCGAAGAGGTAGATATCCATATCGACCCGAACGATTTGCGCATTGATACCATGCGCAGCTCGGGTGCGGGCGGGCAGCATGTGAACACCACCGATTCGGCGGTGCGCATCACCCATATTCCCACCGGTCTTGTGGTGACCAGTTCGGAAAAGTCCCAACACCAAAACCGGGCCATTGCCATGCAGGTGCTGCGCGCGCGCCTTTATGATCTTGAACGCAGCCGCACCGATGCCGCCCGCGCCGCAGACCGCAAGGCGCAGGTGGGCAGCGGCGATCGCAGCGAGCGTATTCGCACCTATAATTTCCCCCAAGGGCGCATGACCGATCATCGCATTGGGCTGACGCTTTATAAGCTGGATCAGATCCTTCAGGGTGATCTGGAAGAAATCATCAACGCGCTTATCGCAGAACATCAGGCCGCGCTGCTGGCCCTGCAGACATGAGCCGCACCTATGGCGCGGCCATGGGCGATGGGCGGGCGTTGTTGGCGCAGGCAGGTATCGCCACCGCCGATCGTGACGCGTTGCGCCTTTTGGCCCATGCGGCGGGCTGGGATGTGGGGCGGCTCAGCATAGAGCTGGGCCAAGCCATACCGCCCGATACCGATACACAGTTTCAACAGTTGCTGGCGCAGCGGGCCGCAGGGCGCCCCGTGGCCAAAATAACAGGCTGGCGCGATTTTTGGGCTGGGCGTTTTCGCGTAACCGATGACGTGCTAGACCCCCGCCCCGACACGGAAACGCTGGTCGAGGCGGCATTGGCGCGCCCGTTTCAGCGCGTGCTTGATCTTGGCACAGGCACGGGCTGTATTGTGTTGTCTTTGCTGGCAGAACGCCCGGGGGCAACCGGGGTGGGCTGCGATATCTCTGCCGCTGCCTTGGATGTGGCGCGGGCCAATGCTGCCGATCATGGGTTAACCGCGCGGGTGGCCTTTGTGCATTCGGATTGGTTTTCAGATATCGAGGGCCAGTTTGATCTGGTGGTGTCAAACCCGCCCTATATTGCACTGGCCGAGATGCCAGATCTTGCGGTCGAGGTGCGCAATCATGACCCGTTTGGCGCATTGTCTGACGGGGGCGATGGATTGGGTGCCTATCGCAGCATTGCCGCAGGGATTGGCCGCGTCTTGCGCCCCGGTGGCGCGCTGATTGTAGAAATCGGCCCCAGCCAAGCCGGGGCTGTGGTGGAATTGTTTCAGCAAGCGGGGCTTACCCAGATTGCCGTTTTGCCCGATTTAGACGGGCGCGACCGGGTGGTTTGCGCGAAAGCGCCATGAATTTGGTAAAATAGCGGCATCAGCGGCAAATTTTACGAAGAATTGGCGCCAAGCCTCTTGTCAGCCGCGCCCATACATGATTACTCAACCATGTCAGTGTGGAGGATCGTGCTTCGGTCCCCCTTGACGTCAAGCCAAAAACTTGTCGGCCTGCACAAATAATGGCGCATAGGGCGCCAGACGGTCGGCACAGCGCATGAATGAAGGCTGGAATTCAAGGTATGAGATCATCGAAATCGCGTTCGCGGTCGAAGTCGAACCGTAACAATAACAACCGTTCGATGGGCAATATTGTCAACCGGGTGTTCGACAGTTCTGGCCCCGAAGGCAAAGTGCGCGGAACGCCGCAGCAAATCATCGAAAAATACAACCAGCTTGCCCGCGATGCGCAACTTGGCAACGACCGGGTGGCGGCCGAAAACTTTCAGCAGCACGCCGAGCATTATCTGCGTATGTTAAGCGCGGCCCAAAAAGACATGGATGCCCGCCGCGAAGAGCAAGAGCGCCAGAACCGCGAACGGCAGGCCGAACGCGACCGCGATCGCCAGCACCGCCAAGAAAACACCGATCAGCCCCAGCACGAGGGCGAGGCCAGCAGCGCCGATATGGTGATGGGTGACGAAAGCGACAGCAGCGGCTTGGTGGAAACGCCAGAAAACCGCCCAGCAGCCCCCGCAGAGGATCCGCTGCCCGCAGCCGCCCCCGAGACTGCCGCCGAGGCACCCGCCAAGCCAAAGCGCCCGCGCAAACCACGCGCCCCGCGCGAGGCCGTCGATGCCCCGAAAGAGGCTGCCGCAGACCCAGCTGGCGAAAAATCGCAGGCGGCGGAATAACGCCCCTGCCCATTCCCGGGCCTCAACCACTGCGCCTGAACCGCACCGCCTGAACCGCCTGCACACCCCCTTTTATGGGTGCGGTGCGGCGGGCTTATCAGGCCTTGGCGCAGCCCCTAGGGCTGGGCCATCAGCCGGGCTAGGGCGCAAAATCGTTCCAAATCGATGGTTTCTGCGCGGTCGGTGGGCTTGATGCCCGCCGCCAACAGCCTGTCTTCAATATCGGGGGCCGCGCCTTTTAGTGCCGCGCGCAGCATCTTGCGCCGCTGGTTAAAGGCCTGTGCCACGATACGTTCCAAAACCTTGGCATCACAGGGGTAGCGTGGCGCGGCCAAGGCCTCGATATGCACCACGGCGCTGCTGACCTTTGGGGGCGGCGAAAACGCCTCGGGCGGCAGGTTCAATACAATTCGGGCATTGCTGCGCCACTGTGCCAGCAGCGCCAAACGCCCATAGGCCTTGCTGCCGGGCTGCGCCACGATCCGCTCGGCCACCTCGCGTTGAAACATCAGCGTTAGGCTGGTCCAAACCGGGGGCCAAACCGCCGGTGTCAGCCAGCGCACCAGCAATTCTGTGCCAACGTTATAGGGTAGGTTTGCCACCACCCGCACCGGCGGCGTCAGATGATCAAGCGGGTTAATCTCTAGCGCGTCGCCATTGATAACCTGTAACCGCCCTGGGTAGGCCTGCGCAATTTGGTCCAGTGCGGGCATGCAGCGCTGGTCTTTTTCTATGGCCAACACCCGGCGCGCGCCTTCGGCCAACAGGCCCCGCGTCAGCCCACCGGGGCCGGGCCCGATTTCCAAAATATCGCTGTGTGCCAAGTCACCAGCTTGCCGCGCGATTTTGGCGGTCAGGTTAAGATCCAAAAGGAAATTTTGCCCCAATGCCTTTTTCGCCACCAGCCCATGGGTGGTAATGACCTCGCGCAGCGGGGGAAGGGTGTCTATCGCGCTCATGGCTGTTGCATCACTGAAATTTCTGGCTTTGGCAAGCGCAGATGGCGCCTAGGATTGGCTGTGCTGGGCGTTTTGGCGGGCTTTGGCCATCTCTGCACCCATGCGCAGCGCAGCAATCAAGCTGCTGGGGTTGGCCTGCCCACGCCCGGCAATGTCGAAAGCGGTGCCATGATCGGGCGAGGTGCGCACGAAAGGCAGCCCAAGGCTGATATTGACCCCATGATCAAAGTCGATGGTTTTGATGGGGATCAACGCTTGGTCGTGATACATGCAAATGGCCACGTCATAGCCTGCCCGCGCGCGGGCGTGAAACATCGTGTCGGCGGGCAGGGGGCCGATGATATCGATGCCGCCCGCACGCATCTGCGCCAATAGGGGGGCGATCCAGCGCAGCTCTTCTTGGCCCATGGCGCCGCCCTCGCCGGCATGGGGGTTTAGCCCGGCCACCGCAATGCGCGGCGCGGCTATGCCAAAATCGCGCTGCATGGCGTGGTGGGTTAAGGTGATGGTTTGGCGCAACAAATCCGGGGTCAAGGCCTGCGGCACCGCAGCCAGAGGGATGTGAATGGTGGCGGGCACAACCCGCAAGGCCGCGCAGGCCAGCATCATCACAACCTCTTTTTGACCGGCCAAATGCGCCAAAAATTCGGTATGGCCGGGAAAGGCAAAGCCTGCGCAATCTTGCAGCGCCTTTTTGTGAATGGGCGCTGTGCATAGCGCGCTGGCTTGAGCGTTTTGCACGAACCCCACAGCCTGTTCGATCACGGCAATCACGTGGGCGGCATGGGCCGGGTTGGCCTGCCCCGGTGTGGCGGCTGGGCCAAAATCATGGGCCAGCACAGGCAGCCCATCGGCCATGGCATCTGCCGCTTGGGCGGGGGTGTCGATCAGGACAACCGGGGCAGTTGCCGGCAGATGGCGCGGATCGCCCAGCCAGAAAAACGCCAGTTCGTTTTTTAGGGCCTGCCATGCCAATGGTGCCAATTCTGGGCCGATCCCTGCAGGCTCGCCACAGGTTAACACCAAGGGCTGGGTCATTGCGACACGATCACCGCATCGGCACGCATTTGGGCCAGATAGCTTTTTGCATAGCTGGCCAAGCGCTGGTTGCGCAGCGAAGATAGCACAGCCTGCCGGTCGGTTTCGATATCAATGGCCGGGGTGCGGCCACATAGCATAACCAACAACAGATCTTGGCCATTGTTGCGCGTCAGGCTGTAGGACAATTCGCCCGCATCCAGCTTGGCCAATTCCAGCGCGATATCGCTGGCAATCTCGCCCGGTGCCGCGCTTTGGCGGCTTAGCCATTCGGGCGGGGTGGTGCGGCCCACGGCAAACAGATCGTCGCATGTGGCCACTTGCGTGGCAATTTGGGCGGCTTGGGCCAAGGTTTCGGCGCTGCGCCCACCGGGCAGGCGGTAGGTGGCGTAATCGATCGCGGCATAGCTGGGCTGGGTGACGCCGGTTTCTTGGATATCGCGCAGCTGGAACAGCGCGATGGCCCCGTTCAGCGGCAAGGGTTCGCTTACCTCGCCGCGGGCCAGCGCCAAAAGAACCGGGCGCAGCTGGGGGGGCAGTTGGGTCAGCGGTGTCCAATCCAGCCGGCCACCATTTTGCGCGCTGGGGGCGGCCGAGACCTGCGCTGCGGCCTGTGAAAAGGCCTGAGTCGAGGTCAGCTTGCTGATTTGTTTGGCAATCTCGGTGGCGGCTTGGGCATTTTCTGGCGTCAGCGGGATGACAATTTCAGAAATCAACACCCGCACATCGCTGCCTGCGGTGATGGCGCTGATGGCCCGGTCGATTTCGGCCTCGGTGATTTTCACGCGCGGGCCAAAAGCCTGCGACACGTAGCGCCGCCACAAAAGACCGGCCTGCACGAAATCACGAAATGTCTGCTCGGCCACGCCAGCGCTGGCAAAAACATCGATAAGATCTTGCGCCGCCATGCCAGAGCGGCCTGCAAATTCTTCCATGCCGGTTTCAATTTCGACCTCGTCAATTTCGAACCCGGCGGCAGTGGCCGCTTGGGTTTGCAGGCGCTCGTCGATCAACTGTTCGCGGGCCAAATTGCGCACATCGCCCGGCGCGCGCAGCAATTGCAGCATCAGGCTGCGCTGGTCCAGTTCGAATTTGGTGATGACCTTGTCATTGACCTTGATTGCGGGGGCAAACAAGCCCTGCGCCTGTGCGGGCATTGGGGCCAGCATGGCGGGCGCCCCGGCAAACAACGCCATGGCTGCGGCAAGGGCAAAGCGGCGAAGTGTAAAGGTCATGTCTGTCAGTTCCTGCAAGTTCTGGCGAAGTTTTCGGTTTCTGTGCGGGCTGAAAACCCCTCGATCCCGATGGTTAGGCCAATCTCGGTGGATGGTTCAATGATAGATGACGAGGTATAGCGCCGCGAGAGGGAAAGGTTCAAGCGCAAGCATTCATTGCGGTATTCCAGCCCGACACCAGCCTCGGCGGTGCGATCGTCGAATAAATCATAGCGCCAGTTGGCGTCGGTTTTCCAGTGGCGCGCAACTTGGTAGCTGCTGGCCAGCAAAACCTCGGAAATGGCCTTGGTGCGGGCCTCGGCCGGGTCTTCCATCAGCCATAGATAGCTTGCGCCCACTTCCAGCTTGGGCGTGGCCCAGCCCAGCCGCGCCTCGGCTTTGGTTAGATCGACGCCATCCCACAGGGTGCGCCCGGTAAAGCTAAGCCCGTCTTTGCGCAGCTGCCACGCCGCCAGCACATCCGACCATTGCCCCTGCAGGCCCGAGCTGTTGGAAAAATCTGTGTTGTCTTGGCGCCGCGCCACTTGGCCCAAGGTCAGCGCCGTATCCCAGCCGCCCGGCGCCACCCGCCGCCATGCCACGCCATAGGCCAGCGTGGCGTCACGCTCTACCCGGTCGCGGGCGGGAAAGCGCGACAGCGCCAATAAATTGCCCTCGTCAAATTCGACAAGCGTGCTTTCTTCGTTGGGCACATTCGGTGTGCTGCCCCCGACCAAGTTCAAGGCGGCCACAGGTTCCAAGGTTTGCAAGCTGCCATCGGCGGCGGTTTTCATCAGCGGCCAGCGCAGGGCCATCGTGGCATTCGGGCTGATCACGGTGTCGCGGCTGATCGAGGTGCTGTCTTGGTCCACCAAGTAGCTGTCGACATCGATCCCAAAAGACAGGCTGCCGCGCATTCCGCCCCAAAGCGTGGCGCTGTTGTGCCAATCCAGCCCGATATTGGCGCGGCGAATGTCGCGACCATCGATATCGGCATCGGAATAGCGGTGATGGCCCACCATCGACAGGCGGGTGCGCAGCTCGCCGCCAAGGGCGGTGGGGAAATACCGCCGCTCTAGCGTGATATCCCCCTGCAGCGTTGGGGTGTTGGTGGTTGTCTCATCGTCGCGCAAACTTTGGAACGATAACAGCTCGGCCTGAAAAAACTGATCGCGTTTTGCGCGCGACAGCGAAATTTCCGATGGCAGCCGGTCTTCGTTGCCATAGGCATAATCCACCATATAGGTGCGGTCGCTGGTGGTTTTCAGCTTGAAAGCCAGTTGATAATCATAGGGCAGCGCGAACTGCCCCTCGCCAAACAAATAGCCGCGGGCATCGGGTTTTAGCCTGTCGTCGGAAAACGCGCCGTTAAAGGTAATCTCGCCGCTGGAAAAAGCCTGCCGATAGCGCCATTCCAACGTGCGGGTCTGCGGCGTTAGATAGGGCGTCAGCGTAAGGTCACGATGCGGGCTTAGGGCAAAGAAATAGGGTATTTTCACGCCCGCCCCCAAACGCGAACTTTGCCGCGTCGAGGGAAACAAGAACCCGCTGGCGCGTTTCAACGAAGGGTCGGGCAGGCGCAAACGGGGCAGCCAAAAAATGGGCGTGCCTTTCAGGTGTATTTGGGCGTCTTCGAAATAAATCTGTTTTTCTTCATTACCATGAATGACCCGGCGCGCCCGGATTTGCCACAAGGGCGTGCTGTTGTCTGTGCAAATGCGGCACGAGGTTACGGAGGCTTTGTACAATTGCGTATAGCGGCCATCGACGCGATCAATGCGGTTGGCCGCCATTTGCACCTGTTGGTCCAAAATCATGCGGGCGCCGCGCAACAGGCCATTGGCAAACTGGGTGTCCAGTTGCGCGGTATCGGCCATCAGCACGCTGTTGTCGCCTTGGGTCAGCACCACGGGGCCCTCTAAAACCAGCTGGCCCTGGCTGCGATCATAGGTGATCTTGCTGGCGCGCAGGCGTTGGGTGCCAAAAAACGCCTCGACATTTCCTTGCGCCACCAAAATATCGCGCCCCTCGACGCTGACGCGGTCGGCCACCAAAATGGCATCTTGCGCGCTATCGCCGGTGGCGGGGGGCGGGCTGGGCTGGGCCGCAATGGTTTGCGCGAAAGCGCCCTGTTGTTCGGGGGCAAGGGCGCAAAAAAGCGCCAGCATCAAGGCCAAGGCAGGGG
>Ga0181600_10001373_pt1 | contig 18908 bp, 22 predicted proteins | sample 041ome_2_FD_132982 | JGI IMG/M metagenome (GOLD analysis project Ga0181600, IMG submission 132982) | Coastal salt marsh microbial communities from the Groves Creek Marsh, Skidaway Island, Georgia - 041406US metaG (megahit assembly) | ecosystem: Environmental > Aquatic > Marine > Intertidal zone... | reverse complement strand
TCTTGATAAACTGTTGGTGGACCATAAACAACTTTAAACCCTTTCTTCTGTAAAATATAAGAACCAAATATATCATCCATGCGTCCAACTCTATCAAACATGTAATAATGTTCGAGTGCGTTTTTAGATAAAATTGTATTTTGACTATTAAACGGTGCTAAATCCGTAGTAGTATACCATGAATTATTAAACTTACATTCAGGTGCATAAATCATTCTACATATAGCATCAATATCTGGATCACCGTCCCATAAATTAGCTTGTATATCAAAATCACCTATAAGTGAACTAACAACCGTTTTTGAACTAACATTATTTTTCTTATGAATATGTTGTAAAGGAAACCCTCTATGCCATAAATGTTTATAATTAGTAACACTTAATGGATCAAAAAACTTAAAATCCGTTGAATAAACCTTTATAGATTTTTCATTGAAAAATTCTCCCCAATTATCGTACGGTATATTATCATCATCAACAGTTGCTACATAATCATATCCATGTTGTAATCCGTATAAAAATCCCATGTTACGTCTTTGGATACACCCCCATCCTATTATATCTGAAAGGGTTTTATCTATTTTTTCTTGATCTTCAGGATGTAAGTAATTATACGATTTATACTCTTCATGTGGCGTTTTAGTATCACCAACAACCAAAAAATCCCAGCCTTCTAATTTCGCAAATTTTTTAGTTGCATCAGTCGGTTTATTTATAGTAGTAGTTACTATAAGTTTTTTACTCATATCATATATTAAAGAAATAAAGCAACAATTCTTTAATACAATGATATCCGTTGTTTTATGTGGTAGAAATGATAATTATGGTGGTCACCTCAAAGAAAGATTTTCGTACAGTATAAATGGATTTCTCCAGGTTTTCGATGAAGTTATTTATGTTGACTGGAATACAGATCCCGGTAAAAAAATACTAACAGATGAAGTTGAAATAAAAGACAGAAGTAAACTAAAAGTAATAGAAGTTAACCATGAAAAAGCATCTGAATTTATAAAAGATAAATATTCACAAAAAATGTGTGAAGTTCTAGCACGTAATATAGGTATAAGAAGAGCTAAAGGTGATATAATAGTAAGTAGTAACATTGATATAATACCATTTGAAAGGGAATATTTAGATATAATTATTCAGAGATTACAAAAAGGTGAAATGATGACTTTCACGAGAAATGATATAGAACTTTCAGATATTAAAAAAAATTGTAATCCAGAATCTCTAGAATTACGGAAAATACCAATAATATTTGGTGCACAACCTATATCAACAAAAATAATGAGTCCTTATATATCAATTAATAATGAAATTATTGAAAAATTTCCTATAAATAATCATCTTGCATTATCAAGTATAATATCCGGTTGCGGAGATTTTCAAATGGCATATAAAGAAACGTGGTATAAAATAAAAGGTTTTGAAGAAAATCTAACAAAACGTTTATATAATGATTCAGGTGTACAATATAAAGTAATAATGTCTGGAGGAATAGTTACAGCGTGTAATTTTCCACCTATTTACCATTTAAATCATGAAAGAACTGAAATTCCAGAATTTTCAAATTCAACAGAAATGTCTAAATATACAAAAAATTCAGAAAATTGGGGTTTTATCAATGAAATTTTTAATTAATTGATCGTATAATTTATATATTAAATATTAAAGAAATAATTATAATTTAATATATGCAAACTCGAAATAATATAGCTTTACTCACCGATGTTGGTAAAATGGAAATACGTGAAGTAGATATACCTATACCAAAGGAAGGAGAACTACTTATACGTATAACACATGCCGGTATATGCGGTTCAGATTTACATTACTTCAGGCATGGTGGTCTTGGTAGTTTCAAAACAAAACTTCCAATGCATATGGGACATGAACCTTCTGGTATAATCGTAAATTCAAATAACATAAAAGGTTTTTCTATAGGCGATCGTGTTGCAATTGAACCTGGGTGTCCGTGTCTTTATTCAAAATGGTCTTTGCGTGGAAAACATAACCTTTGTGATAAAGGTACATTTATGGGTGCAAACAAAACACCCGGATGTTTTTCAAATTTCATTTGTGTAAACAAGATACAGGTCTTCAAGATTCCAGATTCTGTAGATTTATCACTTGCGTGTGTATGCGAACCACTTTCCGTTGCTCTTCATACATATAAATTATGTAATACAAAAAATATAGATGTAATAAATTACAATGCTGTAATATATGGAGCTGGATCTATAGGGTTGTGTCATTTAATTATACTAAAATCACAAGGTATAAATAATATTTATGTTGTCGATAATATAAAATTTAGACGGGATATTGCTATATCATTGGGTGCTAAAAAAGCATTTACATGGGAAGAATCCATAAATAAAATAAAAGAATTAACATGTAACCAAGGTTGTGAACTCGCGATTGATTGTGCAGGGACATTGGATAGTTTTAACTCGTGTGTGCAAATAAGTTCTATAAATGGTACAGTTGCATTAGTTGGTATACCGGAAAGAGATTTTTTAAATTTTAATTCTCATCAAGCACGCACGAAAGAAATTTCAATTATAAACGTGAGAAGATCTAATCAGTGTTTAGAAACATGTTTAAAATTGTTAAGTGAAAATAAATACGTTGCACAAAGTTGTAAAAAATTAATAACACATGAAATGCCATTAAAAAATATACAACATGCATTTGAAATAGCATCAAAATGTATAGATTGTGTCAAAATTATAATAAAACCAGAAATATTTACAATAGATATAAAAAGAATCGGATTTCTTGGATTAAGTAAATATGGTCTAGAGTATTTTAAATATCTTATTAATGATAAAAGTTTTGAAGTAGTATATACAACTTCTAAACGTAAAAAAAGAGAACATTCAGATTTACTAGAAGATGAATTGAAAATGCTATGTGATGATAATAATATACCATTTTTAGGTAATATTGATGTAAATAAACATGTTGACGAATTATCATCGTATAACGTAGATATTGTAATTTTAGGAGGATATGATGGTATAATAAAAAATGATTTTTTATGTAAAGGTTCAAAACATGGTATTATAAATACACATTTTGGTTTAATTCCTAAAAATAGAGGATGTAATCCTACAATGTGGGGAATTTTAGAGAATCAAAGTCAGGGTTTTACTACTTATTTTTGTAATAATAAAATAGATTCACCCGATCCTAATTCTATAATAGATATATTTGAAATAGACGTAAAAGAACGTAATACATCTGAACAAATTTATAATATATTATGTGAAAATTCTATTAACCGTTTCCCTATTGTATTAAATGCATTAAAAACCGGTAATTATGATATGTCTAAAATAAATATATTAAATGAATCAAATAAATATAAAAATTCTAAATACCATGTTAAAGGTCTACCAAATGATTCGTATATTTCATGGTTTTGGAGATGTATTTTTATTCAACGATTTTCGGATTCTCAGGTTTTCAAACCTTATCCAACAGTAAGAACATGTATAGATGAAGATGAAATATGGTTGAAAGTTGAAAAAGTGGTAACATTAGATGATATGGATATTTCTGACGTAGAATTATTTAATAATTCAAAAATTGGTCAGGTTATTTATCAAAATGAAAATGAAATTATTACACGTGCTATAGACGGTTTTGTACATTCTATTTTAGAAAATAGTGATTGTACTTTACTAAATAAAATTTTAGTATCTAAAGGTGATAAAGGTGTTCATGGTATACATAAATTATTCTCTAAATTACAATTACCTAATGAAAAAATAAATAAAAATATACCAATATTTGATTTAAAATTCGACGAAGATATGGTAAACACTTTTTGTGAAAAAAGTAGAGATATTCTTACTTCCGGAAGACCATTAAGTAACAGTAAATACGTTAATGAATTTGAAAAAAAATTTGGTAAACTTATAAATGCTCCTTATACTATAGCAGTAAATTCAGGTACAATAGCATTAGAAATAGCATTAAGAGCAATAAATGTATCTAAAAAAATTGTAATAACACCGAGTAATACATTTTTTGCAACACAAATTGCGGTAAAAAATGCTGGTGGAATTGTAAAATTTGTAGATATAGAAGATCAATATCTCCAAATATGCCCAATTCATCTGGAAAATATCCTGTCTAGTCATGGAAATGATGAAATATCAGCTGTTATAATTGTACATATAGGAGGTATAATATCACCTAATTTTAAACTGATAAGAAATATATGTGAAAAATATAATGTAAAACTTATTGAAGATGCTGCACATGCACATCTTTCACAGTCTCAAGGAGAATACGCTGGTAGTATAGGTGATATAGCTGCATTTTCATTTTTTCCAACAAAAGTCATGACAGCTGGTGAAGCTGGTATAATAACAACTCATTCAGAAGAAATGTATAATATTATGTGTAGCATAAAAGAATTTGGTAAACAGATTTACAAAGCTAATTCCTCTAGACTTATTCAGATTAGGGAAGATGGAGGTGTGAACGGTAAAATATCAGAATTGACGGGTTTACTTGGTTCACTTGAATGTGATCGTGTAGAAGACAGAATAAAAAAACGAAACATTCTTATAGATGTTTATACAAAAAATCTTGACAAGAATTTGTTTAAAGTAATAAAACAAAACGATGGTTTTTGTTCATATTATAAGTGTATAGTTATATTATTAAATTCAGCTCGTGAAAAAAGGGAACAATTACGAGAATTCGCTAAGAAAAATAATATTAATTTTACCGGTGAAGTATATTTTAAAGGTGTTCATGACATGCCAGCATATTCTCATGAAAAACATGAACTTCCACTTACAGAATATATGTGTAGAAACCATGTATGCCCACCATTATATCCCGAATTATCAATAGAAGATGTTGAATACATTTGTAATATCATGAATACTTTTTTATAGATACCTTCATTTAAATATTTAATATTTAATATGTAAATGAAAGTATAGGACTTTATAACACAATTTTTAATAGAAAAGAATATACAAAAATGTTTTCCGTTACCGTGATATTATTTTTTTAATAATATTTATTGTCTCTTTTTCGTCAATTTCCCACCATTTACCATAAAACACTTTCTTAAGAAAGTCTGGAACGTGTGTATAATCTATATCAACTTCATTTGAAGGTAATGGTATTATATCAACACCTAATTGTTTGAAAACACCTTGATTATGACTAATTATAGGTTTATTAAAATATTGAGCTTCGAGATGTAATAATCCTACACCCTCGCCACGTGTACATGTAACACAGTAATCACATAAATTGAATAATGAAGCTAACTTTTCGTCAGAAATACGTTCCGTTATAACGCGAATATTATTAGTTATTGTTAAATTATCAGGTTTATTTGTTTTAACAATAAGTATATGTTCTGTTTTTTCAAGTGCATTTGCAAAAATTCTTGTAAGTGTTGTTACATTTTTACGAATATCATTCGTTCCATTATACAAAAATATAAGTTTTGAAGGATCGCGTGTCTTATGTATTACTTTAGGTTTCGAACGAATAAGTGAAGATGTCCAATAATTTAATGATTTGCATTTAACTCCGTGTTTCAATAATATATCTTTAAGGTAATCATATGGTACTATAACTTCATCAAAAAGTTTCATTTTTTCTATTATTTCAGGGTGTACATCGTTCGTTTCAAACATTGTACAAAGATTAACCGTATCATAATCATTTCTTAATTCCTCTACTATTTTTTGCCAATGTGGGTATGTTTCGATAAGTTCGGATAAAGTGAACGTAGATATTGCATTATCACCGATAATACCAAGATCCTGTTCTAAAAAAAAACGACCTTTAACTTTACCGAACATGTTATATTCCCTTTGAGTTTCCATATTATTAATTATAACAATTTTTCTTTAATTGTATTCACATTAATTCATAATATAAATTACCTTGTAAAGGTGTAGTAACGTTATCGGTTTTAGGATCCCACCTTCCTAATTGTTTTTCAATAGATTTTATATGCCATAAGGCAAGAGAAGGTATAGGTTTTAAATACGTAACCTTATCTGAACCTTCTAATTTAATATGTGTTTCATTTGACCATTTTACATGTTCGCATTTTTTATAAATACGCGATTGGTAATCTGGCCAATTAATCCACCCAACTTCATTCACATTATATTTTGACATTTCTATGAATTCCTGTGTCGCACCCGGGTGAATATTAATTCTTGGTACCCAAATAATCTCAGATTTTTCATCATCTATAACATTTTTTATATTTTTTATTAACATTTCTTGCGGCATTTCATCTGCATCTATTAAAAATGTATAATCTCCCGTAGAAACAGTTGTATGATAAGTTGCATTTTCATGGAAATTATCGAAAGGTCTTTCAAAAACGGTAATTTTATCTTTAAAATTTTCAATAACCTTATCCACCTTATCAGTTTTATGTAAACTATCTACAACAACGTGTATATTATCATCTCCATCAATAACCTTTATAAGGAAGTTCAACAGTGAATACAATTCACGGGACTCGTTACATACTTGAATACTATATGTTACATTCATTATGCTATATAATACAAACTTACCTTTAATATAATAAATTAAATAAAGAAATAAACTGTCTATACAAAAATGGATAACAGAATTATTGAAATTGTACACAAAAATAAAATTGGACATTTAGGAAGTTGTTTAACCGCCTTACCGATATTAGAACATATTTACAAAAATAAAAAAGAAAATGATGTAGTTATACTTAGTTCTGGTCATGCAGGTATAGCACTATATGCAGCTTTAGAAAAATACGAAGGTAAAGATGCAGAAGAATTATACAGAAAACACGGTGTGCATCCAAATAGAGATATAGAAAATGGTATTCATGTATCAACAGGTTCACTTGGTTCAGGAATAACAATAGGTGTGGGGTACGCCTTAGCAGATAAAACAAGGGATGTACATGTACTTATATCAGATGGTGAATGCGCAGAAGGTTCAGTATGGGAATCACTATCGTATATACACCGAGAGAAATTAACAAATTGTAAAGTATATGTTAACGTAAATGGATATTCTGCGTATGACACCGTAGATAAATTATATTTATGGCTTAGATTAAAAGCATTTAATTGGAGAACAAACGTATGGTTTACAAAAAATCCAACTTTCGAATTTTTAGAAGGTCTTCAGGCACATTATCATGTCATATCAGATGAGGATAAAGATATAATGACTAATAAAAATAATAAATAATGAGACGTGATTTTGCAAAAAAAATACACGAATTAATGAAAAAGGACAATAGAATTTATCTAATAACTGCCGATCTCGGATATGGTGTATTAAATGATATACGCCGCGATTTCCCTAATAGATCTACAAATGTTGGTTCGTGTGAATTTTTAATGGTAGGTATGGCAATAGGACTAGAACAATCTGGATATATACCAATATGTTATTCGATAACACCTTTTTTATTATATAGACCATTTGAATTATTAAGAAATTATTTAGATAACGAAAAAACGTGCGTTAAATTAGTTGGGTCGGGTAGAGACGATGATTATTCACATGACGGGTTTTCTCATTGGGCAGGAGACGACATATCAATAATGTCTTGTTTTGAAAATATTAAATTGTATAAACCAAAACAGTTAACAGATGATATAGTATATGATTTTATTTATAATAATAAACCATCTTATATTAATTTAATAAGATAGATAGTAAATCATGTCTATTTTCTACACACACATACGATTCACCAAGTTCAGTTTGATCCGTAATTTCATATGTCGCACCAAACTTCTTAGCCCAATCAGATAATTTTAATTTTTCTGAATAGACTAAGTTACATTCTTTAGCTATTCTATACCCTACACTATATTCAAACACTACTTTCATCACATCTTTAATATCCACAAAATCAAAGTATTTATCCTTGTCGATAACAATGTGTCCATTTTGTTTACATATCGTTTTAAATCTATCTCTGTTATGCGGATCAGGTTCTCCGGAACCGTAACACCCCCATACACGCAATATATATGCATTTTTAATTTGTAAAACACGTTTATCTATAATCCATTTTGAAAGTCCGTATGGATCAGTAGGTGGGTCACCTCTAACTGCTGCACCACTTGAAAAATAAATAATTTTACCTTTAAAAATACGCGCTACATTTTCAAACATGAGAATATTATTATGTGTAACATTTCCATCTTCCTTGTTTAACATACTCCCACCTTCAACTGCACAATGTATAATTACACTAAAATAATTTTTTTCAAAAAATATTTCGACAGATTTTTGATCCAATAAATCAACTTCATCGCGTGTAATAGGAATCCATTTAGAATGCTCTAAAAAATATCTACCCATAAAACCGTTTGGACCTAAAACACCGACTTTCATTTATCAGTACTACTTTTATTTTTTTAACTACTTAAAGTCAATTAAATATAATATATAAAATGAGTACTATTCTAGTCACGGGTGGGTGTGGGTTCATTGCATCCAATTTCCTAAACATTATGAAAGAACGGTACCCCGAAATCAAATTTGTAAACTTAGATAAACTCGATTATTGTTCGAACATTTTTAATGTAAAACCTGGTGTATCAACATTCGTTAAAGGTGATATATGCGACGAAGACTTAGTAGGGTACCTCATAAAACAATACGATTTTGATGTTGTTTTCCATTTCGCTGCAATGAGTCATGTAGATAATTCGTTTAACGATCCAAAAAAGTTTACATTAAATAACACGTACGGAACCCACGTTCTTTTAGATAAGTTTAGAGAACTCAAACCAAACGTTGAATTTATTCATTTTAGTACTGATGAAGTCTACGGGGAATCTACCACTGACGTACCTTTCACTGAAGATACAGGTGTTTTAAAACCAACAAATCCTTACTCAGCGTCAAAAGCCGCTGCTGAAATGATTGTTCAGTCGTATATAGACTCGTATAAAATGAATATCAAAACAATACGGTGTAATAACGTATACGGACCGAATCAGTACCCAGAAAAACTTATACCTAAATTCAAAAAGGCGTTACGTAATGGGGCTATGTGTACAATTCATGGTACAAGAAGTTCAGAAATAAAACGTGCTTTCATGCATGTCGAAGATGTTATAGACGCTGTAGAGACCGTTTGGAAGAACGGTAAATGTGGTGAAATATATAACATCGCATCAGATGATGAAATATCGGTAATGGAAGTTACAAAACTTTTAATTAAAGTCGTAAAAAATACAGAAGAGTACCATAATTGGATAACATATGTACATGACAGGCCTTTTAACGATTGTCGGTATTACATATCGTCAGAAAAAATAAAATCACTCGGGTGGTCACAAAAGAAAACGAGAGACGACCTTATTAATTTTCTCAGTCTATAATAAATAAATACAAAATGGCCGAAGAAATATCGTTCGTTTCTGTCATAATTGTTATACTATTAACTATAATGTATGCAACGACTGCATATCTAGGTACAAATACGTTTAAAAAATGCGAGGAAGTAAACGTAGACGAGGAAAAGGTGAATCATGTTAGATATATAGACCATTCACTCACCGCAGCTATTACACTTGCTTCAACTTTACTACTCCAGAAATTCTGGTCTGAAGATGGTTTAATGTTCTCTAGTATTTTAACTGTTATGGGAATAATAACATCTTACTTTACGTATACGATTGTAAACAACGAATCGTGTAAACCATTAAATGATGAAACTACACGAGACTATGTTACGTATGGACCACCAATACTCTTTGGAACAATGTGTTTGATTATCATTTTTTTAATGATAAGAAAATCTAGGGGGTAATCGTATATGGAACTTCGTGATTCTATATACTTATTGTTTATACTCTTGGTCCACGTGATGCGTGGAGCAGGAACATTTACGTTCGAGGAAAAAATAAAAATGATAGATTTTCTAAGTTACGTTTTACAAAATACCGATATACCTTTATTAGACTCAAACACCGGCAATAGCAGCACCGATCAAACCTGTAAAAAAAACCATTGCAACACGCCCCGTATTAATTAACGCAAACGTTTCAAAATCCTCCTCTGATAACTTACCAACGGCATTTGTCATTGTACCTATGGCTATCAAAGTAGAACCAGCGGCCAATATAGAAAACGGTAAATAGTGTGTCTGTTCAATAACATTTAAACCCGTGAGTCCCCAATTACCGGTACCTAAAATAGTACCGTACATAGCTGCTCGTCCATTAACCGCCTCTACGTATTTCCAATTAATACCCGTATTGTCTTTAGACGCACGCGTTACTGTTTTAATAACTCGTTTTTTGTTTTGTTTTGGTAAAAATGATGTGGTATTTAATCGCGTAGAAGTAATAGTTTGCATTTATATAGAAGAAGATTTTTCTTTTTTAGGGTTTCTTTCCTTTAACAGTCTTTGTAAAACATATAAACCTATACATAAACCAGCTGATGAATATACGACCGAAAAATTAGCACCTTTTCTATACTGGTAAATTATCCATAATGTACTCGCAATAATACCAGCTATAACGTACTCGAGGCTATAATAAGATATATCGTCTGTATTTATAAGTTTTTTTATAAGCATTAACATTTGAGCCAGACCTATAGTTATAGCAATGAACGCAAGTTTATCGTCTGTGTTCATCTTTATTATATTAATTAAAGAAAATATTTTATAGTATATTATAAAATGTCAACCACGCCGGAAAAAATAGTCGCAAACTATGATTCAAAATCCAAACAATCTAAACAAGTCGCTTTAGAAATGAGAAAAATTGTCGAAAGGTATAAGGGAAAACGTATCACTAAAGAAAACGTATGTATTTTGGTATCTACACTCATGCTCCAAGCAAACAATCTCAAAAGTATATCTGGTCCTGATAAGAAGGAACTCGTACAAGATTTGATTTTTTCAATCATTGAACAGATCGATGAAGGTGATACCGATACGGAATTCGAAACACTTTTAAAAGCTATGGTCCCGGGTATGATCGATAGCTTTGCACTCATGTTAAAAACAAGTGCTGGGTGTAAAAAAATATTCAAGTGTTTGGGTGCCTAAACGTGTATGAATTAACATAAAGTTTTTACGCGTATACTAAATAGTGTAAATGAAGTTCCCCGATTTAGAAACAATGGTTATGTATGGAATATATACCATAAAAGATTTAGTCAAGTATTCACAAAATAAACTCGTTAAACGAAACATTAAAATACTCAATGAGTGTGAACACTGTTCCTTTGTATATTGCGGAAAAGTGTGTATTAATTGTAACGATATTAAAAATAATTCGCTCGTATAAATATATGTCATATACCACTGTGGTTACTTATACGACCAAATTAAATAGTTTATCAAAAAGTGATTCTACATGTTGTGCAGAAAGACGTCTCATAAAAAACTTAAAACACGAATTTTTAAAAAAAGGGTACAAAAATCATCAGTTTTCGTCATGGATGAATAGAAAACATGGTGCTCTAGTGATATGTCGTGAAACCAGTTACGGGGACGGTATATCACTACCGTGTGTTTTATGTAGAAAAATGATCGAAAAATATAATTTTAAATGGATCGCGTACGACGGTGAAAGGTGGGTACACTCGTGTAGATCCGTTAATGTTCCTAAATCACGTCCTACAAATAAACAAGTGCGTGCGTTAGGTTTTAGTTTTGATAACTAATCCTAATACCGATTCTAGATTATTCTCGTTTCGTTTGAGCGGCTTTTCGCGTTTCAAACGTAACGTTTCATTTTTACCCGTCGATCTCGTAATATCACTCAGTTTCTTAGTACTCGATATTATGGGTATATTTATTTCGGGTACGGGTTTAGTTTCTATTTCGTTAGGTTGTTCTTCGTCGACGACATTATTTTCCCTAAACTGGTCTATATTTAAATCACCACCGAAAACGTCTAATCTTTGTCGGTGAGGTGCGCGTTTTATCATGCCTATCTTATTGAATAGTTTACGACGCATCATAACCATGTTCCCACATATGAGTCCACCGCGATTACACCCGTACTTATCTATTGTATATGTTTTCATGCAACTCCACGAACAGAAGTTACCTGATGTATAAAATTTGTTACGACGTTCGTCATGTTTATACGGCATACTTAAAGGCGTACTTTCGAATGGATGGCAACACCACCAACACCACATGCGTATATAAACATGATTTTGTTTTTTTCTTTAAATTCAATTATTATTTCATCATTCGCATAGCTGTCATTATAATAATAAGTACAATCATTATTAATGAAAATTTACTCGCCATACCCGACGGATCAAATATTTTTCCAAGTCCTTTGGCAAGACCTCCGAAAAGACCTCCGAGACCTTTACCTAAACCTTTACCGACACCCGCAGCAGTGTTGGAACCTGGTAATTCGTATTCGTGAAGGTCTTCACACTTATTACCACAGTATTCACCACAATCGTCCTTAGCCTCTGTACACAAGGGTTGGTCTGGGTTTGCATCTTCACCTTCCAATACTCTATACTTGAGTTCGGATTTGTCAAGATCACCGTATTCGTAATCGTCCCAGTTTTCTGGTAAACACACATTAATACAATTTTTTATATCTTCATCCGCCTCTTTGAATTTGTTTTCTAAATATAGTCCACCGCCAACGACAAGACCGGCGGTTATAAGTTTTCCCGCATTATCAGCTGCGGCTTTAGCGGTTCTTTTAGCACCGGCTGCTACTGCATCACCGGTTCTTTGAGCAATTGTTCTTGCGTTAGCTCGACCAAGATCGGCTGCAGCTTCGGCTCGTCTGGCGCCGGCGGCGGCGAGGTCACCACCAATACCGGCTGCATTACCACCGGCCTGCTTAAATGTCGAGGAATATACGCTATCAATATTTCTTCTTGCCATTTTATTATATTAATATACACAACTATTTTAAATCCACATGTACCAAAAATTGTATACTTAATAAGTATATCATGTATTTATCACCAAAGTCCCCAATTACCAATCCAAACCGGGTTCTTCTCAATAGCATATTCATAAACTTCACCAGCTACGTACTCTATAGTATCATCAATATCATCACCGAATAATGTTTGCCCATCTTCACCCCTGTCCATTAGAGCAGCTGGATCCACTATAGTACTAAATGTAGCAGCTGCAATTCTGTTAATGTCACCTGATTCGAAATCCGCATCGCGCTCTTCACCAACGGCGATGGCATGTCTTACTATCGATGTACCAAATAACATTTCAAGGTATTTTTGCGTTTCACCAATTTCACAGTCATTTTTATCTGATTTCCAATCCATACCATACCGATCACAAAGTTGTTTAGTAAAAACACACTTTGCGTTTTCAAAATCAAAATAAGAACCGTGACTTGTTGGTGTTATGGTCGCAGATGAACTCTTCAACTTTCTTCTTTTTTCACACATCGAAAACAGTGCTCCGTACCCCGTTGCAAGAACAGTTTTTTCAGCTAACGTCATTTCTTTCATTGTAAGATCATCTGCCTCACCACTTTCGTAAATATAGTACTTATCGGTATATACAGCGGCAAGTTTAGTGTAATCATCGTTTAACCAGTCAGGTTTATTCTTTTCGTTAAGTTTCCTTGCACCTTCCTGTGAAAGTGAAATACCGATTGTTGTAGGACTACTTATTTTTGGATACATTTGTGTATTCGATACCAAATCTCCAAGTGGAATCAAATTTTTCATTTCTTCATATATAAGTTCGTCGCGTTCATTGTGACGAACTTTTGTTATTTCAATTGCATATTCCTCGATTGTTTTAGGTAATTCAGGTTCACTCGTCTCGTTCACTATAGAATCTACTAACGCGTCTACGAAATCATCGAACGCTTTTTTATATTCCGAATTCCTCTCCAATTCCATATCACTTACGAAATACTTATCAATTAGTTTAGCATACGCTAATTCCATTGCAGTTGAGTAAGAATCACCATATAATTCATTTAATGGGTATAGCATGGGGAATTCCATATCCGAGAGTTCCATAGCCTTACCAAATTCATAATCTATATTATTTTTAGTAGATACAAATGTAGCTTGAGGAATCCAAGACGCATAACCAAGAGTATCCTGAATATCCAATACCATACCAATAACATCAACAATCAAAAATGCAGCTCCTATAGGACCACCAGTTACAGCTTTTACTAGTGCTCTACTTCCTGTTCTAACAGCTGTTCTTATACTCATAGCTACGGCTTTAGATGCTAGAGCCGCCTTTCTAGCCGCTCGAGCTGCTTTAGCCGCTCGAGCAGCTGCAGAAATCGCGCCTTTACCACTGGTTCTTGTAATACTTAAAGTAAGTAATTTTTTAACCAATCTTTCCAATAGTTCACCCATAACCATTGTTATTAAAATTTCTTGAATTATTTGATTCGCGAGTTTCAATTTCCTTTGAAATTCACTAGGTTTTATAGAGTCCTCTGGGTAACAACACTTTTTACCTGTATCTTCACCCGTTTCGATTTTATACCCTGGATCACACGAACCATTACTATATGGAGGTATTAAACATGGAAAATTAAACTCTTCTTCGAGAATTTCACCTACAGTTTCTTCAATGATTTTAGTATCTAAAACTTCATCTATATCGTCTATATCCTTTAGTTTATCCTTTAGTTTATCCCTCAATAATTTCATTTCATCTTTAATTTCACCTTCCCTTCTCTTTATAAGGTAAATTATACCAAAAAGTACAACTATCAAAATTAGGGCAAGGAAAATTGGAAATAGTAAACTTATTAAACCCATATAGTATATAAATTTATTTTATTTATATAGTATATCGTTTATTTTTAAAAAAAATCTATTCCGTTTTAATGGTACACACCTGTGAATAAGTTATAGGTTGCATCTCATTTTCTAAAATCCATTTAGCCCGATCGATACCCGAAGGTATAAGACCTATTAGATAATCGAACTGTTTCGTCATATCATTTTTACTAAAGATATTTGATGATACCATACCTTCATCACAATACATACTTTGATGACACTTTTTAGTAACTATATCCGCCAAATCGGGTGACCATTTAAAATATTGAGAGCCTCCCTCTAAATCTGTAGAAAGTTTATTTAAAAAACTTGTTTTAGGAACACATTTTCCAAAATTAATATCATACTTTTTTCCGTGGTAAGGAAAAAAATCTTCGTACGAAATACATTTTTTGTAATCTAATTCACATTCCCTTTGTTGTTCCGATTTATCTTTCCATGTCCACTTATCGTCATATTCTTGCAGTATTGAAGTATCAATAGAATCACCAGACCAAGCAGTTTGGTAATGAATATTTTGTGCACTATCTTCTGCACACATTAATTTTATATAATAAGGGTTTTGATAACTACTAGGATGGCTTAAAAAAGTATACGGGGTGTGTGAAATACCCAACGTGTCAGAAATTAGTTTCCGATCTGGATTGTCAATCTTAATACAAGATGGTGACGAATCTGTATCATCCTCTCCAACAATTGGGGAAGTCGTTACTGGCGAAGATGTACCCCCACCTCCTCCTATTGTACCATCCATACTAATACCGTCATTACCCATGCGTGGGGCAGTATTAGGAGCAGAGCCTGTTAAACTACAATTTTCATATGTTTGTCTTAAATATATAGTTTTATCTATCTCATATTCTTCATTGTATATATGTGCTGATATTTGAAAAGAATCTCTACCTGGATACTTTATCTGACCATCATCCACTGCGTTTATGGGTAATATTTCTAGTATCCATTTAGTTACCCCCAAATCGGCATCATAATCCTCCCATTTTAAATATATATCCCATTTTACTCCACTACGAAGGTTTTCGGTCCTATAAATATCCGTATTTTTACACCCATATTGTTTTTTATCATCATCATAAACTAAATTTTCAACATCTTCGCATGATGTAACATAATAATTTAAAAATTTATCATCAGTTTTTCTTTGAATAAAAACCTCGCGTTTTTTACCACGTGCTCTACAATCGTAAACATCAGTGTTTTTACATACTTTATCAGTACATTGTTTACCTCCATTCATGGGGTATTGTAATATAGTAACGAGGTCTTGTCCGGTTGTTACACACGTATCGTACGATGCTATTGTTTCTTGACAATCTATAACTTCATCTGAAAAGTATGAACTTCTATCATTGTTCTGGTAAAAATCATCCGATGTTTCATCTTCCTCTTCAATTTTTGTTAGACCTATCCCATCGTAGTACCTTTTACCAAATAGAAGTATTAGAAAAAGAATAAATGTAAATATTAAAATTGATATTATAGTCAACATTACTTACTATATTCTAAAAATATTATTATTTTAAATGTAATACCGACTTAAAGATAAAAATTTTCTTTATATTAATGATTTTAAGTATCGATGTCGGTATACGTAACTTAGCCATGTGTATGCTTGACGAAACGTCTAACCTTATTGTTCAGTGGGATGTTTCAGGTGTACCTCCTGAACATAAAGACGGTTTATTTGTTTCCATGCGAAACCATTTGGACGAAAAACCGTGGATTTTGAAAGCCGATACGGTTCTTATTGAAAAACAACCCGATAAGAATCGGAAAATGAAAATGGTCGAACATTTCTTACACGCCTATTTTATCATACGTAACCCTAAAGCCGAAACGATCATTTACGATGCGCGATTCAAAATACCCGATTTTGCGGGTCCCGGTAAAGTCATGTATAATAAACGGAAAAAGGCATCGATAGAAAGGTGTCAGGAATTTATATGGAACAATACGATTAACGCACACTGGATACCTATATTCAACACATCCAAAAAGAAAGACGATCTTGCCGATACGGTCATGCAAGCTATTAGTTTTACGAAACGTATTGAACCCATGCAAAGCGTCGCGAAAAAGGATAAAAAACTCGTACCGAGGAAACCTAACGAAAACCAAAAACGAACGCGGTACTCGAAATCGAACTTGGTGTACGTGTATAAGAATAGGAAGGTCGATGAAGATCTCGAAAAGAATAAACGGTTTATGAAAGACCTTAAACGGTACTATAAAAGTATAGACGATTTAATTAAAGAATTAAAATAATTTAATTATGACTTCTCGTAGGTATATTTCTAGGACTAGACTTAGAACTAGTACTACCGCTATTACTATTATTATTTGGTTTATTTTTTACATTTTTGAAATTTAATACCCTTTTAATAACATTAACCATTCCAGTTACCGTATTTTTATTATCCAATTCTTTTATATTAGTATTAGTAAACTCGGAATTTCTTTTTACCAAGTGATTAATCATATTTTGACCAGGTTTTCCGAATTTTCTTAATTTTTCTTTTATACTTTTTATACGCCGCTGACGAGTCTCGTATCTATTTTGGTTATTTTTAATGTTCTGTGTTAATTGAGATTTAACAACCATTTGTATAACCTGAGAATTTTTTAGCGTAAGTTCTTATCGGCTGTATAATAGGTCTTACCCTTAACAACAAAACTGTGTACGCGCGCATACGCCCATGCCTGTGGACTCGCACCTGGTCGGTGTCCCGTTCGCCATGCGGCTAAACCACGATCGTAGACTGTTTTTAGAGTTTTTAACGGTATACCCGTCACTTTGGATATATCTTTGAGTTTTGTTACACCCGGGTACCTTTTACGAAACTTTGATGTATAACTCGACGTTCTCGTTTCAACCTTTTTATCGGTTTTAAATGGTCTGTAATCCTTTTTTAACATCTTTTTATACCGCGTTTCAACTTGTTTCAGGGAAGAAAGTCCCCTGAAATATTTAAGAGGTGCGTATATTTGACCATGGTTTTTACGTACCTGTGTAATCTTTTTACGAATATCACTATCCGTTAACATACTTATACTAATCAAAGAAAAAATAAAAATGTTAAGTAATAATAAATAATAATGTTTACACTTTCCACAGTAACCACTACATTTGCTTCCACACAGAAAAAGTTTAAGAAATTTGGTAAAAAAGTTCGTAAACAAAGAGACAGTGAAGTTGATTCCATTAAGGAAAAGTTAAAAGATATCGCTAAAGATGAAGTCGAGAAAACAAAAAGTTTATTTGAAAAACATAAAGATTTTTTCAAAAAAAATAAAACCCCAACAACACCTGGGTCAGAAACGACTGCTATTGATTTTTACGAAAAGCCCTAAGCGCTAAATCTAGACTTATTAATGTTAAAAATGCAGACAGTTCTTTATATTGTTCCAACAAGTTACCTGCAAATACAGCTAATAAAACACTGTATTGTACGTACCTCATTTCTTTTCGTGATTTTTCCATTGATCTTTTCATAGACGCACGCGATTGTTCCATTCCCAGAAGAGCCGTACTTATATTTTTTACACGATTAGGCATTTCAGTTGCGGTTGAAAATATGTTGCCTATGTCTATAGAATCAGAAACCTGTTCTCTGATTATAGGTTCGAGATACTCTATGTACGTAAAGTTAGGATCAAGTTTTACACACGTACCTTCGATAGTAGAAAAGGTTTTTGCAAGGTATACAAAGGCCGTCGGTATGATAAAGGGCTTATCTTGTGCTAATTTTAAGAGATTATCATCGTTTAGTATCTCATCCTTGAGATTTTTACCATCGAGTGTTTCGAGATAATTGAGTGTCGTTTTGAAAAAGAGTTCTATATCACTCGTATCCGATGTTGTTGGTAAAATTACCTCTAACCGGATAAGCACGTCAACAATACCTTTCGTATCCCTATTTATTATATGTATAAACAGTTCGTTAAAACCTTCGCGCATTTCATCCGAAATATCTATAACCAACCCGAAATCGTAAAAAACAAGTTTTCCATTGGTTGTAAAACCTAAATTACCCGGGTGTGGATCGGCGTGGAAAAAACCTTTGTCCATAGTTTGA
>Ga0181600_10001367_pt1 | contig 18963 bp, 18 predicted proteins | sample 041ome_2_FD_132982 | JGI IMG/M metagenome (GOLD analysis project Ga0181600, IMG submission 132982) | Coastal salt marsh microbial communities from the Groves Creek Marsh, Skidaway Island, Georgia - 041406US metaG (megahit assembly) | ecosystem: Environmental > Aquatic > Marine > Intertidal zone... | reverse complement strand
AGACAAAAACTGGGCCGCTTCATCCGGCGTCAAAAGCCGCACCGGTTTACTGCTTGTCATCGCAAGCTCCTTTCTTTGGTAATTGAAAAGGGGAGGTGTCTACGGTCGACTGATCTACCGCTTCGTCAGCAGCAACGCGGCCCAGCAGGCGTGCAAGCTCAAGCAACGCAGCTCTCGCGTCTTCAGTAAGGATATCAGAGTCGGCTCGGGACATGGAGCAAAGCTAGCCAATGTCTCACCCCGACACATATTGGCGCATAACTCGACCAGTTTTGACTATTTCTTTTTTAGGTAAACACGCAAGTAGAGCGCGCGTGCGCCTTGCGCGGAGATAGCTACACCAGCGCTGTTTAGCGATGCGATTAATAATTGTTCAAAGGGTGTTGTGTAGTTTTTACCACTTGTGGTGCTGGTACTACTTAACCCAGGCTCTTTACCCGTAATCTGTTTGTAAATGACAACAGTTGCATTCACGATCTCGGTCGCCTTCACACCGTGCAAGAGCCCACGCGTCTCTTGTAGCCATTTTTTAGAGCCGTTAATTGCGTCCCAAAGTGCCTGCCGTTGATCATCTTTATCTAGATCCAGATCTTCAAAATTTACACGATCGTTTGATCGGATTGATAAATGTGAGTTTATAATCTCAGTTGTCGGTTTGGATAAATTGGCAAACCGTTTTTGCAACGATAAGGCGCGCGTACCCGCACGAATTGCACGTTCAAAATTTGAGAGCTCAGATTTTGTAGTCTGCTTCTCTTTTGAAACTTGCTTGGTATCGAAGTCATCTAAAAGCTCAGCGCGCTTTATCGCATTCTCAAGCTGTATCTCCCAAAAGCCATTCTTTTGCAGGGCAATATTCAATCGAACAAGGGCTGAGTGGATGGAGGTCATGGTCCGGAAATTATAGTAGATTATAAACAATCTGGAAAACGAACATTATAAAAATTTCATTAAACGCGCTCCAGAAACCATTAAAACCGTACCAACACCGGAAGATACCACGCCGCTTTCACCATTGTCGTTTGCAAATTCGAGTATTGAGGCCAAAGTCTATCCCTGTCGTGCATAACCGTGTCGCAGCTTTCCCTAGGTCGCGCTTCTGCATTATCTGATAGAAAGCGGCCTTAGTCGATTACTGATTCACGGGCTCGTTGGTCTGACATAAAAAAAGTTTTGTACCACGGGTATAGAATCTTGGTTTGGCCAAAACCCTTGAGTTATCAAAGAATTGAACTCATTTACAGCGCTAAGCTTGGAGATATTTCAACGCTAATTCAGTAGAACCAAACGATATCTATAAGTTCTCATGTCAATTTGGGTGGAAGTGAAAAAAGTCAGGTAACGGAAATTGATGTGTTGCTCACTGCGTTTCGTTTGGATTTGTTCATTTTCTCGACATCTTGTAGTTCAAATGATTTTTCAAAATTTACTATCACTTCAGATACAAATGTTTCTCTAGAAATGCCTATCGACTCTAGTTGATGGTTAGATACCGCGTTTAATAGTCTGTTAGCCGCACTTTTAGCCTGGGCTAAAGATAGTGCTCGATATATTCCTCTAAACATCATGTTCTCCTTTGACGATAATGATGATCACTTAAAATAAGCTACATAATCTTAGTAGGTCTAAAGATGCATTGCTGTTATGCATTGAACGCATACAAACTTTTTTGTTGCAATTGCTCGGATGTTACAAATTGCTTTAACTTATTAAGCTGTAGAATATTAAAAATTCATTTGACTGCTAAGTGTAAATAATAACCTTATTTGTGTATGTGATTTTTCATAACGCCGACATTTAGCCGCGGCAATTTTGAGTTTTGATCGCAAGTTAACTTCTGCTCGGGTTATTAAGATTGGATCGAATTGCTCAGCCGGCCAGCATTCTAGAAGCTCGCGTCACGATTTGGTAATTTAGTTCTCTAACTATAATTTACAGCGAACTCAAGTATGAGAAAATATAATGCAAAATTTTTATATTGCATGAAATTATGAAGCACACAGCGTTATCATGGAGGTCGCATTTTGAAAATTGGAATTATTGGTTTAGGCAACATGGGGAGGCCAATTGCCGAGTACCTTAGCGAAAGAGACGAAGACCTCGTGATTTGGAACCGCACCAAATCAAAGGCTATGGGCATTCTGAATACTACCCTTGTTGATCAGCCAGATGATGTAGTGAGGGCGTGTGACGTAATTTTATGTGTACTGGCAAATGATACGGCGATAAATGATGTATATCATGGTGCTGGAGGGATACTTTCAGGCAATTTGGTCGGCAAGACGATTGTTGAACTCTGTACAACGTCGCCTGAAACTGTAATGCGTTTGGAGGCGCTTGTTCAGGAGCGCGGCGGCCAATTTTTGGAATGCCCCGTTAGCGGAAATGTAATACCGGCAAGATCAGGTCAATTGATGGGGCTTGCGGCTGGGTCTTTCGAAGCCTTTGGCGCCGCCAAACCGGTTCTAGAAAAAATAACGCGGCGGCTTGAATACCTTGGTCCGACGGGGGCCGGTGCGGCGATGAAATTAGCGGTTAATCTGCCGTTGATGGTATATTGGAGTGCCCTTGGCGAGGCCATTGGATTGGCATTGGCCAAGGATATAGATCCAGCGTTGGCACTTGATATTTTGGTAGACAGTTCGGGTGCAATCGGCGCCGCGAAAAAACGGGTCCCCCCGATTTTAGAGATGCTAACCAAAGGCGATCCTGGACAGGTCAGCCTAAGCCTAACCAATGGGATCAAAGATATGCAGTTGATGTACGACTTTGCCAAATCTTCGGGATGCAAGCACGATGTTATCGGATCGGCCTTGGCGCAGGCCAAAGCGGCGGCTGCAGATGGGTGGGCAGAGTATGACACCGCCCTCGTGGGTGCTCACAATCAAAAAAAAGAGGTAAGGAAATGATTGACGTCGCGCTTGTCGGATATGGTTGGTGGGGCCAACATATTGCGAAACGGCTAATACCAGAAAGCCAGTTTAACCTGCGTTATATTGTTGAACCCAACGAAACGATGAATGAGGATATACAACGCACCGGCGCTGTTCCTGTTTTAGACTATGCTCAGGTTTTAGAGGACCCACGCGTTGATGCGGTTATTTTGACATCGCCGAATGATCTCCATGATCTGCAAATTGAACAAGCGGTTGCCGCGAAAAAGCATGTTTTTTGTGAAAAGCCATTGTCACTATCTGGCGAAAATGCGCGCAAAAGTGTTCAGCTGTGCCGCGATGCGGGGTTGGTTTTGGGCATTGGGCATGAACGTCGTTTTGAAACGGCGCATCTGATGTTGAAAGACATGTTGGATGCAGGTGCCTTGGGAACGGTTATGCATACCGAAATGGCCTTTAGCCATAACAAACTTATTGGATTGCCGCCAAACAGTTGGCGCACCAGCAAAGCGTTCGCGCCAGCGGCGGGTATGACACAAATGGGCATTCATCTGACCGATTTATTGATCGCGTTCTATGGGCCCGTCGCATCGTTGCATGCCTTTACGGCGGATCGTAGTTTGGGATGGGAAACAGGGGACGTTGTCACGGTTCAATTAAAATTCAAAGCGGGAATGACGGCAACGCTCCAAGCGGTGTTGAATACACCCCATTTCATTCGAACGCATGTCTTCGGTACAGATATGTGGGTGGAAATTCGAAATGCAACGCACCCTGACACGCCGGGCGGTGAAGTGACGCTTCAACAGTACAAAAGCCATATAGATAACGAAATCCGTCGCTTGGAATGGAACGACAGTGTCATGGCAAATCTGGATGCCTTTGCCGCGGCTGTAAAAGGCAAAGCGGACTATCCCTACTCGGACTTTGAGCTGATCCATAATATCGAAGTTCTGGATGCAATCGTATCTTCGGCTGAACGGGGTGAGGCGGTGCATATTGACAATTGACTATCAAATATTCGGATAGTTTGTATCAGTTGCTATAAATTGACGTGATTTAAATTTGTGCATTAAGTTTTGAACAAGCTAGGGGAGGAAAATTTACATACTGGCTTAGGCGGACAAAAGACTGTCGCACGGTGCGCTTGATCGCTGTGACTGTTTTGGTGGGGCGTGCCCACCAAATCTGTCCGTTGGTGTGTGCCAGTGCCTCTTCTTGCACGAACAACTAGTAGTTTGACAACACTTCAACAAGTGAGGGCTCAATAAGATGATACACCCCAACATGGCTGCAATTGACCAAGATGTCGTTGTGTCAGGCCTGAACGTCGGAAAAACATTCGCTGCTGGAACAGTCATCGCGTTGCAAGACGCTACGTTTAATATCAAGCGGGGATCATTTGTATCGTTGGTAGGGCCATCTGGCTGTGGAAAGTCAACGCTCTTGCGGCTTGTGTCTGGGTTGATCACGCCGAGTTCTGGTGAAATCAACGTTCATGGGACACCTGTTTTGGGTCCGCGTTCGGACATTAGCATGATGTTTCAAAAGGCCACGTTGTTGGATTGGCGGACTGCCTTGGAAAATGTGCTTTTGCCGACCGAGTTTCAGCGCACCCTAACAAAGGCGGATAAAAGCCGGGCCATGGAATTGTTGGAACTTGTGGGGCTAAAGGATTTTGCCTTTTCCTTTCCGGCTCAATTGTCGGGCGGCATGCAGCAAAGGGTCGCTTTGGCTCGGTTGCTTCAGACCGGTGCTGACATATTGTTGTTGGACGAACCATTCGGGGCGTTGGACGAATTCACACGGGAACATCTGAATATCGAATTGATGCGCATTGTTGCCGAGGTTGGGGCGACAACGATTTTTGTGACGCACAACATCACCGAAGCGATATTTCTAGCGGATCAGGTGGTTGTTATGACCTCGCGTCCGGGCAAAATGGCTAAGATTATAGACGTGGAATTGGAACGTCCGCGTGCCTTGTCCATTCAAACCTCGGTTGCCTTCAACAAATTGGTCGAAGATGTCCGTGATACTTTGGAGGCGGTGTGATGGCGGCCACTAACGTTGGGTCATACGAACATTCAACCGCCAAACTGCACACGGTCGCGATAAAGCGTATGGCCATACATGCGATCATCTTTTTTTGCTTTATAGGTCTGTGGGAATTTGGTTCGCGCATGGGATGGTTGGATCCGCTGTTTTATCCGCGGCCAAGTGCGATATTACATTCGTTTTGGTTAATCTATGTCGAAAATGGCAACATCTGGTTCCATCTGTACGCAACGATGAGCTTGGTTTTGTTCGGATGGATTGCAGGGTCTGTTTTAGGTATCGCTTTGGGATCGTTGGTGGGGTTTAACCCGCTGGTTCGACGGTTTTTGAAACCCTATGTCATTGTGCTTGAGGCGACGCCACGCATTGCAGTGGCCCCTTTGTTGATTGCTGCCTTGGGATTTGGGTCAATGTCCAAGATCGCAATTATCATGTTAGTGTGTTTTTTCGCGCCCTTCATCAATACGCTTTCGGGGGTGGTCAACGTCAATGAGGACCGCCTTGAATTATTCCGATCGCTGCGCGCCAGCAAGATGCAGGTCTTGCGCAAACTGGTTTTGCCCGATGCTATCCCGGTCATCATGTCAGGCGAACGGTTGGCTTTGACCGCGGCATTATCGGGGGCCTTGGTGGCGGAATTTATTCAACGTGATCAGGGGATTGGGTCTTTGATTTTGGTCTACACACGTAACCTGAATATGGCCTCTGCCTTTGCTTGTATTTTCACGCTTACTGTTCTGGGCTTTCTGATTTTCAAGGGAATGGAGATGTTGGATCGCTACATCGCGTTTTGGAAATACGAAGAGGGACGTGTGCGGATCAGTCAGAAAAGACGTGAGAAAATGAAAGGGACCAGCCATGTCGGATAGAATAAAGACAGGCAATTTGAAAAACCAAGGCGCGGTACCGGCATCCGATGCCAACATGCCCGTGTTTGATCAACTTTTTGATTTAGCTCTACGTCTGTTACCACACTTGGCGTTGTTTATCGCAATCATTGCAGTGTGGGAAATTGCGGTCGCAACCCAATTGATTACGTCGATCATCATCCCGAGGCCAAGCGCAATAGGCGGCGCCATTGTAGAGCTTTATATTACCAAAGGCACGATTTATCGCCACTTTATTGTGACCTTCTCGGAATCTGTGCTGGGCTTTTGTATCGGTGCGGCCATCGCTGTGGGATTGGCGGTGTGTTCGGCACTGGTCGAAAGTTTTCGCCGCTATGTCATTCCATACGCGGTTGTTTTGAACGTGACACCAGGGATTGCCTTAACGCCCGTAATTATCGCTTGGTTTGGCTATGGGATGGGATCGAAAATCGCGCTCGCGGCCATCATTTCGTTTTTCCCAATCTTTGTGAACACTCTGACCGGTTTGACCCAATTTGACGAAGACCGTGAAGAATTGTTTCGGTCATTAGGGGCGAGCAAAGTGCAAGTATTTGCCAAGCTGCGTGTACCCGCGGCCTTGCCATTGCTGTTTGCGGGTTTGAAAATCGGTCTGACAACCGCATTAATTGGCGCCGTGGTGGCAGAATTCGCACAGGCGACTGATGGGGTCGGTGTCTTGATGAGCCGGTTTTCGTTCCAATTAAATATGGCGGCGTCTTTGGCGACATTGCTCAGCATGACGGCCATTGGTTTGATACTCTTCTATTCGATGGAATTTATCGACGACCAGATCGTATTCTGGCGTCGTGAATCGCGCCGCGAGGAAAAATCTCGGGCACGTGCCAAAGCCTGGAAAAAACGGGCGGGCAAATGATGAAAATGTCATCTCAACAAGGAGGAAAGTAAAATGAATATGATAAAAGGTCTGCTCGTTTCCGCCACACTGGTAACGTCGTCATTACCGGTCGTGAGTTTCGCACAGGAAACGACGGTGAATATGATCAATCCGCTGCCACGCTCGACGGTGTTTTATCCATTGGTTGTTGGCGAAGCGCTGGGGTATTTCGCGGATGAAGGGATCAAGGTTAACCTTTTACCGTCCGACACATCGATCCCCTATGTGGCTTTTATCCAAAATGGCCAAGCAGATTTGTCCATGCTTGATCCAAATGAAACGATCAACGCCCTAAACGCCGGTGCGGAAATCAGCACCGTTTACGAAGTCATGCAAAACGCTCCAGAAGGCGTGGCCGTGTTGTCTGGTGGTACGTACAAAACCATGTCTGATTTGATTGGGACAACGGTAGGTTTGGTGTCCGATCGCGACCGCGCTTTCTTGCAAGCGGCGTTGGACGTTACGGGCCATTCTATCGATGATGTCAACACTGTTGTTCTGGGCGAAAGCGGGCCAACATTGGCGGCCGCGATCCGCGATGGCAAGGTTTCGGCCATTTCCGGGTCTGTGTTTGACTGGGCTGGTCTACAGGCGGCGGGCATCGCACTTGATCTGATTACACCAGATGAATTGCTGGCAAGCCCTGCAAATACATTTGCGATCAACACCAATATGATCGAAGAAAAACGTGCCGCGATGGAAGGGTTCCTTCGTGCATGGTCAAAGGGGATGTATGTTTCCATGGTCAACCCCGCTGTGGTTGAAACCATGTTGCGCCAAGCTGTGCCTGAAGAGTGGGAAGACGAAGCATCAGGCCTAAGCCTTTTGGCGGGTGTTTTGCCGATGAATATTTCGACGACACCGCGCTTGGGTGATGTTCAATCGCAAGTCTGGACAGACATCCAACCTCGGATGTTGACCTCTGGTGCGATTGAAAAAATTGTCGATGTCTCAACATTCTTGAATGACACCTATATTGCCGCGGCCAACGATTTTGACAAAGCAAAGGTCGAAGCAGACGCCGCCGCTTGGGCCAAGTCAAACAAGTAAGATCCTTTCAGGAAATTGTCACTGGCGGCTCCTATTGTCGCCGGTGATACCGTGTCAAACTTAACTCTTTATCAACAGGAAAACGTCAATGAACCATGTCCCAATCGACACTCTAGAAATGGGTGATGCCGTCAATCGCTATGGCCCAACATCTGCGCGTCCGCGCCCCGACAAGCCCGGGCGTTTAACGACGACGACTGTCGACAGCCATGCGCATGTAGTAATTCCGGAGGCTGCCAAATACATGGTCCCGCATGTTGACCCAATGCGCATTGCGATGGTCAAGCATGCCAATGAAGAAACTAACGCAATCAATACTCAACAAGAAAAAGACCGAGGTCCAGTTGCCATGCAAGACATCGAAGACCGAATGAGGGTTTTAGATGCGCAAGGCATTAATATGCAGGTGGTCGCACCCCCACCGCCACAATGTTATTATCAATCCCCCATTGAGCATGCTGCTGTTGCGTCGCGCATGGTGAATGATGGCATGGCCGAATGGGTTGGGTGCCGTCCTGATCGTTTTTCAGGACTTGGTACTGTTCCTCTTCAAGACCCAGAAGAATCCGCAACAGAGTTGGCGCGGGCCATGTCGCTTGGGTTAAAGGGCGTCATGTTGTTAACCAATATGGATGGCGAAGAAATCAGCGCCGATCGCTTCCGTCCATTTTGGAAAAAAGCCGAAGAATTAGGCGCGGTCGTCATGATCCATCCTAATGGATTTACGGGCGGTGAACGGTTCCGCGATTATTATTTCTCGAACGTGATTGGGAATCCGTTGGAAACAACCACCGCACTTCACTACATCATATTTAACGGGTTGTTGCGCGACATGCCGGATCTTAAAATCTTTGCTGTGCATGGCGGTGGTTACTTGCCAGCCTATTCAGGGCGCATAGACCACGCATGGGGCGCACGCAAAGACAGTCAAGCCAATTTGCCAGAACCTCCCACCAATTATTTGAAAAAGGTCTGGATTGATAGTGTCGTCTTTACGGACCATCAATTGGAATACTTGGTCAAAATCTACGGTGCGGACAAAGTCATCATGGGAAGCGATTATCCTTTTGATATGGCTGACTATGATCCGGTTGAACATATCGTAAGCTCTGCTTTGTCAGACGAAGACAAGGCCAAAGTTGCGGGGCTAACAGCCGTAAACCTGTTTGGGCTTGCCTAAACTGATCACATGACTGGAAAGGACACGACGATGACAGTTGGCATAATTGGTCTGGGGATTATGGGATCAGCCTATTCCAACAACCTGTTAAAGGCGGGCGTTGCGGTGGCGGGTGTTGACACGTCCACCGAGGCACGGAACCGTTTGGACCAAGCCGGTGGGACCAGCTATGACGCAATTGGGCCTTGGATGTCAGAGTGTGACCTTATAATCATTTCCGTCGCCTCGCCTGTGGTGTTGGCGGCGGTAAGTGCAAGCTTGGGTGCCGTATTATCCACAGGGCAGGTTGTCATGGAAACGGGTACGTTTTCAATGAACGACAAATTTGGCGCCCAAGCAGAAATTGAAAGAAACGGCGCGATTTTATTGGATACACCTGTTAGTGGCACAGGGGCGCAAGCGGCGCGTGCTGATCTAGTGATTATGGCATCGGGTCCGAAGGATGCGATTAAGCATGCAAAGAAATACATGCAACATCTCAGCCATACGGTTATCGAGGCGGGGGATTTTGGCGCCGGTAGCAAATTGAAATATGTTGCCAACCATATTGTCGCATTGCACAATTGCGCCGCCGCCGAGACGCTCCATTATGCGGATTCCCTTGGGCTAGATCGTAAGGTGGTCTATAATCTTTTATCAAAAGGCGCAGGACAATCGCGGATGTTGGACCTTCGCATGCCGCTGATGGTATCGGGTGAATACACGCCGGCCACGGCGCATATGGCCATGTTTGAAAAAGATTTATCAATCATTGGAAGTGATATAAAAGCCCAAGGCATCACAACGCCCATGTTTGATGCGGTGACTGCGCTTTATGACAAAGCATGGTCACTTGTCCCGCAGGACTATGACACGGCTGCGATTTTCGAGGTTTATCGCAATATCGATAACTCATGATCCCTTTCGTAAAATGCGACACTACAAAGATGTGTGGCATGGATTTAATGTCTCGACGATTTACGCTCCACAAATTCCATAGAAAAGGATAGGGCACGGGATTATGACAGATCCTTATCTCTTTTGGGGCACCGCAATAATCGCGGCCTTTTTTGTTGGCAGCGGCAAAGGCGGTATGCCCATGATCGCGATGCTTAGCGTCCCCACCATGTCATTGGTGATGCCTCCCATGCTAGGGGCTGCCTTGTTGTTGCCGGTCTATATCATATCAGATGTCGCGGGGCTGTGGATTTATCGCAAATCCTATTCTCTGAGAAACTTGATTATTTTGGCCCCCGCCGCCGCTGTGGGGATTGGCATAGGATGGCTTTTGGCGGGGCAAACAGATGACAATGTAGTCCGCATCATCGTTGGCTGTGTTGGTCTGACCTTTTTGGCGATGCGCCAATATGGTCGTCTGTCGGGGACAATGATCGCACGTACTGCGGATCTCCTGCCGGGCCTGTTTTGGGGTGCCGTTTCTGGCTTCACGAGTTTTGTGTCCCATGCGGGCGGGCCGGCATTTCAATTGTATGTTTTGCCGCAAAAGCTTTCTAAATTGGAATTTGCGGGAACATCAACAATTTTGTTTGCAACCATAAACCTGATGAAAGTTCCACCTTATCTTGAACTCGGATTAATCGAGTTTGAGAATATGACCAAAGTAACTATTCTGGCTCCTGTTGCCATTCTGGGCGCGATTTTTGGTTACAAAGTGCTTACATTGATCCGGCAACGGATGTTTTTCATTATCGTTGAGGTTGCGCTCTTTGTGATTTCAATCAACCTTATTCGGGTTGGAGTAAGTTGGTAAGCGCGCATACCGCTTAGCTGAGCATTGAAATCAACGCACTGCGGCTAAGCGGTAAGCGATCAGGAAGAAAACTCAAAGCGTCCCGCACGGCGTTCACCACGGCTGCGCCGGCGGGTCCTGATGAAATTTCACCCGCGCCTAAGGGTGGGGCGTCTTGCGGTCCGATCAACTTGGTTGTGATATGCGGTACTTCGGAAAATTTCAAAATGGGATAGTCGTCCCAAGACTGCGTGACGACTGCGCCGTCAGCAAACGCAATGTCCTCTTTCAACGCCCAACTGATCGCTTGAATGATCCCGCCTTCGATTTGATTTATGGTGCCATCGGGATTTATAGCCTCGCCAACATCGCCCACGGCCCAAACGTCTGTGACCCGCACTTCGTCGGTCACCTCCACCCGCGCGATACAGGCCAAATACCCCGCACTGTTTTTATATTGTGCGTAGCCCATGCCATAGCCCGTCCCGTCCGTTCTTTGTTTGGGTCCGGTCAAAGCGTCGACCGCGCGGATCACATCAATGGCGCGTTGATCTGTCAGATGTGCCAGTCGATAAACTATGCTGTCTTGGCCCGCGGCCTCAGCACAGCTTTCCATCAGTTGTTCCAACGCGATCACATTTGTAAAGGCACCCAGCCCACGCATTGCGCTTGGGCGGTAGGGGACGATTTTGGGTCGTAGGCGCTCGACACGGACATTGGGAATATTATACCCCGGAACCGCATTGCGATCTGCGCCGCCCTGTGGTTGTGGTGCGTCATTTCCTGGACCCATCGGGATTGGGTTTTCCATAAATTGTTGGGCCCGCAAGTTGGGCTCTTCTTGCCCGACAGGGCGGGTTGAATGTGGTGGGCTTATAACCATTGCGTCAAAGCCAATTATTTTACCACTTTCATCCAATGTTGCGGTCATTGTTGTTTTCATCGCCGGACTTAGGGGCGCATGCAAAAATTCATCCTGTCGCTGCCACAGGGCGCGGATGGGTCGGTGTGATCCACGTGCCATCAATGCCGCATCCAGGGCGACATCATCCGATGAATTGTGCCCATAGCATCCCGCCCCCGGGGCAAAGATCACTGTGATCCGGTCTGCTGGGAACCCCAAGATTTCGGCTAATGACAGACGCAAGGCAAAGACATTTTGGCTGTGTGCCCAGACGGTCAAATGGTCTTCTTGACCAGACGACGACAGCGACCATTGCGCAACTGCACAGGACGGACCGATCGAGGCATGCGCCAAGGTCGGTTTGGTCAGGGTAGCGCGAATTGTCCGATGCCCGACGACGGGTTCGGCATAATCATAAAGTGTTTCGGTTTGCGAAATGAGACCGTCAAGCCCATCAATCGGATGCGTGGGTATGGTTTCTGGCCGATCCCAGTCGATAAGGTTCGCCACTCGATTACATTCGGTTATTGTTTTGTATTCGTCGGGGCCGATTACAGCCAGGAATTGACCATTTTGGACCAGCTCCATACCATCCTCTAGCGTGATGTCTTGGATATTTCGCGCAATGGCCCCCAAAGTGGGCGGTTGTATCACACGCCCATGCCACATGCCGTCAAGCGTCAGGTCGTGCAAAAAATATGTCCCCGTCAACCGCGATAACAGATCAACACGCGCAACCGATGCGCCCGCAATTGCGCGATCAGCTGCGGGTTTGGGCGAGGCATGATCCAGTGCAGGGACGTTTAACGCAACCTGGGACGATAAGCTTGCATAGCTGAGGCCTGTTTCCACACCGTGTCGCAAGATGGCACCGCCCTTGACCGTCAATTCGTCGCGCGTTGACTGTAACAATTCGGCGGCATATTTTAACATAACCATTCGCGCCGCCGATGCCGCGATACGAAGTGATTGGCCGCCAAACGTAATGGACAGGCTTCCAACCGTTGGGCCTTCGGCGGGGGATAGGTCAGTGTGTCCTTGGGTCAGGTCCAGCATGTCCAATTCGACATCCAATTCATCCGCCGCGATTTGTAACAAAGCGGTGCGGACGCCTTGGCCTAATTCGACGCGGCCAGAGAACAGATTCACTCGACCATCTTGGGCAAAGGATACCCATTGATCAATATTCGGAAAGCTTTGAATAGGGGGGGGCACGTTCATGATGTGACCTCGTTTATTGCGGCAAGTATGCGACCATGTGCACCGCATCTGCACAAGTTGGCATCTAATGCGTTGCGAATTTCGTTAAATGACGCGCCTTGGTCGATCAAAGAAACCGCGCGGGCAATAATGCCAGTCAGGCAAAACCCGCATTGGCCGGCTTGATGTTTTAAAATAGCCGAGATAAGCGGGTGATCAGACGCGACAAGCCCCTCAATCGTTTGGATGGATTTACCATCGGCCTCAGAAACTGGAAAATCACAGGATGTGACCGCCTTGCCGTCGACAATGACGGTACAGGCGCCGCATTGTCCGTGTCCGCAGCCAAGCCGTGTCGCTTTTTGATCCAACTGGTTTCGCAACACAAACAAAAGCGGCGTATTCGTCGTGGTCTCGCAGTCGCGCGGCACACCGTTCAAGGTAAATGAAATGCGACGATTCATCCAAAAACTCCCAAATATGCCCACCATATATATGTCACAGGCAAGCCAATCGCTGCGCCAGAGAAAGCTAAGATACAACACACTCGTGTCAATGCTGCCGCAGGGATTTGTGCCATGACCATTGCGATGATCAAAGGTGGGGCTTGATATGGTAAGAGCGGTGTCGCAATGCCGATGATTTGGCTCATGGATACCGCCTCGATTGACCAGCCTGTGAAATTTGCTGTTGTGCTAGCCAAGGGCGCCAAAATCGCAGGCGCAGCGGGCGCGGTTGTCAGATGTGACAAAAGTGCCGACATGCCCGTGATTGCATAAAGATCACGTAATCCGCCGCCTTTGCCCAAATGCAAATAGGGGATCATGGAATCCGCCACTGTTTGTGCCAGTCCTGAATGCTGTGCCACCGCGCTGATCGCAAAAACAGCCGCCAGAAAAAACAGGGGTGACATATCAATCTTGGTTTTCATCGCACTGGGTTCCAAAATGTTGAAGGCAGGAACCAATAGAACACCCGCCAAAGTCAACGCGATCCATGCCGGCGATATGCCATGCAGGCCATCTGTTGCCCAAAGCGCTATTGCGAAGGCTAACAAAAGTAACAACCGTATTTGTACAGGTGTAAAGGGTGATGGTTTTTCCAATTCTGATGCCTGATCGGCACGAGAGTTTGCAAAGGGCACCATCAATACTATCAATGTCAGTGCCCGCACAGCGTTTATGGGCCATTGTTCGATGAAATATTGGGCGTATGACGGGCGAATGCCATATAGGGTTTCAACCGCACCAATCTGTATGATCGTGGGCAAGTTTGCTGTCAAAACTGCATAGGTTGGTAACAGCGTTGCGACGGCGGCTGAAAGCGCCAAACCAATATGACCCCGCGAATCAGTGGCGTATCCCATCGTTTTAGACAAGGACACCGCGATGGGCATCATGATAATAATGCGCGGCAGGGTTGATGGTATTAATAACCCTAATCCCATCCCACTGAGGATCAACAACAACGCCGCTTTGACATATGAATCGCCTGTTCTTTGAAAAATCCGTAAGGCGATCTGCATCCCCAGCCCTGTAGTGGAAATCGCGGTGCCAATGATTAGTCCCGAAAACATCAACCAAAAGCCACCGCTGGAAAACCCGGAAAAAATCACATCATTCGGGACAACCGCCAGCGCAATGAAGGCCAAGAAACACCCAATCGCGGTTACGATTTCCGGCAAAAGGCGCGTTGCAAATAGGGCAATACTCAGCAACGAAACCGCGCTTATGCGCAGATATGTTTGGGTGTTGTCGGTGGTCAGCAAAACCCAAAGAGTTGCAAAGGCCAAGCCACCGACAATCACATGTGCCGCTGAAATTTTCCATTCCTGCAAGAATGATCTCCCAGTCATTTTGTGTCGGGCACCAAAATGGTTGATCCGGTTGTGTCGCCGCTTTCCAATGCTTGATGTGCCGCGACAATGTCGGATAGGGTAAAACGTTGATTGATATTCACCGTCAAGACACCCTCTGACATCAGACGAAAGGTTTCGTTTGCAGAATGCTCCAAGTCTTCGCGCGCGGCGACATAATTCGCCAAGGTCGGACGCGTGAAGTAAAGCGAACCTTTGGTTTGAAGCAAATGGGGCGACACATCCGGGGCAGGGCCCGTGGTCGCGCCAAAAGATACAAACAACCCATAGGTCGCCAAACTGGCAATTGATGCCTCAAAGCTGGCTTTGCCCACGCTGTCATAAACGACAGGAGCGCCCACACCATCGGTCAGCTCGCGGACCCGCGCGCCGACATCTTCTGTTCTGCGATCTATGGCTTCGTCATATCCAAGCGTTTTGATCAATTCGCAATTTTCGGCACCTGCGGTGACGCCGATCATACGCGCGCCCAAATGTTTTCCCCATTGCCCCGCCAATTGGCCAACGCCACCGGATGCTGCCCAAAATAACACGTCCTGTCCCGCACGGACATTGAATGTTCGGTTAAGCAAGTATTCGACGGTCAATCCCTTCATCAACACGGCAGCGGCTTGTTCATCGCTAATCCCGTCTGGGATCTTGATGCAGCGCGCTGCTGGTGCATTGCGGTGGCTGGCATATGCCCCAAGGACCCCACCATACACCACGCGATCCCCGACCGCGAGAGAGGTGACACCGTCACCAACCGCAATGACGGTTCCCGCGGCTTCAAGGCCAAGAGGGCTTGGCAGAGTAAGGGGATAAGACCCATTTCGTTGGTAGACATCCATATAGTTCAGGCCAATTGCGGTTTGTGCAATTTGAACCTCGCCTGCTGCTGGCGGCGCCAGCTCGACGTTTTCTAAAGTCATAACTTCGGGGCCGCCCTGTTGGGTGATCACGACGCGGGATGTATTCATGTCCAAGTTCCCTATTTTGTAAATTCGCCGGCTTCTAATATGATGGTTTGTACTTCGCCGGCGCCATTTTCTCGACGATGTCGCGCGGCGTCGTCATATTCTTGGGACCGAAAACAGGTAACGCCAGCCTGAAAGGTTGGGAATTCAATCACCACAAACCGCTGAAAATAATCGGGCCCTTCCATAACTTCGAATTTCCCACCGCGGGCCAAGACCTTGCCTCCATATTTGGCAATGATCGCAGGCACTTGGTCTGTGTACTGTTTATAAGCAACGGGATCGTTGATTTTTGAGCGTGCTAACCAGTAGGCGGGCATGTGCAGGTCCTTTCTTACTACATCAAAGCGTTGGGTAAGATATTTGTGATCATTGGAAAGCTCATTAGCAAAGTCGCAAGAACCAGCATGATAATCCAATAGGGAATGGTCGCCCAGAAGATATGCTGCACGCCGACATCGTCGTCCTGAATGGCGGCTTTGACCGTATAAACCAATAATCCAAAGGGCGGCGTCAAAAGGCCAGCTTCAATTGCGATGATCCCGACAATGGCAAATGTCAGTTGATCAAATCCAAAGGCCAATGCAACGGGTTCCACAATTGGCACCGTCAAAAGCATGATGGAAATGCTGTCGATAATCATGCCCAAAATGAACCAAATCAAAACTATGATCGCAAAGACGGTCCATGGTCCAAACCCACTGTCCACAAAAAACGACCGGATTTCGGTTGTGACACCCGACATCGCAAGCGTCCGTGAATAAAGCGCCGCACACAGCAGAAGGATCAGGATTGGCGCGGCGGTTTTCCCGACGGCATAGACGGCTTCGATAAATCCTTTACCGGTCATGCCTTTTACAAAGGCCAATAACAAAGCCAGGGCAGCGCCCGCACCGGCACCTTCAGTCGGGGTGAAAATACCAAACCAAATGCCGCCAAGGACCGACGAGACAATACCAAGAACAAACAAAATTGACACCAGCATCTGGGATTTTGTCAATTCCACTGAGTTGCTATCAAAGTCATCGGGGGAGAGGGCAACATTTGATAGTGCACCTTGGCCAACCAGTGCGGGCTTAAATCGCGCGGCGAAAAAGATGTATGACACAAATCCCAACGCCAAAAGGATCCCTGGCAAAACACCGGCCAAGAAAAGGCGGCCAATCGATTGTTCTGTCAAAATCCCCCAAACGATCATCAAGACGGATGGCGGGATCAACATCCCCAACACGCTTGATCCTGCGATGGCGCCCAAAGCAAACCCTTTGTTATACCCGTGCGCTTTCATTTCGGGATACCCAATGCGCGCAAATGCGGCGGCGGATGCAATCGAAACACCGGTCACAAAAGAAAACACCGTATTACCCAATACGGTTGCAATGCCCAACCGTGCGGTGACGGATTTAAGGCTGCGATTGATGGCGATATATATGTCGGTCACAGCCCCCGATCGGCCCATAAATTCACCCATCAACATAAAGAGCGGAATAACTGCAAACGTAAAATCCCGAAGCGCCTCGGCAGAGGTTGACGCGATTGTTGCCTGAACAATTCGCATGGAGCCTGTGGTCAAAAACAGACCAACGACGCTGGTTACAGCCAAAGCGACAGCAACATGGACACCTAAAATGACAAGTGTGACCAATAGAAGGATAATAATTCCTGCTGTTGATATATCAAACATGATATTTAACCATCCTCATAGCTCCATTTTTTCGACGCGTAATCCAAAGATTTCGACAATAGCGAGTAGCGCATAATTGACACCGGCCAATCCCGCGCCAATTACAATGGCCCAACGCGCGGGCCATACCGGCACCTGAAGCGCGCCAGCGCCGTCAAATTCACCACGATTAAAAGACCGAATTGCAGGTTGAATGGACGCGTCGAGCAAAAACAGGAAAAATGCTGCCCCAAGAATAAGCCCTAAAATTTGAAGCGTCCGCTGTAACCAGGCCGGAAAGTTAAGAACCAAAAAGTCAGCCCGCAACATTGATTGGCTTCGAACGGCAAAACCAACCTGCATGAACACGATAATCACAACAGAATTTGCAACAATCTCTTTCGTTCCGGAAAACGGAATATTTCCCGCCCGCAAGACGATGTCAGTCAATGCAACAAGGCACAGGCAAAACGCCCATATTGCCCCAACGATCATTAGTGTTTTGGTAAACCAATCGGTAAATCGAACGACTATCATTTTTGTTCGTCCCCACGTCAATAATCAGTGAAAGGCGCATCGTGCGAGACGACGCGCCCATTGTGACTTGGTTTATTGCAGTTTATAGCGAACGGGCCATTCGTACCCATTGGCTTCGGCACGATCCAAGACGAGGTTCATCACTTGCATCGCGGGCAAACCCTGTGCGTCTAACTCCGCTGCGGTTTTGGCCACCCATGGCTGAAGCGATTCTGCCCATGCTTGTTGAACTTCGGGTTCAATTTCGGTCACAGTTATCAAATCACGCAAGGTGTTGATTTGAATTTCGTATTGTTCCTTGTTTTCGGTACCGGTTAATTGTTCAAAATCGCGCGCGACCTCTAACAAAATCTCCTGAACTTCTGGGGGCATGGCATCATAGGTGTCTTTGTTGATGGTCATGCCATGCCATGTCATCGATCCAAATCCGATCAGGGTATAGTAGGGACCAGGTTCATAGAGTTTCAGGTTTACCCATGCAGAGGGGAACATGATAAAGCCTTCGTAAACGCCGGTAGTCATTTCGGTATAAGATGTGGCCAAGGATGATGACACAGGCACGATGCCTGCATTTTCCAACCAATTCAGGTTAATCCCAGCACCGCCAATCTTATGGCCTTGCAGCTCTGATAAATCTTTCCACGGAAAGCTTGATCCCAAATTATAGCCACCATCGGCAATGCGCGATAGCAATACTTGGTTAAAATTATCGGTAAAAGTGTCGGTCAAATATGGCACCTCGGCGTAAACTTCTTGTGCGATTTTCAACGATACTTCGGGATCCATGGTGCCAAAGGGCAACATCACTTGGAACGCATGCAGCGGCAGGTTTGAGGGTTCGAAACAGAAACAAAAACCACCAATATCCAAGATACCGTCTTGGACGCCCTCAAGAACTTCGGTCACTTTCACGATTGATCCGGAATATCCTTCGACAAAGTTAATCGTATGATCTGTCCGTTCCTCGACGCGTCTTTTCAGCTCGGGTTGGAAATAGTCTATCATTAATCCGGCATACACTACACCTGGGGGATGCCCAGATCCGATGCGTAATGTAATGTCTTCGGCGAAAACGGACGACGCCGTCATACTCAGCGCTGCGGCAAGGCCGTATGTTAGCTTTTTCATTGT
>Ga0181600_10001365_pt1 | contig 18970 bp, 9 predicted proteins | sample 041ome_2_FD_132982 | JGI IMG/M metagenome (GOLD analysis project Ga0181600, IMG submission 132982) | Coastal salt marsh microbial communities from the Groves Creek Marsh, Skidaway Island, Georgia - 041406US metaG (megahit assembly) | ecosystem: Environmental > Aquatic > Marine > Intertidal zone... | reverse complement strand
TGTCGTAGCTCGTCGGCAAGCTCTGCGCAAACGCAAACTCCAGTCGATGAGGCACACCAGGGGTGACAGTGATCTCCAGTGAATCCGATGTGAGCTGGGCGTTGGTGGTGTTTGGACACACTGCGGCATCACAGTTTGACGTGAACTGGAGTACGTACCGCCCCGCGAGCGGCCTCGAAAAGACCAAACCGCTCGCGTTACCCACGAATCCAGGTACCGTTCGGGCGCCGTAAAAGTCCAAACCATAACCGAGCGTACCCGTGATGTCCGGCGCGCTCTGCCCATTCAAGTCTCTGAAGTATACCGCTTCGGCATCTACTTTATCGCTTGTCGCGTCGCTGTTGGCTGGACGGCAAAACGCCTTTGCCTTGTCCGCTACGACGCCATCCGCACACCACGCAGCCACGCCGTCGGTGACGTACATCGCACCGATGTTCGCCTGTCGCGTGAACACCGATCCTACATTTTGGCACCCGAACGAAGAATGGGAACAGTCGACTTGTGCGTCATCAGCCAAGAGCGGCGAGGTGAGCACGTTAAGCTCGACGGCCTGTCCATTGACGGGCGTAAACGTCTTGAGCTCGACGCTGATGGCGCGTCGCGGTTCGATGGTGTTGTAACTCGAGCCCATCAATAAACCGCCCGCGTCGCGAGTGACCACAAAGATGTCGCGCAGTTGAACTTCATCTGCGCTCGAGTATTCTCTCGAGTCTATGCACAGTCCAGACGGGTACGCGACGGATGGTGCGGCACGCACGCATCCAGGACACCCGCAAGCGTCCAAGGACGAAACGTCCCCGAGCGTGATGTCAAACTGAAACGTGTACGATTTCAACACTGCCGTACAAGTGCCAGAATTGGTGGAACAGGTGGAAGTACCGACCGTGATGTTGTATCGCCCCGCAATGGGGTCGAACAGACGAATGCTGGGTACGAGCGCTACGCCGCTCACCGTATAAGGGCTCGAAATCTGCGGTTTGGCGCTAAATACCGTCAAAGATGTAGTCGTCGCGTATACTACGGACACATCCAGCAAGCGTTGCACTGTACTCTCTGCTAATTCGTTACCACCGCCATCCGTGACGGTGACCGGGAACGAATCGAGATCGACGACGCGCGCCGCGGTAACAGTGGACGGGCGGGTGTATTGAGTGCTATCCACGTTTGGATATCCACGAACCACCGGAGCGTACAGTTGACTGGCGCCGCCGGGTGTCACCGTAAAATTGACACTGTCTGAAACCAACCCCAAACTCGTAAACGTCAACGAGTAAATACCGCTCTCCAAACTTTTGACGGAAATTTCTTTAAAGTAGAGCTCTGCTTTACCCAACGGGGCAGATTTGACAGCCGAGTACAGCGTGTCCGTCTGCAGCACCGCGTTCGAGTCAAATGTCGATCTGATAGTCGCAGTGACTTGTCTCGCAATCGTGTTGGACTCCAACATACCTCCACCAGCGTCTTGGATCTGCACGGTGAACTTTTCGAGCCGTAGTTCGTCTGCGGCGACGTAGGTTGTTACCGTCTCAATCGTGTCGACGTGCTTGAGAGAGAACGCCGCGCCTTCAACCACTTTGACTGGCAGCTGATAACTGACCAATCCAGTCGTCGCAAACTCAATCGTGTGTGTCTGTCGAGATGGCGCCGTGAAGTAAAAGTTTTGAAAGACCACCGTACCAGCACTTGTGCTCGCTGTGAGCGTCCCGTCGACATCAGCGGTACCCCCCGTCACTGAAACGGTGACTGCGTGACTGCTCGTGTCCAGACTTGTGAGTTTATTTCCAGCACGATCGACGACGTTCACGACAAATGGCGCAGTAGAGCGCGCAATCGGAGTAAACGTAGCGGATGGAAGTCCATTTCGTTCGGCCAATCCTTCAAACGTCGATGGAATAGATACGTCCAGAGCGTGCGCGGATCCTGGCCAAATTTCAACCGGTAAGTCGACATCCACCAACCCAAGCGAACGAAACTTGATCACAATGGGATCGGTGTTCAGGGTTGATTCGGGGAATTGGAAGATGATATCGTCGAAAATGGCCTCGCCATTCGCATCGATACTCTTCGAGTGGATCTCTGGCTGTGTCGCATCGCATGTTGTCCCCGTACCGACGCACGGTTTGCTCCTCTTGACGTCAAACACGGCTTCAATTTTACCAGTGCAACTGGATTCTTCCGGGCGACACATCGGTTCGTAGTTGCTACCTAGCAAATTGTCACCTCCATCCATGACATACAAGTAAATTGGTCCCAGTTCAACTTTTTCTGCAGAACCGTACTGCGTACAAGTGCACTTTACGTTGTTGCCTCTGCTCAATCGAGACGCCTCTGTACACGTGTCTCCAGATGCGTAGTAATCATCGCATGGTGCCCGGACGCCGAGGTGGTGTCCTTTACCTAATGTGACGGTGATAGTTTGCGTGACTGCCGTCAACGACGGAATTGCGGGAACCGTGAATGACAGCGTATGCGTGCCGACTTTCGATTGCTTGAGCGCCAAACCAGCAAATCTAGCGCGGTTTGACACTCCAAAACTTGGCGTGAGACCACTGGAATGAATAGCATATGGATCGACGACGACGATTGCGTCGCGATCCGCTATCGACCCGTTAAAGGTTAAATAATAACTCAAAACACCGAGTGTTTCACCCGCACCGGAAACGTACGATAGCTGAACTGCGGTGTCGAGATTGTCGCTGCTGTACGTCACTTCATTACTGTACGCGTCAAACACTTGCACTTCAAAGACATCCAACGGCACATAGTAGTCTGCGGCGTATGAACGGAAGTTTGAAATGTTCATCACGCCAAAAGATGACATGTACGCGCTCTCTGGAGAGTTTACGAGCTGCAAGTTCGTGTACACTCCCGCGGTGACGGAGAACACAAAGTCCACATCTGCAAGTGAATTTGAACAACTCGTAGCCACGACGTTGTTGCTCGAGTCCTTGAGTGTGATTCCAGTGGATGTGCACGTAATTGTGTGAGTCCCAATCGTTGGATTCGAAAGTATTACTCCAGTGAGGATAAACGCACCGGTACCCGCCGTGTCGCCGCTGAGAGTACCAGACATGGTCAAGGTGGAACTCGTGCACGCAAACGTGCGTTCGACAGTGTTGCTGAGCGTCGAGCCGTCACATCGATCGCCAGAGCCCACAGCACTTCCCGTGGAGTCTGCGACGTACACCGTTAAATCGCCCAACGGCGTCGAAGCGCCGGCGTATCGAACTTCTAATCCTGTTTCCAAAGACGCCAACCAGTGATGTCCTATTTGCCCCGGAGTCATTTCGACGAGCTGTAGCGCCGGCTGTATATACTCAGAGCCTTGCAAGTAAAAGCCAATCCTGTAAAAGCCGGCCGGTTGAGTGTTGAGAGTGATGGAATTCGCAGCGAAATTCCACGTCGCTGTTCCACCTACATCGATCACAGAAGCCTCCACAGCCGTCGACAGCGTCCTATCAGTCTGCTCGTCTCCATTGACCGGATATTTACCGACGTACACCTTTGCGTTGGGGTCGTGCGAAGATAACAAATTGTTCCCTGCGTCATAGAGCTTCACGGTGATTGACGAAGTCACTGTTGCCGTCGACGCTCCTGTCACCAACTGCGGTATGCTGTGACTGTCGATTTCGAGGTAGCGAGGTTGCCCATTCACCGTCGTGAAGACGGATAACGCAGATCCAAATGACGCCGTGAAGAGAAATCTGTACACCGCATCAGCGCCATTCACCCCTCTCGATGGCGCTGCGTAGGTGAGATTGTTCATCTCGGGATTTGAAAGACTATTTCCGGGAATTCTACCCCCTAGCGGAGCCGGATTGACCAGTGACAAGTCGTCAAATGTTACTCGTCCTTTTGTCGTGGACAAAGTTGTCGTTCCCTGCAGCGTCGATCCCGTAGCTCGAGCGTTGTTCGAAGCATCTACCGATTGAACGGAAACAGAGTACGTGCTCTCATCAAAGTCATACAGACGATTACCGGCGGCATCTACGACGAAAACGTCGATTTCTCCCAAGTCTACCTGCAAATCGGCGGGAAGCGTCACCGGATTAGACGTGCCCGGTACGACAACCAAACCGTCGGGCGCGCCCGGAATGACGGTAAATTGGAATGTGGAATCTACAGATAGATTGATGCACGACGTACCAGTGCAGTCTGCACCGATGATGTTGACGTAGTACTCCCCAATTGCCAAAGGCGCGCTAAAGACCAACTGAAGCGTCGCCACGCCGTCAACTGTCACCACGGAGGATGGAGAAGTCGTCATGGTGATGCCGGTCGTGTCCGGCGAGAGCTGTGTATTCAAAGACGCCGTGATGGTAAAACCACGAGTGCCCCCCACACCGTAATCATCCGCGATGCGCGTGCCGTCAGAATCAATCAACCTAACCGTAATTGGATCGAGCGTCATCGTCGTTGCTCCAGAGTCGGCTGTCGACTCGTACGCCACATCCGACGGGTTTACTCGCTCGTGGGAGACTTCAACTCCGTCGGGCGGTTTGTGAAACGTCAACGATCGTCCCGGATGATAGTCGACGCCGTTCATGCTAAACTCTACGGATACAGAAGAAGGCACTGGGTTTGCTAGCCAAGACAGCTTTGCGTGATATCCCCCGCACGATCCACCAGAGTCTGCGACGCAAAGTGGACACAATATGCGAGTGGAGTTCACGTAGGTACCTGGTACGACGCTGACGCTGTCGAATCTGCATGAGATGCTCCCCCTAAGGAACAAGCCGCCGTCAAGAGCTAGAACAGCGACTTGTCCGTCTGGCGCTTCTCCCGTGTATAGAGCAGACTCGATTGGCGAGTTTGTGAGCTTTGTCTCCCTAACGTGCGGAACGTCATAGTACATGAAATATGTGGGTCCTCCAACCCACGTGGAGTCGTCAAAGAACGTGACGTCGTTCTGTGCCAAGGGATAACCATCGAAACTGATGGCAACTTCGGATACGTACGAACCTGTCGTCGCGAATGCGGCGTAAGATGGAGTCACACACTCGATCGCCGTCGAGTTCACGACCACTGCGTGCACGTAAACTGGGTTACCGTCGTGTTCGAACCGACACGCCGCTGGGTACGCCAGCACTCCATCAGAAGTCCAACTAGCATCGTACGGAAATCCGACGCCGTAGATGAGAATGCGTGTGCCTCCGCCGACGGGACCCTTTGTCGGAGAAACATTCTCAATTTCAGTGAACGATAGACTTCTGTAAAAGTCTCGCGAGCCAAGACTATCTCTAGAGACAGTGAACAGCGCACCCATCACCGGCACGAGGGTCATTGTCTGCATCGGTGACGCTGACAAATACGTACCCGTCACCGTCATGCACGACGAGCCACAGCCAGAGTCGCCGCTGACTCTCACTTTGACTATGCTGGTCGACGCGTATGAATCCATATAATCGGACGTCGTTAAAATATACACTGAGCCACCGCTCGTAGCTTCTTCGATCACCGTCGTGATCGCGATCGCATCTTTAGCTAGCGAGCCCGACGATCCGTACAGTCGAACGTGTTCCAAGGCTGAATCGCCCGCGCTAAACGCCGACCTGACCCTGTACAAGCACGAGACTCGAGTAGAGCACGCAGATCCGCACACGCTACCCCCGTGTGTGACGCTAGATGTCGCGACGTAGGCAAACTCGTCCATCACTGCCAATGCGGTGAACGCGGTGTATCTACCCAATGAAGATGACGCCAGAGACGCGCCTTCGCATGCTTCGTCGATAGCCGAGGCATCCTTAAAGTACATCTCAACACCATTCGCCGTCGTCTGCGAGTATGGATCGATTCTAACTATGGCGGGATAATCTTGCAACGCCGAAACTCGTGCTCGACCGGCGAAGAGCACGCTCGTGCTCGAACTAATCACTGTTGCCGCCGCCGCCGTCAACTTTACCCCATCCCTGCTCGCGTGGCACGCCGAACACGCCGCAGCCAGCGTCGGCAACCCCACTTCTTTCACCGTCGCCCCTTGTCCAGCAGTACTAATATCACCGCTCGGATACACCAACAGCTTCACTCTAGAGCTCGTCGCTGATGGCGTCGCCAAGACGATCAAGTCGCCGCTCGATCCAATCGCCGCCGCGTCTGCAGTGTATCCCGCGCTCGTCTTCTCGTGGTGCTCCTCGGGCGTGCCACCTCCGTTCGCTTGTCGTTTCGAAATGACGAATCCAAGCTCACCGCTCGACTGTAACCACGCGTTCACGACGGTGTACGCGTGCACACCATCCGCTACGAGGAACGGACCGCGCGACGGAGCCCATCCCTCCGACGACGACGCGGACGCCCTCGGATGCGCACAAGACCCTACCCATCCCCTCGGCGTCGCGTCCTCCACGTTCAGCATCGCTACCGCACCCCTCTCCGGCCACGTCCCACCGCGCCAAGCCCTCACACCGACGTCGGCGAATCTCGCGAACGCGTCCGCGCACCCATCCGTCCACCCGACGGCTATCGCCGCGTACGTTTCCCCATCAACCACCATCGCGCTCGTCGTCGCCATCCCAGAGTTACCGCCATCGATCGCCTCAAACGCCATCCCAGATCCATCCCCGATCTCGAACGCGTGCGCCGCAACCCGCGCGGCGCCGCAATCCAACCCATCCCTCGTCGGCTCGCACGCGCACGCGTCCTCCGCGCCGCAACTCCCCCAACCCTCCGCCGCCCCGCACCCGCTCGCGCACGTCCCCGAACCCTCCACGATCTCCCCCCACATCCCACACGTCACCGCGACGACCACCACCGCCGCCACCGCCGCCCACGCGGGTCGCCCGCGACGCCGTCCACGCGTCCATTCCGAGCGTCGCCCCACGAAATCATCACTCCGCGCGCGGCGTCGTTTCCTCCTCGACCGTTCCCGCGGGCGCCCGTTCTCCCGCGTTCGCGCGTCCGGGCGACGGGCGGTGGTCTCCGCCGTCATCCCGCGTCGCCGGTCGCGCGCGAACTGCCGTCGGACGCCGACGACGCGCGCGAATCCCCCGAAGCATCGGGCATCGAGCGCCCCGCGGCCCAACGGTCTCTTGGCCTCGGTCGTCTCGAAAGAAAAGTATTTTATACTGTTTGTACATACAAAAACGCCGGTTGGTCTGACGGGAGACGAACCGGCGTCAGAGCCGACGACGATCCGCGCGACGCGCGCCACACGCGCGCGCGATGCCGCGGAGGACGACGAAACCGGCGGACGTCGCGCGTCGTCGCGGTGCGGTCCCTCTCGTCGCGCGCGCGGTGTTGACCGCGTGCGTCATCGCGGTCGCGCGCGCGCACGAGGATGGGCGATCGCGCCCTGGTTCTGGGCTCGCCGACGCCTGGATGACGACGGGTTCTTCGTTGCGATCGATGACGACGGACGCGGAACGATGCCGCGCGCGCGCGTGGGGGGCGGTGATCGACGCGGGCGACGGCGTCGGCGCGTGCGAGGCGCTGATGGGTGTCGGTGGGTCGTCGGGGATGCGGTGCGAGGCGGCGAGCGCGAGCGCGAGGTGTCGGTTGGAGCGCGCGGGCGCGCGGGCGAGGAGCGGGGCGTGCGCCGAACGCGGGGATGGGTGCGAGCGGTGCGTGTTGCGCGCGCTCGGGCGCGCGCGTGATGTGGATGCGGGCGGTGACGACGAAACAGAGGGCGACGATGCGGTGGGGGGATTTATGTTGGACAGAGGGATTGAGTTTGCCGTGTACTCTGAAGAATCCGAGGCGATCGACCGAGACTGCAAGCACTACGTCGCCGTTTGGCGCGCGGAGCTCGCGGCGAACGCCATCGCGGCGCTCTCGGCGCGCCTCGTGGAAGCACAGGAAGAGGCGAACGAAAGAGCCGAAGCGATCACGAGCGCGCTGACGTCGTTGGACGCCGACGTACACGCGCAAGCGGACGCGATGCGGGCCCTGAGATCCGACGTATCCGCCGCAGAGACGGCGACGAGAGAAGCCGCGGCGACGGTGGATGCGTTACGGATGCGACAACGCGCGTTTGCGAGTGATTTCGAGCGATTCGCTTCGTCAACGATGGACGCCATCGTCAGGATGGAGCGAGCGTCGAGCGGGCTTCTGGCCGTCGCGCGATTTGGCGCCGCTACGGCGCAAAGCTGCGTTCGAGTGTTGACGTGGCCATTCACGATGATGCGCGTCATCGAAGTCTCCGTGCTTCGGTTCGCGATACTCATCATCGGTGTTTACGACCGTCGAATCCGCGTCGACGCCGCGACGACGCTCGCGATCGATTGGATTATCTCGAGCGTCGAGTCGATTTCGACGACTGTCGGGCTAAGAATAGCCATCGCGTGCGCGTTCCTCGCGCGCCTCGTCAGGCACACCACGAAGCTTCCGATCGATTTCGGAGCCTCGCCTGAGCCCAAACGCAGACGGCGATCGACCAAACCAATGAAGAGTCGATCGACGCGCGCGCCGGCGCCGGCTACGCGCTCGAGTGCGCGCATCAAATCCAAATCCACGCCGCGCGGCGAGGACGTGACTTGATTAAATCGCAAGAAATCGATCCGACGCACGACCTTCGAGCGAGCGCACTCGAAAACTTAATATCCACCACGTTTCATCGATCGAACCAAGTCTCAATCGCTCGAACGCGAGTTGATTGAATGATTTTCGCAATCCAATCCCAAATTCTGTTAAAACAACCGCCTCGTGCGTCAACGACTCCACACCTGCACGCGCGCGACACCGGGCGCGCGATCCGGACCCATGCCGAAGATCTCCGCCCTCGTCACCTATCCCGTGAAATCCTGTGCCGGGGTTTCCCTCGACGCCGTCGCCCTCACGTCCACCGGACTCGCGTTCGATCGCGTGTGGTCAGTCGTCCACTCCAAGGATGGTAAATTCATCTCTCAACGCACGCACCCGCGTCTCGCGCTCGTGTCGTGCGCGATAGACCCACCCGAGGCGTACACGGACGCGACGATTCGCCGGTTTACGCTCACGTGCGAAGCCGGGTCGATGGATCGAGCGTTAAAGGTGGAGGTTGATTTGGATGCGAACGACGACGCGTTGTCGCAGACAGAGTGTTGGGATTGGCTAGGGACGTGCGCGAACGAAGGAGAAACGGCAGAGAGGTGGTTTAGTGAGTTTTTAAACCAGGACGAGAGCGGACGCGGTGAATCGTACGCGCTCGTGCGATGGTTGGGGAAGGGTGGGTTTCCCGGCGGCGCGCAGGATGAGGACGCCGGCGTGGATGTGGACGACGCCACGACGCGATTAACGAGCGAGAATTACGGTTCTCGTCGGTGTACCACGACGCTGAGCGACGGGTACCCGATGCTACTCGTCAACCAATCATCCATCGACGCCCTCGACGCGATGGTTCGTCCATCGACGCGCGTCGACGGGCGTCGATTCCGCGGCAACGTCGTCGTCGACGACGCTCCCGCGTACGCCGAAGACCGATGGGCATCCATTCAAATCTCTGACGACATCCACGCCGAGCTCTGCAAGCCGTGTTCGCGTTGCACCATTCCCGCTGTCGATCCCGACACGGGATCGACCGAACACGGCGACGTCGTCGTTCGCGCGCTCGCGCAAACTCGAGGCGGCGCCGCTTTGGGCACGTCCAACCGCTTTTGGCGCGCGTGCACTTTTTTCGGGTGGAACCTCATCGTCCCCGCTTTACGTCGCGCCGACCAGGGGATGAAGATTCTTCGCGTCGGTGACCTCGTCGATGTCACCAGCCGTCGCGAGGGGTTCCCGTGACGCACGCATCGGGCGTCTCGTCCAAAAGCGAGGATGGACGACTGCGCGCGCGCGTGTGCTCACACTAGAAGCAAAACCCTATATACTATTTAACCATACATTTAGCATCATAAAACCACCAATGTAAAACTTTTTGACACGTCCGCCCAACCCCTCTGCGTCGTTCCCGCGTCACACCGCGCGGGCGACGACGCAGAGCCGAACCACCGCGCCGCGAACGAAAACCATGCGCGCGAACGCACTCGCGTCCGCGGTCTCCATCGCGCGATCGACGCCGCGACGCGCCGAACGACCACGAGGACGCGGCGAACGACGACAACAAAACGAGTCGGTCCGCCGCCGGGTGGTCTCTGCCGCCGCCGCGCCGTCGTTGGCGTCCGTGCTCGTCGCCGACCCGTCGGGATTGACGCGAGAGATCGACGAGGCGATCGATGCGGTGGTGCTGGATTGCGATGGGGTGATTTGGCACGGGGATTCGCTCATTCCGGGCGCCAAGGCGGCGATCGAAGCGCTGAGGGCCAAGGGTAAGAGGGTCTTTTTCGTCACAAACAACTCGACGAAGAGCCGAGAGCATTACGCGGCGAAATTCGCGGCGCTGGGGATCGATGCGAGCAAATACGAGATATATACGTCGGCGTACGCGACGGCGTGTTATCTGAAACGCGAAGGATTCGATGCGCTGATTGGGGAGAAGGGAGACGACGGAGAACACGTGGATGACTATAAACAAAAGACGGTGTACGTCATCGGTGAGAAGGGCATTTTGGATGAGCTCGAGGAGGCTGGGATTGATGTTGAAGGCGGTGTGTACGACAGTGTGAGGTGCACGACGACGGATTGGGCGGAAATGTCGGAATGGATGGATGAAGAGGATGACGTCGGGGCGGTGGTGGTCGGAAGCGATTCTTCGTTTACGTTTGCCAAGCTCGCGTATGCGTCTTTGCAAATCCAGCGCGGGGCAAAGTTTGTGGCGACGAATCCGGATGCGGGTGATATGCTCGGTCCAGGTTTGTACCCGGGCGCCGGGGCGATCGTCAATGCTGTGGCGACGGCGTGCGGAAGCCAACCCGAAATTTATTGCGGCAAGCCGAGTTCCTTCATGTTAGACCTCTTGAGCGAGCATACCGGCATTGACCTCTCCCGCACGCTCGTCATTGGAGATAGATTAGACACGGATGTCGCTTTCGGTAAGGCAGGCAACGCCGCCATCGTCGCACTCGTCTTGACGGGCGTCACAGGCTTGGAGGAAATGGAAGCCGCCGTCGAAAAGGCGCAGACGGATCCCGCCGTCGCCGCCATGATTCCCGATCGCGTCGTCGGCTCCCTCGCCGAGCTCTGTGGCCTCGATTACGACCAAAACGAACTCGTCGCCACCGTCGGAGACCGTCAGGCTGACATTTCCGGCGATCACATGTTGGACGCCTTCCCCCTCCCCGAAGACGAGTCTCCAGAGGATTTCCCATACTCCGCCGGTCCCGGCGCGTCCGAAGACGAGGAGGAGGAGTTTGACATTAACGCCTTTGCGTAAAATCGTACGGTACACTCTTTGTTTTTTTAATCGTGATTTCTTCAAACTACTGTAGTCATCACCAGTCCCCGAGCGCGTCCTCCGAATCCGCGTCCGATACTTTGACGCGCTCAGAGGAGCTTTAAAGGGGAACCAAACCGACACCGCACACATCGACGCCCGACGTCCCGAACGCGAACCACGACGCGCGGACATGACGACGGACGCGCAGCGAGCGATCGCAAAGACGCTCAACGAGTCGCAAATCTCCCTCGCGACGCATAAAAAAGGCGCCAAGACGCTCGCCAAGACGCGCTCGGAAGATCCAGAGACGTTTCTGCCAACGTTTTGCAACGCGATTTTACCAGTGTTGTTGGAGTACAAGGTGCGCGGATGGATGTACGCGAGCGCGTCGCGATGCGTGGGGGTGACGAAGACGACGTCGTGCACTCAATCGGAACCTGACTGGGTGTCGTTTCAACGCATTGACGTCGACGAGGCGTTGAAGATGTGTTTCTGATTTTATTCGCGCGCGCAAACGAAACGCGATGAAAGCGACTGACGGATCTACGCGCGGCCATGCATCTCTCGTTCACACCCGCGCAGCGTGATTTATGTACAGAACGCGTCGTTCGATTCATCGTCACCTTTTGCGTGTGGCGCGAGGAAGGGATCGAGGAGGATGCGGATGAGTTTAACGAGGCGTTTTTGGGCTTTTTGCTCAACCTGCACGTGGCCAAGGAAAAAGCTATCCGGTTTCGAGTGTGTCAGATCATCGCGGGCGTCCTCAACGGCCTCGGACCGGAGGCTGAGATTAGCGATGATTTGTACGAACGCATGACGGATGTGATGCTGGAGAGAATTCGGGATAAGATGCCGCCAGTGAGAGCGCAAGCGGCGCGCGCGCTGAGTCGTTTGCAGGATGGAGGGGAAACAGACGATTTTTCCCAGGATGACATCACGCAAGCCTTTGTCGAGCTCTTGGGAAGCGAAAAGAATAAGGAAGTTCGTAAGGCTATCCTAGGATCGCTCGCCATTTCGGATTACACCATTCCGTGCGTCGTGGAGCGCACTCGAGACGTGGCGGAGGATGTGAGACGCATCGCGTTTCTCGCGCTCACGTCTAAGGTTCCCGTGGAATCGGTCTCCATCGCGCATCGAGCGCTTGTGCTTCGACGCGGTCTCAACGATCGAGTCCCGACTGTTCGCAGCGCGAGCGTGGAGATGTTGAAGCGGTGGCTCGAGGCGTTTGAAGGGGACGTCTTCAAGTTTTTAGCCGCGCTCGACGTGGAATCCAACGAAACTGAAGCCGAGCTCGCGCTCAAGGAACTCATCACTGTCGGACGCATCAAGCCGATGGAGGTGTGCAAGAACGCTGAACTCACTGTGAGGGGCCTCAGACGCGATTTGGCTGCGGATGGAATGTTGACGGCGGAACAGGCGTTGTACTGGCGCGTCGTGCTCCAGCACCTCGCCGAAGCGTCGGCGGCCAAGGGCGCAACCTCGGCGCAATCTGTCGGTCAAGCTCGCGAAATTGCCGTCGCCGAGGTTGGTGAAATGATTGAAGCGTTGGAGTCAGCGATGCCACCGACCGCGATGGAGCTTCTCAGCCTCGTCGACGCGCACGCACGCAACGACAACGGCAAGTTTGCCGCGCGTCAGCTCTTACCGCTCTTGCAGTGCGTCGATTTGAATGACGGTGCCATCCGACGCGGTGCTATCAACTTGATCGCGGATCAGCTTCGCGAAGAACCAGCCGTCAACGCACACGGCTCGTCCTACGCGTGCGGGGGCGACGGCAAGTGGGAGAACGCTTTGATTGACATTGCCCGACTCGTCGCCACGGAATCGACGGAATTCGCCGGTCTCGTGTTGGACGCCGCGGATTCCCTCCAGTTGATGGGCACCGCCGAATCCCTCACGCAGGCGCTCTTCGTCGCCGGTTCTCTCCTCGAGCGCGTCTCCAAGCGGCTTCCGTCTGTCGCGGCTGAAGCCGTCATGGACTCTCTGATCAAGCCGGCGGTGACGCACTCCACCACAGCCGTGCGTCGCGAATCCATGCGAGTCCTCGGCCTCTTGCTTTGCTCTCAAGGCGTCGTCAATCCGGACGCGGTCGTCATCTTGCGCACCGCGCTCAGCGCTGACGCCGCGCCGGTGCGATGCATGGCTGCCCGCGCGCTCGGAGACGCCGCGCTGCTCCACGGTCCGGCCGCTTTGGACAAGTATCGCGTGCTCGTCGATCCGGATGACGAAGACATCACCGAATCCGCCTTCAATGCCGGTCTGCCTCTCGAGGTAGCCTTCATGAAGTGCTTGGACGAGGAAGGAAGACCGTTTTTCTTCAAAGCGGACGCGTACGATCTCGAAGACGTCGACGTCGAGGATGTCGCGGCGACCAAGGCTGCCGCCGCCGTCGAAGCCGAGGAGAGCGTCGGCACCGTCGCCGCCGAGGCACTCTGTAAGATTATTCTCCGACGCGGTGAGGGTGCGTTCGATGCCGCCGCCGCGGTCGTCGCCCGCTTGCTCGGTAGCTATTTTGCCGCTGACGCCCAGCGCAGACCTCGACTCGCGCAATGCCTCGCCGTCTTCTTCCCGGCGTTGGCGAGCGCTCCAGAGGATAGAAGACGCATCCTCGCGGATTGCGCGCTTCCCGCGCTGCGAGCCGCAGCCAAGATCAAGGGTCTGTCTCGTGTCGCCGCCTTGCTCGTGCAACTTCTCACGGCTTCTGAATCGCCGCTTCCAAACGCCGCCGAGCTCGCGCTCTCGCTCGCGAACGAGTCTTTGGCACTCAGCACAAAGCAAATGCCAACGGGCGCGCAAGGCACGCTCGCCAAGGCGTACGTCAACGGCATCGCGCGTTTACTCTCGCTTCTGCCCGTGAAATCCGCCAAGGATGAACACGACCCGGCGGAAAAGGTGGAATTAAACGACGCGCTCACCAAGGCTTGGCACGCCGCTGTTCTCGCCGCGGAGAGAACAAAGGAAAAACAAGCCGCAAAAGATTTGGCGCTGGCGGCGGAACGACTTCGTTCGCATTGCGACGCCGCGCCGAAACCCACCGTCGACGCCGTCACGGGAGAGGACGGTGACGACGAGGAAGGATTGACCATTCCGAAGGACGACGATGATCTGTCGACGCAGCTCGACGACGACGTTCGGGAGGCGGTACTCGAACGCGCGCTCGAATTGGCGAATAGCGACGACGTTCCGTTTGCCGGATCCAAGGTCAAGGCGGCCAAGGTGAAGACGGCACCAGCCGTGCCGACGCGCGAGTCCCGCGCCCGGGCGAGTAAGACGGCTGCGTCGCAGAAACTCGTCGACGATGATTTAAAAAAGCCCTTACCAAAGGTGACTCCGGAGAGACGGTCGAGAGGTTCGAGACGGTCGGCTTTGCAAGACGCAAATTAAAAAATGAGTTCAATTAACAAAACAAGACGCGGTGATACGAATAGTAACGAATAACAAACTCACGCCACATCCTCATCCTTGCACGCCCGAAGCTTCATGAGCATCACGGGCGCGCCCACGCGCACGCGAATGTCCAACTGATCCAAATCGTGCCCGCCCTCGACCAAGCCCCACTCTTCGATTTGCGCCTCCTCTTCGACGCGCGCCGCGGCGATGGCTTGATCCACCGTCAATTCCCCCCGGAGCGTCTTGAGCCCAATCAACAGCGACTTGGTCGCCGCGCTCAGCGCGAACGCACACGTGAGTTCCCACGGACACATGGCGTGTAAACGCTTCCTGAGCACCTCCACCGTCTTTTCATTCGTCGGCGGTCCGAAGATGGAATCCGAAACGTCCACCGGACCAAACTCCTTCGTCGCCCACTTGATGATTGGATCGTGCGTCTCCGCCTGCCGCGCCGCGATCGCCTCATCGCAGCTCCTCACCCTCGTCACATCCGTCGTGAAGTGTTTCAACAGCGTCTCGATGTGTAATTTACGCGTCTCCGCGTCTCCCATGTGGTCGATAGCCGTCGCGCTGAGCCCCGTCAACGGCATGGTATACGGCGCCACTCTATCCGTCTGCGCCTCCCACTCCATCCCGATCGCCACCGCCAACGCCCTCGTCGCGAACGAGTACTCGTTCCGTTTCGGCGTTCGAAGCCTTCTATCGTCCAAGACGATCCCCCAACCGGCCGTCGAAGACGAAGCGTCCGCGCCGCCTCGACCGTGCCTCACCAACCCAACCTTTTCATAAAACTTTGGCGCCGTTCCGTCCGCGCGCATCGTCGCCGCGACGCGTTCAGACGACGCCTCGCCCTTTTTACTCCCCTGTAAACGCGCCGCCGCCGCGCGCGCTTCGAGAGACGCGCTGTACGCGTCGCGCGCGTCGTCATCGGCTCGACCGCGCGCACTCGACGACGCGAAATCTCGCGCGAAAACACCCGGCGTCACCGGCGTCGCCACCGACGCCGCCGACGCCCACGATGCCGCCGACGACGCCGACGAGGTCGATCGTCCGACCGCGCGAAGCGCCGACGCGAGCGAGCGGACGACGCGCCGACGCGAAGACATGCGGATGAAGATTTTCGTCGTCGCTGTGTGACGCGCATCCATCTTCATTCGCCGACGCGAGCGCACTCGCGCGCGTCGGACGGAATGCCCGACGATACAGACGTCGATAAAGACGACGATTTCTACGACGCGCGCGCCTCTTCGTCGTCGTCCGATGATGAAGAACCGTCGTCGTCATCGTTCGTCGATGCGAAGACATTTTCTGAACGGTTTCCGTTGCATCGCGCCGCGTTCGATAACGACGTCCCGACGCTTCGTCGACTGCTCGCGACGATGACGCGCGATCAGGCGAACGCCGAAAACGATCACGGACACACGGCGCTGCACGTCGCGGCGCTTCGACGGGCGGTGGGGGCGGTGGGGACGCTGTGTGAACGACGCGACGTGGTGGACGTGGACCGCCGCGACTCGAGAGGTTGGGACGCGACGCGACACGCGACGGCTCAACGCGCGAGAGGGTGTCTGCGCGCGCTCGTCGGGGCGCGAATGGAAGATTCAAAGACGGCGTTCGATGCGCGCAAGGAGGATTTGATGACGGCGTTGCGTGGGACGCGGGATTTTGAAATGCGAGCGGGGTGGAGGTTCGGAAGCGCCGTCGTCGGGGCGTTGGTTAAAATGGTCGCTCCGCGAGACGCGTACGACGTGACGTGCGCCGGGGATAAGCTGCGGATCGATGGCGAGCTGAGAGGGTTGGATTCAGAGCGCATGGGGCGGAGTTTGGTGCCGAAATGGCGGCGGGGGCGGTTTAGTTTGATTTTTGATGGGTCGAGGGGCGAGCGGGCGAAACTTTGGTTTGTCGATCACGCGACGCGCGAAGTCGTCGACGCGACGGAGCAAACGAAGAGAACGAAAGGTGAGGACGGAGACACGACGATGATTCCCGAGGAGATGACTGAAGAAGAGATGATCGAAGCGCAAGTGGATGCGCTGTTGATGGACGGCCCGTCGAAGAAACGCGTTCGGACGGAAGAGTTTCGGTTTCAGCCAGTGAAAGGTTGGATCGCGGGTAACGCCAAGTCGTGGATCAAGGGACGTAAGACGGAGGTTTGGGAGGCGAGCGCGAAAATGACGCGAGAAATCATCACCCCCGGGGGTGGTTACAAGCTCGACGGGACGTTTGATGAGTACTGCGAGAGCGTGAACGAGGTGCGGGAGAACGTGACGCGCGTCAAACCGCTCGGGGCGTCTTCGTCGGACGACGCGTCCGGATTATCCTCGCCGGAGCAGTCGCGCGGTAAGGGTCACAAACCGGCGAAGAAGCCCAAGGCGAAAAGAGTCAGGGCGAGGTGTTGGCTCGTTCGCGATTTCCCAATCAACGCGGCGCAGCTGTCCAAAATTTTAGAAATCTTCACCCTCGTCAACAGGAGCGCCAAGCGCGTCGGCGACGTCGTCCAGTATTGGCGAGACAATCACCCGGATGTCTTCCCGGTGAAAATCCAAGTCCCTCTCGCGCTGAGCGTGTACGCGCAGTTACACTTTAAGGATTTCAAACAGTTGAGCGCGCGCGAACGCGAAGAAAAGCTCGAGAGCGGATTCTTTGACATTCCGAGCGACTACCGAGTGAAATCGTTGGATGAACTCTTGGACGAAGCAGAGGAGCGCGCGTATCGCGAAATGGAATTCATGGAATCGCTCGAAAACGACGACGACGACGACGACGACGACGACGCATTCGGCGAGGAAACGGAGGAGATGAAAAAGCTTCGTAAACAGCTCGAACGAATGGCGGCGAAGGAAGGTCGGGGCGAAGACGAAGAGGACGAAGACGAAGAAGACGAAGACGAAGAATCAGACGCGTTGCTTCCGCGGCTCAAAGAAGAGGACGAAGACGAGGAGGAGGACTTTTAGACACTGTCTCCGTAGAGTGAGAAATACACAATCCTTTAATAGTACAAATGCTACGTAGTAGGCTACTGGACACTACGCCCGTTCGAACGGCTCGACGAGCCGAGCCTCGCCGTACGAACCGTCGAAATACCGCTCCAACAAAATAGCCGCGCTCTCCGCATCCAAATGCGCCCTCGTCGCGTCCCCACCGCTCAACCCCGCGCGTTCAGCCGCCTCTTTACTCGTCCTCGACTCATCGTACGTGTACACCCGCACTCCACGCATCGCGTCGTCCTCGCTCCTCGCCACGGCGTCCGCCACCTCGCCCGCAAAGCGCGCGCAAATCCGGTGCGTCTGCGGCGCCCCTCTTCCCCTCCCTCTCCGATCCTTCGCAGCCTTCCCCGGGGGCACCGGTATCCCGACGACAATCCTATCCGCGCACTCCGCCCGCGCGCACTCCACGACGGCGAGCACCGTCGCGTTGAGCGTCGCGGTCCCCTCGTGCGTCAGCGTTCGCAGCGGCCGAGGCGCCGCCCCGCCGTTCGACACCGCCAACCCAACCCTCCGCGCGCCGTAAACCACCCCGAGCGCGATCGCCTCCCCTCTCGCCCGTCGGCTCGCGCGCATCTCCTCCTCGATCGACGACGACGACGACGACGACGACGACGGCGGTGTCGTTCCGCCGCCGCCGCCGGCGCCGTCTCCCAACTTTTTACCAGTCTTCCACCACGACGCGCTTCGCACCACGAAACCCATCCTCCCGCGTCGACATCCAGGACGAACCGACGTGCACGAGACCGAGACCGCGGACGCCATCCCACCCGCCGTCGTAGTCGTCGCCGCCGCCGCCGCCGTCGTCGTCCCGCGCGGCGATCCGACGTCGCCCGCGTCCTCGGTCTCGTCGGTTCGTCGTTAAACGTGGGTTCTCAGTCCCATCAATCCATTCCAATACGGTTCTTGATTTTACTAAAATCCCTTAAAGTACGATCCAGTTAAACATACTATACTTTAATACTAACATAATAGACATATTATAAACACATTTAGCAATATATAGTATACACTTTAACATCTCACACAGCGACGTAATCAAAGCAAAGAAACGCCCGCGCGATCGATCGCCCGATCGATCGAAATCCGATCGAAATCCGATCGAAATCTCGCGCACTACTTATACGGCCGATCGATCGATCACATACTAGTACATGCGATGTTAACCATACATTATATGTACGACGACGCGCGCGTCTGTCTGCCCAACTCTAAAAAAAGAACGCTCGATCGGACCCACGGGACGATCGGACGAGTCCTTCGCCCGGTCCCGTCGGCACGGTCGGCACACCGCGAAGCAGCGCCCGACGAAAATGTTCAGCCTCTCTGCTACTCAAGCCCGCGTGGGGACGACCCCGCGGGCGACGAC
>Ga0181600_10001351_pt1 | contig 19088 bp, 25 predicted proteins | sample 041ome_2_FD_132982 | JGI IMG/M metagenome (GOLD analysis project Ga0181600, IMG submission 132982) | Coastal salt marsh microbial communities from the Groves Creek Marsh, Skidaway Island, Georgia - 041406US metaG (megahit assembly) | ecosystem: Environmental > Aquatic > Marine > Intertidal zone... | reverse complement strand
TCATGACAATTTCAAACGCGACTGTAAGGCCGCACGTATTATCTCTTCCACGCTACTTTCGTCCGTCGCGTTCACCGATGAAATCATCCTCGCGGCTTCCAATGGCTTGTAACCTAGCGATATCAGGGCTTGTTCTGCTTCACCGCTTACATCGATTTTACGACTATGGCCAGCCAGAGGGGCTGAATCCGCTTCGCCAGACTGCCAATCATCCAGACGACCTCGCATCTCAACAACAAGGCGCTCTGCTGTTTTTTTACCTATACCAGGCAAACGAGTCAAAACGGTGGAATCTCCTTTTTGTATTGCCCTAATCAGTCCCTGCGAGTCCATACCTGAAAGAATACCCAGAGCCACTTTGGGGCCAATACCTGAAATTCTTATCAGCTCGCGGAAAAGGGCCCTTTCCTCTTTGTCACCAAAGCCGTAAAGTTGAAGCAGATCTTCACGCACGACCAAATGTGTCCATAGACACAAATCGGTTTTGTTCGCCGAGGCAAGGCTCAGGGCATTTAATGTGCAAAGTACTTCGTGCCCAACACCAGCCACCATCAGGGTTACCTGATTGTCTTCTCGATCAATGACTGCCCCTTGCAGCATTCCTATCACTGTTTGATCCCCGAGTTATTCACGCTTTTAGCACTTTCATTAAACCGGACGCCCAATGTGGTTAGCATGACATATTGCTACCGCCAGGGCATCGGCTGCATCTTCTTTCAATTCTCCATTCAGGCTAAGCATTTTTTTTACCATAAATTGAACCTGATCTTTATTGGCCGAGCCTGTTCCAACTACGGACTGTTTAATAAGTCTCGGCGCGTATTCACTCACAGCCAAATCAGAAATCACAGCGGCCGTAATTGCTGCTCCGCGCGCTTGCCCAAGTTTCAAGGCTGCTCGTGGATCCCGGGCAAAAAAAACATCTTCGACTGCCGCAACCTGAGGCGCATGATCTTTAATAATCTGGCTGATCCCCCGAGAAATAACGGCGAGTCGCTCGGGCAGAGGTAGCGCCGCAATACGAATAATCCCGCTGGTTACATAGCTATATTTGCCACGATGATAGTCGATGACACCAAAACCGGTCTTAAGTGATCCCGGATCAACCCCAAGAATTCTGACACTGCTCTGACTGGTATGGGTATTAATGCGTCTGTCCTCAGCTAACATCAACAATTAGAGCACAGAATACTGTTAATTTACACAGTGTTTTTGGCCCAGGTTACTGACTTTGTTTTAGTATTTCTTCGAGCTGTGCTTCCCGGTCATCCATCACTTGTTGAACTTGCTCCGCCTCCTGTTTTGCGTTTTGCAGGTTTTGCACATAACCAGCAACGCCTGGTGCGGGCTGTCCTGCTAACGATTCAGATGGAGCCTGCGGCAAGGGGGTTGCATCCATATTGTTAGTCGAGGTGTTTACTTCAACCATCTCATACTCAACACCCGCAGGTGGACGATCTGTATATTGCCAATTTCCTTAGGAGTCACGGTAGCGAAAGTATTGAACCGGAGCTGCTGCGTCCAAAGCTTCAGGTTGAGAAGGAAGCCAATCTGAAAAGTCCATGATGGGGTTGCCATCTGGCCCCTTTATGAACAAAGGTGCCACCAGCGCCACTATGACCACGACAAATAGTATTTTCTTCATGATAAGCGGCCTCTAATGTTGTTAATGCCGATTTGCTGACCTTCCACCAGACCGGAGCTTTTGCTCTTGCCGTTTTGATTTAACCCTTTCTCGGGGTTGCCTCATGTTTAACTCCGGGGTTCGCAAGCCACATTGCCGATAAAGGCTTTTGGTTTCCGCAACATCCATATCTACCCATTGACCTGTTCGAAGATAGCTAGGTAAAAACACGGGGCCAAATCGTACCCGTTTTAGGCGGTTAACTTTGATACCCTGGGATTCCCATAAGCGTCTGACCTCCCTGTTTCTACCTTCCATTAGACAGACGGTATACCATCGGTTCTGACCAGAATCCTCTTCATTTTCAACAACATCACTAAAACGTGCTGGCCCATCTTCAAGCTCAACTCCACTGAGAAGCCTTTGCACAATTTCGTCGGTAACTTCTCCAAATAGCCGGACCAAATATTCCCGATCAATATTTGACGAGGGATGCATCAGTTTGTTCGCCAATTCGCCATCCGTAGTAAAAAGCATCAAGCCAGATGTATTAATATCGAGGCGACCCACGTTAATCCAGCGCTGGTTGTCTATTCTGGGCAATCGATCAAAAACGGTCGGGCGACCTTCGGGATCTTTGCGCGTGGCAACTTCACCCTCTGGTTTGTTGTAAATGAGCACACGATGGGCCTGGGCTTTCAGATCGACATTTTTTTTATCGACTTCAATTCGATCATCAGGCAGAGCCCGGTCGCCCAAGGTCGCTGTCTTGCCATTAACTGCAACGCGACCATCCTCTATCCAGAGTTCAATTTCACGCCTTGAACCCATTCCTCTAGACGCAAGAATTTTCTGTAACTTTTCACCTGCCGGGGGAGTTTGGCTCATGAAGTACTATCGCCCTGGTTGTCTTCTGTTTTTTCGGTTGCCAGAGATTCACTGTCTTCAGGCGCAACATCAAAGTCATTCTCACCTGAATACTCACCAGCATCGGCAAGGATCTGATCGACCTGATCGGACTCTGACAAGGGATCCTCATAGGGCATCTCACGGTCAGCTGTCCCTTCATCGCCATTTTTATGCTGTCCAGTTAACTCCGACTCCAGATCCAGTTCCGGCGCTATTTCAACCAAGTCACGGATTTCGCTGAGTGGCGGCAAGTCGTCCAATCGCCGCAAATTAAAGTAGTCGAGAAATTTCTTTGTTGTCGCCAAAATAGCTGGACGACCTGGCACATCGCGATGCCCTACGACCCGAATCCATTCCCGTTCAAGTAGAGTCTTAACTATATTGGAGCTTACGGACACACCGCGGATTTCTTCAATTTCGCCACGTGTCACAGGTTGTCGATAGGCAACAATTGCGAGTGTTTCGAGTAAGGCACGACTATATCTCTGGGGTTTTTCTTCCCACAAACGGGCAATCCAGGGGGACAGTTCTTGACGGACCTGAAAGCGAAAGCCACTAGCTACTTGCTTAAGTTCAAACCCCCTGCCCTGACAATCTGTTTCGATGTCCTCCAGGGCAGCCTTAACTTCATCCCGCTCTGGTCTGGAATCCTCTCCGCCAAACAACGCGAGCAGGTCGTCCACCGTCAGCGGGCGATCTGATGCCAACAGCGCACCTTCAATAATTTTTTGAAGTTCTTTAATTTCCAAAACCTAAATTTCCAAATTCTATTCGCGAACCTTAACGTGAATCGGCCCATAGGCCTCATTCTGGACAATTTCTACCAGCGACTCCTTAATAAGTTCCATCAAAGCCAAGAAGGTCACCACAACACCTAATCGCCCTTCTTCCACCGTGAATAACTGGATGAAAGGAACAAAGCTTTCCGATTGAAGTCTCTCCAGAACTTGCGCCATACGCTCACGTGTGGAAAGTTTTTCCCGCATGACCTGATGAGTTTTAAACATGTCGGCCCGATGCATCACTTCGGCAAAAACGATAAGTAATTCTTTCAAATCGACATCTGGGTCAGGATTAGTGGTTTCAAGTTCTGGTGGCTCGACGGCCGTGGAATAAAAATCACGACCAAGCCTGGGCAGCTCATCAATCGACTCGGCAGCTTCCTTATAACGCTCATATTCTTGTAGCTTAAGGATAAGCTGTGCCCGAGGATCCTCTTCATCGTCGTCTTCCTGGGTTTGCCGAGGCAACAGGGTCCTGGATTTAATTTCTGCCAGCAAGGCAGCCATCAACAAATATTCTGCAGCAAGCTCAAAACGAATAGCCCTCATTATCTCAACATAAGCCATGTACTGTTCAGTGATTTTGGCAACGTTAATTTTCAGGATATCCAGATTCTGACGCCGTATCAGATACAGCAAAAGATCCAGTGGTCCTTCAAAGGTTTCCAGAAAAACCTCGAGAGCATCCGGCGGAATATATAAATCCTGGGGTATTTCGGTAACCTTCTCGCCAAGTACAATGGCAAACGGCATTTCCGCCTGCGCGGGACCTTGCTCTGGGCTTTTATCCTCTGCGGATTTTTGCGAATCGTTGGCAGCGGCGAGTTGTTCTTCGGACATAGAGTGATTATAGCCCTGCGCTTTCCTTAATGAATAGCATTGAGGACATACTAGGCCGAAACAAAGTCAGAAAAGTCACCCAGCCCCTCACGTAATAGCTCAGGTACATCGCCACTTAGGTCAATCACCGTGGATTCATCAATGCCACCAAAGCCACCATCAATAATCAGGTCAACCTGATGCTCCAGTAAATCACGCATGTCATAAGGATCTATCAGCGGAAATTCATCTCCCGGAAGCATCAAAGTCGTATTGAGCAAAGGCTCATCCAATGTCTCCAGTAAAGAAAGAAGAATTCGGTTATCTGGCACGCGCAGGCCAATTTGTTTGCGCTTACCCAGCTGAAGCCGGCGTGGAACTTCCTTGGTGGCTTCCAGTACAAAGGTAAAAGGACCTGGAGTGTGTGCCTTTAATTGACGAAAAACCTGATTATTAACCCTGGCATATACGCCAAGATCTGAGAGGTCTCGACACATGAGGGTAAATAAGTGTTTGTCATCGAGTCGCCTAATCTGACGAATTCGATCCACTGCACGCTTGTCACCGATATGACAGCCGATCGCATAAGAGGTATCTGTCGGATAAACCACAACACCGCCTTGCCGAATGATTTCACAGGCATGATCAATCAACCGCTTTTGCGGTGTTTCCGGGTGTATAACAAAGAACTGACTCAATCCAGGCGCCCATACTTTTGCTTAGGCGCGCGATTATAGAGACTTCCAGGCAATATAGCTGCTCGACAGTGACAAATGCTTGGCTACAATAGCCAGCTTTTCATAATTGATTGGCATCCGTCGTAGATAGCGAGAGTATCGCGTCTTCGCACTTGCAGATTTTTAACCGGCTTTCATTTGAGCAATAGATTAATGAGCAATAGCGCTACCAATACACCCACGCCAAAACGACCGCCTCAGCGGGAAAATCTGCTGCTCAATATATTGTTAAACATTGTCATCCCCACAATTATTTTGACCCGCTTTAGTGGTGAAGACCGATTGGGACCACAATTGGGCATTATTGTTGCCCTGGCCTTCCCAATCGCCTATGGGATTCGCGATTATTTTCGCGCCCACAAAATCAATTTTTTCTCTGCGCTAGGGGTTGTTAGCGTTACATTGACAGGCGGCATGAGCTTGCTGGAGCTCGACCCACAATACATTGCGATTAAAGAAGCCGCTATCCCGGGTATTTTTGGTTTGGCGACATTAATTTCCCTCAAAACCAAATATCCACTGGTTCGCACCTTTCTCTACAACGATATGGTACTAGCCACTGAAAAAATTGAACTGGCCTTGACTGAAAATGGCACCAAGCCCGAGTTTGAAAAAACATTGGTGCGCGCTTCCTGGATGCTCGCCGGCTCATTCTTGCTTTCTTCCATTCTAAATTACGGGCTAGCGCGTTATTTGCTGGTTTCGCCACCTGGTACCGAGGAATTTAATGCCGAGCTAGGTAAGATGACGGCTCTAAGCTTTCCGGTTATTGCGGTACCTGCCACGATCATTATGATGTTTGCTCTCTTTTATCTGTTTCGCAACATCAAACGTCTGACACAGCTTGACCTGGAAGACATCGTTCAATCTCAATAATCTCAGGAACCTTACATGCTTTATGCCATCATTACCGAAGACGTACCCAACAGTTTGCCCTTGCGCCTGAAGGATCGCCCGGAGCATCGTGGCCGTTTGCAAGATTTATCAGACGCCGGCCGGCTATTGACGGCAGGGCCTTTCCCCGCAGTCGATAGCAACGATCCTGGTGAAGCTGGATTTACCGGCAGCTTGATCGTCGCGGAATTTCCATCTCTGGAAGACGCTCAGGCCTGGGCAAATGATGACCCTTACGTTGCCAATGGCACTTACGCCAAAGTCAGCGTTAAACCTTATTTCAAAGCCTTTTGAGGCCTGGTATATGAACTTTCGAAAATTTCTCTTCACCGCTTTTCTGGCTGCTGTTGCCCTGCAAGGCCAAGCTCAAACCGAGACACAGCCAGAAACACTCTATGTGACCGATAACTGGCGTTTCGAAATGCGTGATTCGCCCTGTTGGGAATGCACCATTACCCGATCCTTACCAAGTGGTACGGCACTCCAGGTACTACCTACCGATGGGCAGGTCGACGGCTGGCAACGTGTAAGCACGCCAAACGGATTTGAAGGCTGGATCTCCGAGCGATATTTACAAGAGTCTCCCAGTGCCGATACCCGCGTATCCCAAGCTGAGCAAGAAGCACAACAAGCCTTGGCGGAACAAAGCTTGCTGCAAAGCCAGTTCGAACTTCTAACCCGTGAAATCATCGCTTCCGGCATTGAAATTGAGATGGTAGAAGTTAGCAATGAAGATGGTTCGGTCGTCATTGAGGCGCCACACATTATTGGCAACCTGGCCACCATAGGCAGCCAAAACGAGGAACTTTTGCGCCGAAACCAGCTATTACAAAACGAGCTGGATCTTCGCAATGCAGAAGTTGATCGCCTCACCGATGAAAGCTGGAAAATGTATTTCCTATATGGCGGCGGCGCTGTTTTTGGTGGCGCTATTCTCTGTCTGATTTTGACCCGAATTCGTCCCCGTCGCGGTTATTCGGAATGGGCGTAAATCCCTATCACCTAACCCGCGAGCTGTAGGCGTTGAGCGATACCGCACTTAGTATAAATCTCAACAAGATCGCCTTGTTGAGGAATTCGCGGGAGGGTGATTATCCAAGCCCGGTTGAATTTGGACGCCTCTGCATTGAGGCCGGCTGCCATGGTATTACGGTTCATCCCCGACCCGACCAGCGACATATTCGCCCTGATGATGTCTATAACCTTGCTGAACTTTGTCGCGAATACAGCAGCATCGAATTCAATGTCGAGGGAAATCCCTTTGCCGGGGAAATAGGTGATTACCCGGGTTTTCTCAAACTGGTTGAAGAGACGCGCCCTGATCAGGTGACCCTGGTTCCTGACAACGACGACCAACTGACCTCTGATCACGGATTTAATTTAAAAGTCGACGGTGACCGAATTCGACCAATTATTCAGCGACTTCATGTCCAGGGTATTCGCGTTAGCCTGTTTATGGATCCTGACCCGGAGCAAATAGCCCTGGCCAGGGATGTTGGAGCCAACCGCATTGAACTTTATACCGGCCCTTATGCCTGGGCTTACGAACGCAATGACCCGGAGCTGGAAGACCTCTTTCTGCGCTACGACGAAGCGGCCAAATCTGCACAAAATATTGGCCTTGGGGTCAATGCCGGACACGATCTCAATCTGGAGAATCTACCCAAATTTTTGAGCATTCCGGATATTCTGGAAGTGTCCATCGGTCATGCCTTCACAGCAGATTCCCTGTTATTGGGAATGAATAACTGTGTTAAGGCATACCTGAATATTGTTCAGGCAAGGAGCTAGGCAATAGTGCAAGAACAATCTGTGAACATCCTCTGTATGAAATGGGGTAATAAGTACGATGCCTCATACGTCAACAAACTTTATTCCATGGTAAGCCGAAACCTGAGTTTGCCATTTCGTTTTATCTGCCTGACCGATAACGACGAAGGGCTGGATCAGAACATTGAGTGCTTTCTCATACCGGAAGTCCAGGCCGATCTGGAAGACAGCCCCGGCCGAAAAAGAGTGCAGGCATGGAAGAAGCTTCTAACTTTTTCGCCAAGACTTTATGACATTGAGGGCACCTGTCTGTTTTTGGATGTGGATATTGTCCTCCTCAAAAACATCAACTGCTTTTTCGAGCTTGAAGGTGACTTTTTTATTATCCGTGACTGGATTGAAGCTGAGTCAGGTGAAGGCAACTCTTCCGTTTATCGATTTGAAGCAGGTGAACTTAGCGATGTATTGGACGACTTCATCGAAAATCGTGATGAAATTGTGGAAAAATTTCACAATGAACAGGCATACCTGACGGCTAAATTAAAAGAGATGGGAAAACTGCAATACTGGCCAGACAACTGGTGCATCAGTTTTCGCCATAACTGTATGGACAGGAATCGTCTAAAGCGCTGGTTTTTTCCAACCCCCAAACCTGACAAAGGCAAGATTCTGGTGTTCCACGGTGCGCCTAACCCGGAAGAAGCCATCGCGGGGATTGGCGACCGCTGGTATCGTCGATTGGCACCCACCAAGTGGATTGAAGATTACTGGAAATAGCAAAAGACTAACGGTTTTCTACCTGCTCCTGACAAGACACACACATCAAGGACTCAGGTCGAACCTGAAGCCTCGAAGCTGAAATTTCATTGCCACAAGACTCACAATAACCATAATCACCAGATTGAATGGACCGCAACGCCTTATCGATTAGAACCAAACGCTTGCGAATAAGGTTTTGACTGGCTTTGTGCATTGCCTGCTGCTGTAAGGCATCCATTCGAGATATACGGCCCACTTTGTTTTGCTCCAGGGTTACCGTCTCTGAACCAGAGGCCCCACGTTCAAGATCATCGAGCAAAGACTGTTTCAAATCAGTCAAAATACGGGTAGTTTTTTTGTTATCCATTTATCCATACTAACGGCTAAAGTCGAGCCTAAACAGATATAGAAATAATTCATGCCGCAAGATAGCCCTGAATACCAAAAGAAAAAAGCCCGGTTTGACCGAATGCTGACCATCTATGGGCGTAAACCTGTGCTTGAAGCATTGCAGACCAAGGGCTGTCATGTAGAGCGCCTGCATCTTTCCAGTCGGAACAAGGCGGCTCCTATACTCGACGAAATTATAGAACTGGCAACAACCCAGGGGGCCGAACTTTTCGATCATGCACCACAGGCGCTTTCGCGTATTTCCAAAAATGCCAAGCAAGATCAGGGGGTTGCGGCCGACATTGCCTGCCCCAACTTTATGACATTGTCGCAGCTGCTGGGCTCATCCAAACAAAAACAAAAGGTCATTGCACTTGACCGTATCACCAATCCGCAAAATCTTGGGATGATTATTCGCTCGGTAACAGCGAGCAAGTTCGATGCCTTGTTACTTCCCAGAAAAGGTTGCGCCCCACTTTCACCTTTGGTCATCAAGGCCAGCGCGGGCACCTTGCTAAGGGCGCCCATTGTGCAGGTTGAATCCCTTCCCTCTGCTCTTGGGGAGTTAAGGAATGTCGGCCACTCGATCTATTCCCTGAGTCTGTCTGCCAAACATAGTTTGTATTCACGTCCCGAGATGGCTTGTGAAACCTTTGTGCTAGGCAATGAAACCGATGGAGTCTCTGTTGAGGTTGACTCTTTGTGCGACAACGCGGTGAAAATACCAATGGCACGTGATGTGGAATCACTAAACGTGGCCGTTACCGCTGCCCTGATTTGCTTTTCAGTCAATTAACAGGAAGAGGCTTGGCTATCCCTAAGCCAATGGGGCTACCCTTCAGATTCGGAACTGTCGTTAGCGATTCCATGCGGGACATGGCCCGTAGCCACAAAGCGGCTGGCTGATTCACAGTGCAGCGCTTGATCGTCAAAGAAAACGTCCGCACCGTAAGCCTGCAAAAATTCGCCCTTGGGCATGCCGCCCAGAAAAAGCGACTCATCAAGACGAATATTCCACTCCCTGAGAGTACGGATGACCCGCTCGTGTGCTGGAGCAGATCTGGCTGTCACCAGAGCCGTTCGAATAGGGCACTGGCGTGGATCGAATTTTGCCTGGACGTTGTGAAGCGCACTTAAAAATGCTCGAAATGGCCCACCACTTAACGGATCGTTCACGGATTTTTTTTCATTCTCAGTAAAAGCGGCTAGCCCGGAGCTTTTAAAGATGCGCTCTGATTCATCGGAGAAAAGCACAGCATCACCATCAAAGGCAAAGCGAACTATTTGGTCATCCAGTGCGTTGCTGGCACCCTCAGTTGGAATCATGGTTGCCGCAGCAATGCCTTGATCTAATGCCGCTTTGACATCTGCTGCGTTAGCGGACAAGAAGAGATCACAGTGAAAGGCACGAATATAACGCCAGGGATTTATTCCACCACAAAACGCCGCCCGACTGATCGCCATTTGGTGGTGCTCGATGGATTTGAACACCCTTAGCCCGGAATCGGCGCTATTTCGCGACAGCAAGATGACTTCAATGATTTGCGCATCATCCACCTGCTCATTAATTGCAAGGAGTTTTTTAACCAGGGGAAAGGCCTCTCCGGGCTCCAGTACTGCGTTTTCGTGCTCAACCTGATAGCGCGAATAAGCATCCACACCCTCTTCCTCAAATACCCGGTTACTTTCGGATAAATCAAAAAGTGCGCTGGATGATATGGCTATCACCAATTTGTCTTTTTGATTAGCAGATGACAAATTAGCCTCCTAGGCTCTTTTCCACTTGGTGCCTTCTCGGGAGTCTTCCAGCAGAACACCTTCTGACTCCAGATGCGAGCGAATTTCATCCGCTCGCGCATAATTTTTATCCAGTTTGGCTTGCACACGCTCCGCAATCAGTTGCTCTATCTGACCTGGTGAGATTTGACCTTCTTCGCCAGATTGAAACCATGCATCTGGATCCTGCTGCAGCAATCCCATCAGACTTCCTGCTTTTAGCATCACTGATTTGAGCTGGGGTTTTTCCTTGCTCTCGGCAGAACCCATGGACTTAGCCAGAGCATACAACTCGCTAATGGCAACCGGGGTATTCAAATCATCCAGCAGCGCTTTGTAGACCGGTTGCTCTTCAAGGTTTACATCAATGCCGGGAACTTCTTTGCTCTCACGAAGAAAGCCATAGAGCGTGTCCAGACTCGCCTTGGACTGGTCCAGTAATTCCTTGGAGAAATCCAGCTCAGAACGATATTGGGCTGAGAGAAGTGCGTAGCGAATCACTTCACCACGATACTTTTCCAAAAGCTCCCTCACTGTCCGGAAATTGCCCAGGGATTTGGACATTTTCTCGCCATTGATATTAACGTAGCCGTTGTGCATCCAATAGCGAACATATTCCTTGCCATCGTGCGCACAGCAACTTTGTGCAAGCTCGTTTTCATGGTGTGGAAAGATCAGGTCACGACCACCACCATGAATATCGATGGTATCGCCGAGGTGAGCCTCAATCATGGCCGAACATTCCAGATGCCAGCCCGGACGACCATATCCCCAGGGGCTTTCCCATCCCGGCGCATTCCCTGTTGATGGTTTCCAGAGTACAAAATCGCCCGCGTATTTTTTGTAAGGCGCCACTTCGACACGAGCACCTTCGAGCATATCTTCCAGCGAACGATTAGAGAGCTTGCCGTAAGCTTCCAACGATTTAACCGCAAACAGAACATGTCCTTCGGCCTCATAGGCATGACCACTGTCAATTAGCCTCTCAACCATGGAGATCATTTGCGGAATATGCTGGGTCGCATAGGGAACCAGCGTAGGTTGCAATGTGCCTAGGGCATTAGTGTCTGCTTCGTATTCTTTGGCGTAGCGTGCTGACAACTCCCCAATGGGTTCATCATTTTCAGCCGCTGCGTTGATGATTTTGTCGTCTATGTCGGTGATATTTCGTGCATAGGTGACTTTTGGGTATTCGTTTTGCAGCAAGCGAAAAAGCACATCAAAAACTACCACCGGCCGGGCATTACCAATATGAATAAGGTTGTAAACCGTGGGGCCACAGACATACATTTTGATGTGCTGTGGATCAATGGGGGCGAACTCTTCTTTCTGGCGTGTTGCCGTGTTGTAGACTTTTAGTCCCATTGCTAGACCTAACCTTTTCCCTGCCAGTTATCTTTCAATCCGATTGTCTGGTTAAACACAGGTTTGTCTTCGGAGGAATGCCTGCTATCCAGGCAAAAGTAGCCCTCTCGCTCAAATTGATACGCGTCTCCAAAAGCTGCATTTTTCAGGCCGATCTCAGCTCTGCAGCCATCCAAAATCACCAGTGATTCAGGGTTGATATGGTCCAGAAAGTTTTTCTCGCCTGCATCCGGTGTAGGGTCGGTGAACAGGCGATCATGCAAGCGTAACTGACACTCCAAGCTGTTGTCTGCCGCCACCCAATGGATAACACCACGGGGTCGAATGCCTTCGGGAGGGTTTTCACCAATGGTATCCGGTACCAGGGATGCTTTGATTTCAACGATCTCACCTTTAGGGTTCTTAAGCACCTCATCAGCCCGGATTACATGCGCGCCGCGCAGACGAACATAGTCACCAATGACCAGGCGTTTAAACTTTTTACGCGATAATGTGGTGTCTTCACTGAAGTCTGTTTGATCAATAAACAACTCAGCACCATAGGGTAATTGGCGCTCGCCCATTTCCGGCTTATTCGGATGCACAGGTACCGTCACTGAGTCGCCGTCTGAAAGGCCCGACTCGGCAAAATTAGTAATACTCACACGCAGAGGCCGCAGAACGCACATAGCTCTTGGGGCATGCTCATTGAGGTCGTCGCGCAAGGCAAACTCCAGCATACTGACATCCACTAGGGAATCCGCCCGAGTGACACCGATCATGTCGCAGAATTGCCTAATTGCGCGCGCGGTATAGCCACGCCGACGCATACCCGAAATGGTAGGCATGCGAGGATCATCCCAGCCGTCCACATAGCCTTCGTCAACAAGTAACTTTAGTTTGCGTTTGGATGTCACCGTGTAATTCAGGTGCAAACGAGCAAATTCATATTGTCTTGGCTTACTGGGTACGGGCAAATTGTCGACAAACCACTCGTACAGAGGCCGATGATCCTGAAACTCCAGAGTACAAATCGAGTGCGTGACCCCTTCGATCGCATCTTCCTGGCCGTGGGCAAAATCATAGGAAGGATAAATACACCATTTGTCGCCCGTGTTGTGATGCGTCTGCTTACGAATACGATAGAGAATCGGGTCGCGCATATTGATGTTGGGATGAGCCATATCGATTTTAGCGCGCAACACGGCTGCACCTTCGTCCATATCTCCGGCTTTCATGGCATCAAAAAGTGTCAGGTTTTCTTCCGGCAAACGGTCTCGGTAAGGGCTGTTTGTCCCCGGCTCTTTAAGGGTTCCGCGGTATTCACGCGCCTGGTCCGCCGAAAGCTCGCAGACATAGGCTTTGCCCTCGCGAATCAGATGAGTGGCCCATTCATAAAATTGGTCAAAATAATCCGAGGCAAATTTAACGTCACCCGCCCATTGGAACCCCAACCAGGCAACGTCCTGCTTAATGGAATCAACATACTCCTGATCCTCCTTGACCGGATTGGTGTCATCAAAACGCAAATTGCATTCGCCACCAAACTCTTCGGCCAAGCCAAAATTCAGGCATATCGATTTGGCGTGACCGATATGCAGATAACCGTTGGGCTCGGGCGGAAAACGCGTAACTATTTTGCTATGGAGGCCTGATTCCAGATCTTCACGAATAATGTTTTGCAGGAAATGGGCAGGTTTGTCTGGAGTGGTCATAAATTTAGGATCGTTGGCTCGCCGGCTTCGAACCTGTCGGCCCGAAAAAAAGCGCGTATTATAGCGACCTCACGACGACTTGATAGCGTAGTCGCAAAATCTTGTCAGCGCACTTGCAGATTATAAGCAGCGAGTTCGTATAAACATAACGAAGTTATCTCTTTATAACTTAAAAAACCAAGGATTTCTCCATGATACAAATGGTCACTAATCACGGCACTATCAGCATTGAGCTAGACTTTGATAAAGCACCGAAATCTGCAGAAAATTTTCAGCAATATGTTAAAGATGGTTTTTATGATGGAACCATTTTCCACCGGGTAATCAATGGCTTCATGATTCAGGGTGGCGGTATGACCGAAGATATGAACCAGAAAGAAACCCTAGCGCCTATCGAAAACGAAGCAGACAATGGCCTAAAAAATCTCAAAGGCACTTTGGCCATGGCAAGAACGATGGACCCGCACTCCGCTTCTTCCCAATTTTTTATTAATGTGAGCGATAACGATTTCCTCAATCACACATCAAAAACCCCACAGGGTTGGGGATATGCCGTTTTTGGCAAGGTCGTTGATGGCATGGATGTGGTTGAAAAAATCAAGTTAGTTGCGACGGGTAATAATGGCATGCACCGTGACGTGCCTCTTGAGCCAGTGGTCATAGAAAAATGTGAGATTACTGACTAGTTTTGTCCGCATTTTGAGCGTGCAGACAATAGAGGAAGTATGACTGCGCATTATTCGACAGATCAGCTATTGCAACAGGAGGCCTGGCAGCAATTTATAAAGTTGCTTTCAGGCCAGCACTGGCAATTTCGTGCTGAACATTGGCCTTATGCTCATGCAATGTCTGAATGGCATCATTTAGATATTCTTTTCCATCGAGAACTTTCCTTACACCCAAATCAGCATCAATTCAGTAACGCGCAGATCGAGCAACTGCATCGCTCTGTTTTAGACATCCGCAAGCAACTTTTACTACTTACACAGCTACAACAACAGATCTGTTCCCATTTAAAATCCAGGGGTATTCGCGCTCTTTTTTTTAAAGGTACTGTGGCTGGTCAGTGGTTATATGGATCCAATCTGGCGCGACAGTGCCGCGATATCGACGTGATCGTTCACACAAGCGAACATGAAGCAGCCTGTGATTTTCTGCGGGAGCTAGATTTCTACCGCATAATTCCTGCGGAGAACACCTCAACTTTTGGGATTTCTCGTTACCGCGCAGCAATGAAAGATTACAGCATGGTACATCGATCATCCGGCGGGCTTGTAGAGCTGCACTGGGCTCTACGTACATTTCCACAGGCGTTTCAGTTCGATTTTGATCAAGCCTGGGAAAACCGAACGGAAGTTTCCATTGAAGGGAAACCGGTTCCCACATTTAGTGAACAGACCCATATTCGTTATATGGCTGCTCACGGATGTAACTCTCATTGGGGGCGGTTATGTTGGTTGATGGATTGGTTCCAAATCGCACAATTGAGTCCAGACTGGCCTGCTCTCATTGATGCATGTGCAAATCCGCGCGAAACTGCCCATTTAAAAAATGCCTTTATTCTTTCAAACAAACTTTTGGGAACATCTATGCCAGAAGCCGTAGACAACTTGCCTAAACCCAGGTATTCCGACTTTTCAACCCGGACTCAGACCAAAAGCCAAATTTCTTGCGGTTATCCCAGTTGGCCCGAGAGGCAGCTTCTCATGCTGGCCTGCCAACAGGATTTTGCCGGCGCATTGGGCTATCTGTCTTATATGGCAAAGAAAGCACTGGCGGCAGACACATTGAATCTCAAATAGGCATAGATTTAACTTCGATCAATTTTTACGGTCTTAATCTTGTGTAAAATGCCCTGCTGCTGAACTTTGTACCTGATTTTTCTATAAATCACTTACCTAATACGGAAGGCTATGAAATCCATTTTTATTTCTGATTTGCATCTTGGCCCCCACGACCTCGACGTGTATCAGGCATTTAGAAATTTTCTTCATGCGCTTCCAGAAGATGTTGAAGAACTATTGATTCTGGGAGACTTGTTTGAAGCATGGATCGGCGATGATGACATTTCCGATTTTGCCGCCGTGGTAAAAAATGATTTATACAATCTAAGCCGAAGAGGGATCTCTCTAAAGGTACAGCATGGCAACCGGGATTTTTTACTGGGAAAACGTTTCTCCCGCGAGACAGCCGCAGAAATACTTCCCGACTATTTTTTGTATGATCGCCATGGTCAAAAAGCACTGCTGATGCACGGTGACTTACTCTGTACGGATGATGTTCTTTACCAACGATTTCGGCGCAAAGTACACAACCCTCTGTATAACTTTGTTGTAAGGTACCTGCCATTGTCTCGTCGACAGAAGATTGCGGACAAATGGCGTGATCAGAGTAAGGATATGAACAAAAACAAGCCGGAAAACATCATGGATGTGAACGCTTCAGCTGTGACTGATGTTATGCAGAAATATTCTGTGGAAACCCTTATTCACGGCCACACTCATCGTCCTGCAGTTCACCAACTCGGTAATGACAGGACCCGTATCGTTCTGGGCGACTGGGGCGAAAAAATCTGGTGGGTTTCTGCAGATATCAATGGCTTCGCCCTTCTGTCGCAACCGGTCGGTTGCAAAAACCCTTTCTAACACGCTTTGCTGATCGACTTCCTCATCAAATACAAACCATGACATCTATAGATAACGAAACCGGATTTACCGGTATTCGCCCCGGCCGCTACAGGCATTACAAAGGAAACGAATACATTGTCTTTGGGACAGCAACCCATTCTGAAACCGAAGAATTGATGGTGGTGTATCGAACAGATTACGGCGACCAAAGCTATTGGGTTCGCCCGATACAAATGTTTAAGGAGACCGTCGACATAGACGGCACACTCAAACCCCGTTTCGAATTTATTTCAGAGACATAGTGCTCGGTAGCAAACCCATTTTTTGCTAGACTGCGCCGCCTTTCCCGTGCTCGACATGAGATATCTGCATGGAGTTTGATCTTTACAACATTGTTATTTTAATGATTGCCTTTTGGTGGTCAGGCTTTGTGCGAGCCGGGCTTGGTTTTGGTGGTGCCGGCCTTATGTACCCTGTCGCTCTTCTCGCTGTAGATTCTATTCTTTTCCTCGTACCTATTATCTGTGTGCAGTTATTAATCTTTTCTGCGGCGACACTGATTAAAGATCATCCCCTGATTGACTGGAAAACTCTCGGTAAAATTTTCGTCACACTTCTGCCGACGTTCATGATCGGTGTGTTTGGCCTGATTACCCTGCCCGCCAATTTGGTTTTATATACGGTTTATGCAGTCATCATTTATTACAGCTTGACCTATATTTTTAACATTAATACCGCAAGGCTTGGGAAATGGCTGGATTATCCCGTATTACTTGCAGGCGGATATGTTTCTGGATTATCGCTTTCCGGCGCACCGCTTATCGCCGCTGTGGCTATCAAGAAACTGGAAAAGCGCAGCGTACGGGCTAGTCTATTTGTCCTTTGGAGTGTGCTGGTCATCATGAAACTGAGTACGCTCTATATCTATGACGTAGATTTACAACTGCGTCATCAGCTGTGGCTTCTTCCCTGCGCTCTGGTTGGGCACCTTATGGGCCTTCGCGTTCACGATCGTCTGATGATGGTTGAAGGACCAGCCTTTTATCGCTGGCTCGGTGCTGGCCTCTTGGCTGTTTGTCTCGCGAGCATTGCCAGGAATTTTCTGACTTAAATTTTGGCAATCCAAATGGCGAAAGTTTAACCCTGATACCCTCATTTGTGGTGTTAGTATTTGTTTTCACGTCCACATTTGCCATACACTTTGAAACTCTATGCTGTCATTAAAATCTTATAGAACACTGGCATACCTAGGACTCATACCCTTTCTGGTTTTTACTTACCAGACATGGTGTGGGCCTATCGAAGACGTTCGAGCTTCCACAAGGGCTTTTTTGATTTTTTCTGCCTGCGCCCTGGTTTTCATTAGTGGTTGCTGGTGGGGAATTTCTTTTTCTGAGGCAGGCAACCCCAAGGTTGCAATGATGCTGATCGGTCTTTCTTTTGCACTTGCCGCAGCATTTGTCACTGCCTATTTTTCACCTATGTGGGCAGCCATTAGCCTGGGGCTTGGACATTTTGGCATCTGGATATTGGAATTTCTCATACCCGACTTAAGGATGGAGCATAGCTATAGAATCCAACGAACGATCCTTACCATGACGCTGGTGGTCTGTCACGCGCTGGTCACCATTCAGTTTTTATAAGCGTTATTTGATTGTTGCGGCAACGCAGTATTCGACGGGATCCAAATTCTCTTGATTCTCTGGTATTTTGACCGAAATAGCTCTCAGATTTTCCGCCATATTATCCGCCCAATCTGCAAAGTCATTGTCTTGATCCCTGATTCGGGCATTAAGCAACCCAACCAGATAATTTATCCAGAGTGATTGAGCCTTTGCGACCCTGTCCGGATAATTTTCTTCGGTCAGTGTCGCCAGCGAATGAATGTGTGCCCGCATTCTGTCATCAAAATCTGGGGCATCTCTGTCCTCGAGCAACTCCAGCAAACTTCTATCCCATGCCTGCCATAATTCAAAGTTCGCTTCCCGCATATTGGGCATTTCTTGCAGCATGGCTCTCAACGCCTCTTTTTCGGCGTTGTCCGGATCCAGATCAAAACGATTAAGCCAGCGAACCCTGTTCCTGTACCATCGATCGAGTCGTTCTTCCGCTGTTCTCTTCTCGCTTCGTTCCATGTAACGATCGTACTGATGCTGCATGTGATCAGATATTTGCTTAACCTGATCGTCCGACAGCGATCGCATAATTTCCATGCCATAAAGAATGGGATGACAGCGCCCCGAAACATCTGCAAATGCTTCAACCTGGTTATACCAGCTCTGTATATCAGCATGAGTGACTGGTTCCCCGGAACGCATTCTGCTGGAAATCGATTCGAGGAAATCAGCATATTCAGGCAATTGGGTTACCCGATGCCAAAGATGGAAGTGATCGATAATCGCTTCAATCTGTTGCTCTTGCTCGTCCGAATAATCTGCATATTCAAATACTTCATCCGCCATTATGTTGTCTGCACGGTTATAAAGTACCGAGAGAAACCATTCTGAATTGGTGCAGGCTGCCAAAAAAAACAACATAACCAACAGGAGCCATCGCCATTGATCCAAAAAATTTCTTGTGATTCTATTCGCCATAGACCATGGTTATCCAACACTCAAAGCGTGTAATTTCCAAAAAATGTACCCACTAATAACCTTTCACCTATGAAGAAAACCTTCGCTCTGTGGGATAAAATGCCTGTCTTAAATCGATTATTTCGATCCGGCCCTGACACCTCTTTACCAAACTCTTCGATAGCCAAGGCTGAGCCCTATTTTGATGTAGCGTTCTACCAGGAACAATCTGGGCAGAAATTTGCCAAAACCCACGAGGCTATTGAGCATTTTTTAACAATCGGCTGGCGAAGTAATCTCTCACCTAGCCGCTCTTTTTCTGTGAGCCATTACCTGTCAGCTTACCCGGATATTGGCGAAGCGGGAATT